>FWWL01003771.1_pt1 | contig 26842 bp, 30 predicted proteins | sample 2228331 | NCBI WGS metagenome assembly FWWL01 (sample SAMEA103939775, study PRJEB20133) | metagenome
AGGCCTGCAAAGACAGCAGCCCGTCGGCAAGGGCCGTCCACCCGGTGAGGGCCATGCCCTCCTGCACCTCCTTGGGCGAAAGGGATGCCGGAGCCATGGGGCTCAGGGGTTGATAGTTTCGGATTTTTGGAATAACATAATAGTATGCCGAAACTTCAACAGCGAGGAGGTGTTGCTGTGGAAGTCCTGTATGTCATCGGCCGCGTAATAGTGTTCCTGTTCTTCCTCTTCCATGGCCTTAACCACCTTACCAGGCTCCAAATGATGAGCGGATACGCCGCATCCAAGGGCGTGCCGGCCCCAAGCTTCTTCGTCGCCGTTACAGGCATCCAGATGCTCGTGGGAGGCGTCATGGTCCTCCTGGGCTGGTACCTGTGGATCGGAGCCCTGATCCTGGTGCTCTTCCTGGTGCCGGTGGCCCTGATAATGCACCGCTTCTGGGCCGAGCAGGATCCCCAGATGAGGATTATGGAGATGGTACAGTTCAACAAGAACTTCGCCATAGCCGGCAGCCTTCTGATGGTGGCGGCCATGAACTACGTCACCAACTGGAACCCCATCTCCCTTCAGCCGTAACCCGCGAACCAGGGGCCGCGCCTGCGGCCCCCCTTCCTTTTCGGAGCGGGTTCGTGCCCTTGCGGCCCAGGGCCCCAGCTTTCCCGAGGCCGGCACCAGTGGCGGACCATGCGCGCCCCGCCGTCGGGATGGCCTTTGAATTGCCCTGAGGATGAAGCCAGCGACTCGCCGACAGCGCACCTTTCCGGCAGTCGCAGCGGCACGCCACGGTGGGCCCTGGGGAGGGTCCACACCCCGGACCGCTGGATCCAGCGGCCCGCCCGGAGGCATGCCGGGCCCCGGAGCGGTGGGGGATAACAGGGCTGGTGTGTGCGCTTCGATGGGCCCGGGGTGTCCACCCGCCGGAGGCCATGACCGCCGGAGACCTTTGGGGTGGCACCACAAAGCTGGCCGGAAACGGAAGGGCGGCCCAGATCCCTGGCTGGCCAGCATCCAGGCCCTACGGGGGTGCCCATGCCGATCCTGAACGACCGTCTGCCAAAGGGGGATTCCGTGACCTCCGGCCCACTGCCCCACGGGGTTGGGAACACCGTGCTCATGACATGCCGTCGCCACCACTTGCAGGCCGCTGGCCCTGAACCGCGTTGCCGCGGTGTCCCGCCCAGCCCCGTTGCTACGGCCCATTCCACGTGCCACCGTCCCCCTGGGCACCGGACATAGGAAGCTGGACCAAGGCCGCGCCGGCTTTGCGATCCGAGCTACAGGGCCATCCCGCAGCTTCAGCAGTTGCGCCTGCTTGCCCACAGGCGAGGCCGGCTTGGAGGCGCCGGGGCGACCTGCCCCGGCCCCGCGGGGCCGAAGCAGCAGGCCTATCGGAGCCCGTGAACCGCTGGGCTCTTCAAGGCCTGGCCAGCCCGTAGTTGCCCCAGGATTTCCCCATCGCCTTCCCTCGTCCGTTGCTGCTGCCTAGGGCTTAAGCTACGTACCAGTCCTTAGGCCCAGCGCCCCGAGGGGGAGCCCCGGGCATTCCTACAGAAAACGTAACATTGTCTCATAGGGCTCCTGGGCAGCATCGGCTTCCAACTCCGTTGCCCAGCAACCCCGCTTGCCCCGGCCTTAGGGGCTTCGCGCCATTGGCCAGTTCACATCGGGCCATCTGGCGCCTCCGAGGGAACCCCACGCTGGAGACCATAACTGCCCTTCGGGAGATGTGGGGCATCCAGCGGTGGCCCACGGGCTATGTTAAAGGACCAATTAAAGGCCGGGCGAGGCGATCCCGGCCTACCAGCCGCCTGCTCGGGCTAGGGCGTCCCTGCACCCGCGCAGCCTGAACGCCAGGGCATCGCTCCGACGGCCCTCGCCGTCTCGCCAACAGCGGCACTGTGCCGTCCGAAGCCGCCTCCAGCCTATCTCCAGTGGCACCACACTCGCCCAGGGTGGATATACTATAACGAGCAACCTAGACGGCGGTGAAGAGACCACCTCTGGCCTGCCCGGGGCGGCATAAGTTGTCCCAGGTTTGAGATCTGTCTTTCCACCGAGGCGTGCGTCCGGGCAGGGCTTCGGGCAAAGCACGAGGGTAGGGTCCGGGCCAGCGGCAGGTTCTCGGTACACTTCGATGCAGCGCTAGCTCTGGGTCTGGTCGTGCGCGGGCGGGCTCCCCAGGGCCACAGGAGCCGTTCCTTTGAGAGGTATGAGGGGAGGTGCAGGCCTTGGGAACGGTGGCAGTTTTCGGCATTGGCGATCTCGGAGGTTACCTGATCCGTCTTCTGGCCCAACGGCCCGAGGTGTCCCGCCTCTATGCGCTGGACGTGGACGCCGGTCGGTTGGAAGTTGAGGCGGCTGATGCGGCGGCCCTGGCGTCGTACTTCGGGCGCGGGGCACGGGTCTCGGCCCTTGTAGTGGACATGCGCCGCGAGGAAGGCCTGGCCGAGGTGCTGATGCGCCTTGAGCCAGATGTGGTGGTAAACACCGCCACCCTGCAGTCCTGGTGGGTGATAACCCAGCTTCCCACCGAGCTCTGGCGCCGTCTGGAGGAGGAGGCCCGCTTCGGGCCCTGGCTTCCCATGCACTTGACGCTGGCCCTCAAGCTCATGCGGGCCCTGCAGGCCGCCGGCCTCTCCGTGCCGGTGGTGAACGTTGCCTTTCCGGATACCGTCAACCCGGTGCTGGGGCGCCTGGGGTTGGCACCCACCTGCGGAGCCGGCAACTCCGACCTGCTCCGGGCCGGCGTGCGCGCTGCGGCATCGCGCCGGCTCGGCGTGCCCGTGGAGGACGTCTCCGTCTACATGCTGGCCCACCACTTCCACGTGGTCTACTACTGGATGGAGCTGAAGGCCTCCGTATCCCTGGCCGAGCACCCCTACTGGCTTCGAGTGATGGTGGGAGACCGCGACGTTACCCAGGAGCTGGGAGCCGACGAACTCATGGCCGAGGCGGGCCGCAACCTGCCCAAGGGACGTTCCATAATGGCGCGCACCGCGGCCTCCACGGCGGACAAGGTGATCCACCTCCTGAAAGACAGCCGAGCCCTCACCCACGCTCCGGGGCCTGCAGGCCTCGTGGGGGGCTGGGACGTGAGGCTCTCGAGGGCAGGAGCCGAGGTGATCCTGCCTCAGGGCGTCACCCAGGAGCAGGCCACGGCGCTGATGGAGAAGGCCCAGCGAGGCGACGGCATAGAGGCCATCCTTCCGGACGGCAGTGTCGTCTTCACCCAGCAGGCCTACCAGGCCATGCTCGACCTGCTGGGGTATGATTGCCCGATCCTCCGCCCGGAGGAGAGCGAGGCCCGCGCCGACGAGCTCCGGGCACGCCTGAGGGAACTAGCGTCGAGAAAGGGTTAAACAGCAGACAGGCGCCCCAGGCTATATCCGCAAGGCCCGGCCTTGCGGCTCATGGCCCAGGCCTCCTTCCATACGCAGCGCGAGGCGTCCCGAAAAGGCAAGGCCCAGACGCGGCAACAGCGGACGGCAGGACAGGCAGTGAAGGGATCGGCCTCACAACAGCTGGGAAGGCTTCCAACCCAAGGCGCCCGCCGGCGCCGACAGAAGGTCTGTCCGACACAATGAAGGGTTAGGGTCTTGGATACGGACCCCGCCCACCCGCAGCTTTGAGATTCGGTTCCCCATGCGAAATGGCTCCTTCTGCCCCCAGCTGTGGGCCCTTTCAGAAGCTGCACCACCCAAGCCCGTACCGCTCACGGCCAGGATAGAAAAGGGAGACTTCCAGCTGCCCAAGCCCTGCCTGTCCCCTGCACCCTGAGCCGTATCCTGGGAGGGCCAGCGGCACCAGCGAGGTGGTGGGTGGGGTTGGCCGCCGCCCGCATGCCGACGGTACTTTGACCAAGCCATGCCTCCGTGGGTATAATGCGGCGTCTAACGGGGAGGACAGGCTCAGTGACCTGGGCGGGTCGAGACGTTATCTCAACGGTGTCCCTCACCAGGGCCGATGTGGAGGAGGTCCTGGCTGTAGCTCGGCGCATGGAGGCAGAGACGGCCCAGCGGGCCAAGCTGGCCTACGCGGCCGGCCGAAGGCTGGTCACCTTTTTCTACGAGCCCAGCACCCGCACCCGCCTCTCCTTCGAGGCGGCCATGCAGAGATTGGGGGGCGACGTCCTAAGCGTGGCCGATGCCTCGGCCTCCTCGGCAGCCAAGGGGGAGAGCCTCGAGGACACAGCCCGCACCGTGGAGGGGTATGCCGATGTCATAGTGGTGAGGCACCCTCAGGTGGGTGCCGCCGCGCGCATGGCCGAGGCCGCCTCGATCCCCGTGATCAACGCAGGCGATGGTGCAGGTCAGCATCCCACCCAGGCCCTCCTCGACCTGTATACCCTGGTCAAGGAGAGGGGCGGCATCGATGGATTGAGCATAGCCCTGGTGGGGGACCTGAAGTTCGGCCGCACCGTGCATTCGCTGGCCTACGTGCTGGCCCACTACAGCGTGGAGCTTACCCTGGTGTCGCCGCCCCCTCTGGCCATGCCGCCGGACATAGTGAGCGCCCTCAGGGAAAGGGGGGTCTCGGTGCGGGAAACCTCGGATCTGGCCGAGGCCGTGCGCAGCTGTGACGTCCTGTACGTCACCAGGATACAGAAGGAACGCTTCGCCGATCCGGGCGAGTACGAGGCCCTTCGGGGCAGCTACGTCCTCACCCGCGAACTGCTGGCCCAGGGACCGCCAGGACAGATAGTGATGCATCCCCTGCCCAGGGTCGACGAGATCAGCCCGGAGGTGGATGCCCTGCCCGGAGCTGCCTACTTCCGCCAGGCCCACAACGGCGTTCCCGTGCGGATGGCCCTGCTGGGACTGGTGTTGGGAGTGATCCCTTGAGGCTGGATCTGCTGGTCCGCGGCGGCACAGTAGTCACTTCGTCGCGCATGTTCCGGGCAGACGTGGCCGTGGTGGACGGCCAGATCGTGGGGGTGGGCGACTACTCCGACGCCACGGCCGGCCAAGTGATCGACGCCTCCCAACGTCTGGTGATGCCGGGCTTCATAGACGTGCACGTGCACCCGGTCTACCTGGACGATTTCTCTACCTGTTCGGAGATAGGCCTCAGGGGAGGCGTCACTACCGTACTGTACATGATCTTTGCGCCCAAGGGCCAGAGCCTGATGTCGGTACTGCGGGACCAGAAGGCTAAGGCTGCCGAGCAGTCCAGCTCCGACTTTGGCTTCCACGCCTGTGTCTTCGATGTGAAGGGGCAGATCGGGGAGGTAGCCGATGCCGTGGCCATGGGCGTCTCTAGCTTCAAGATGTTCATGGCCTACGGAAGGGCCGGTTGGGCGGTGACCGACGACGAGCTGTTCATGATGATGGAGGAGCTGGCCCGGCACTCGGCCCTGGCCCTGGTCCACGCCGAGAACGGATCGGTGATCGACTACCTGGAGCGCAAGTACGCCCAGGCCGGTCTGACCGGCCCGGAGCACTACAGGCCCACCCATCCCGAGGAGCTGGAGGCGGAGGGGGTGAGCACGGCAGTGCACCTGGCCAGGCTGGCCGACTGCAGCCTTTACCTGGTCCACATGAGCTGTAAGGAGGTGCTGCCGCACCTTCGGCAGGCCCGGGCTTCCGGCCAGAGGGTGTACGCCGAGGCCTGCATCCACCACCTCACCCTCACCGACCAGGAAATGCCGCGCTGGGGCGCCTACGCCAAGGTGGGGCCTCCCCTGCGCGATCGGGAGGACATCGAGGCCCTCTGGCAGGCCCTGGCCGAGGGCACCCTCCAGGTTATCTCCTCGGACCATGCCCCCAAGCGCAAGGACCTGGAGGTGGGCAAGCCGATCCACGAGGTGAGCTTCGGCCTGCCGGGCCTGGAGACCCTGGTGCCGGTGGCCCTCCACGAGGCCCTGACGGCTGGCCGGCTCCCCCTGACGCGCATGGTGGCCCTCATGAGCGAAAACCCAGCCCGCATCTTCGGGCTCTATCCCACCAAGGGCGCCCTCCAGCCCGGATCCGACGCCGACATAGTAATCTACGACCCCTACCGCACGGTCACCCTGAGGGCTGCAGACCTGCACTCCAAGGCCAACTACACCCTCTACGAGGGCTGGTCGGTTCTGGGTTGGCCGGAGGTGGTGATCCGACGCGGGGAGGTGGCCGTGCGATCCGGGCAGTTCCTCGCCCAGCCCGGCAGGGGAAGGTTCCTTGCCCGGGGCGCCATCTACGACAGACCCGTGGAAGTGGTGGCACCGTGAAGGCACGATGGGTCCTGGCAGTGACAGCCGGCCTGTTGGTGGCCGCCTGCTCGGGCGCGCCCAGCCCCACCCCCACCCAGCCCAGGGTCGAGATCCGCACCCCAACCCCGGCGGGCACGCGGGTGGTCTTCTCTGGCTCGCCGACCCCCCAGCCCCGCCAGACCCCCGGGCCCACGGAGACGGTGCCCCAGGAGCGGTTCTACGGCGTCGTTACGGCGGACCTTCTCAACGTGAGGAGCGAGCCCTCCACCGACGCCGCCGTCCTGGACCAGTACCGACTTGGCGCAGTGCTGACGCTTACGGGACGCCAGCGGGATGCTTCGGGACGCACCTGGTACCGGATCTCTGCAGGTGGATGGGTGGCAGGCGAGTTCGTGCAGACCTACGCCACCAGCGACGAGGCCGTCAAGGCTGCCGCTGAGCTTCTGGCCCGAGCAACGCCTCAACCATCTCCCACCCGGCCCGCCCCCACAGCAACGCCTGCCCAGCCCACCCCCACCAGCGTGCCCGCCAGCCCAACCCCCGGCGGGCCTACGGCCACCGCCACTCCGCCCCCCTCGGAGTACTCCATCGTGGCCTGGGTCAAGACCGACAGGCCAGCTGTGGGCAGCGAGCAGACGGTCTTCGTACAAGTGCTCAAGTCGGGCAGGGCCGTCGCCGGAGCCTCCCTGTACATCGTCGTACACTACCCCACGGGCGACGTGCGCTACAACGGCACGGCCACGGCAGAGAACGGGATCGCCTCGGCTACCTTCAACATCGGGAGTGTGCCCAGCGGCCAGACCATAAATGTCGACGTCTTCGTGACCGTGGAGGGCACAACCCTGGTGACCACCACCAGGTTCACGCCCTCGTAGGCCTAGGCCAGCCACGCCTGGGCAGGGTCCTATAATTTAGGTGAGTTGGCAACGATGCCAGGGAGGTTTCTGCAATGGCGCAACCTAGGTTCGCTTTCGGCAGGAAACGGCAAATCCGCAAGCGGGACATGGGGGATTAAAGAGATGACGCAGAGCTTCAAGACCGGACTGGAAGACGTTGTCGCAGGCGTCTCATCCATCTGCTTTATCGACGGCCGCGAGGGCAGGCTGGTCTACCGCGGCTACGACATCAACGACCTGGCCAACCACTCCACCTTCGAGGAGGCGGCCTTCTTGTTGTGGCACGGCCGTCTGCCCAACAGGGCCGAGCTGGAGGCCCTCAAGGCCCAGATGGTGGCCGCCAGGGAGCTGCCCGCCGAGGTCTGGAGGACGCTTCAGAGCCTGCCCAAGGGCTCCGGCCCCATGGACGTCCTCCGCACCGCAGTCTCGGCCCTGGGATGCGCCGACCCCGACGCCAAGGACAACTCCCCCGAGGCCAACCTGCGCAAGAGCATAAGGCTCACGTCTCAGTTCGCCACCATTGTGGCCGGATGGGAGCACCTGCGCCAGGGCGCAGACCCGGTGCCGCCGGATCCGGCCCTGTCCCACGCCGCCAACTTCCTCTACATGCTCAAAGGCCAGAGGCCGGACGAGGACACGGCCCGGGCCATGGACATAAGCCTGATCCTCCACGCCGACCACGAGCTCAACGCCTCCACCTTCACGGCCAGGGTCATAGCCTCCACCCTCTCGGACGTGCACTCGGCCGTCACGGGGGCCGTTGGGGCCCTCAAGGGCCCCCTCCATGGCGGGGCCAACGTCAACGTCATGAAGATGCTATTGGAGATCGGCGATCCCGACCGGGCGGTGGAGTGGGTGCACGGCGCCCTGGCCGAGAAGCGCCGCATACCCGGCTTCGGCCACAGGGTCTACAAGACCTATGACCCCAGGGCCCTCATCCTTAGGGAACTCTCCAGGAAGATGGGGGAGAAGGCCGGCGACCTGCGCTGGTTCGAGATCTCGCGCGTAGTAGAAGAGATAGTCATAAGAGAACGGGGCATCTACCCCAACGTTGACTTCTTCTCAGGCTCCATGTACTACTCCATGGGCATCCCCATCGACCTGTACACGCCCATCTTCGCCGTGAGCCGCATCTCCGGCTGGACCGCCCACATCCTGGAGCAGCTGGCCGACAACAGGCTTATCCGGCCCAGGGCCGAATACGTCGGCCCGGAGCGCCTGGAGTACGTGCCCCTGGAAAGGCGGGGCTGAGGTCCCCAGGACCCTCCCACTGGCGGAAGGCCCCGACCGACCCAAAGGCCAGCCGAAGCCCGCCCCTCGGGGACAGGGTGTGACCTAGCGTGCGCTCCAACACGCCTCCAGAGGCACCGTGCGGGACCGACAGAAGGTGCCCGGGGGTGCCGGAGGCATTCCCAAGGAGGCCCCGGGGTTGTATCATAGGTGGTGTGGACGCGGGCCAGTTAGTGGGGTTGGCAAAAGAAGTTCTGGCACGGATGAGGGCCCTTGGCCTCACCCTCTCCATAGCCGAGGCGTCCACAGGGGGCCTGGCGGCCCATGCCCTGACGGAAGTTCCCGGGGCCTCCCAGGTGCTGGTTGGGGCCGTGGTTCCCTATCACAACAGGGCGAAGGTAGAGCTGTTGGGGGTGCCGGAGCAGCTGCTTATCCGGCATGGAGCCGTAAGCGCCGAGGCAGCGCTGGCCATGGCCGAGGGGGTGGCCCGGCGGCTGGGATCGTCGGTAGGGCTGGCCATCACAGGTATCCTTGGACCGGGCGGCGGCACGCCTGAGAAGCCCGTGGGGCTCAGCTTCGCTGCCCTCTGGACCCAGAGCAGAGCTCGGACGCGCAGGGACCTCTTCGCCGGCACCCGGTCGGAGATCAAGGCTGCATCGGTAGCCGCAGGCTTCGAGCTTCTGATGGAGGAGCTGGGGTAGGCTATGGACCAGCAGGTTAAGCTCACGGGACACTACTGGGGAAGCCTTGACGCCGGATCCAAGGACGCCGGAGTCTTCGCCTTCGGGCTGATGGACGGCTCCGGCAGGATCATGCGCTGTTACTCTTACGGCTACATCGCTTCGCAGTTGGCACGGCACGCCCAACAGGGCCAGCGGCTGGTGGTTACTGGACAGGTCACCCCCTTCGGCATAGTGGTGGAGAGAGTGCTCAGGCTCTTGTGGGACGAGGCGAAGCCCCAGAGTGCCGAAAGAGAAGATCGCGGTAGCGGGAGCGCATCTCGACAACCCTGAGGAGGTCCCCCTCTCCCAGGGGGCCCCGCTCCGTTATGACGGCCTCAACCAGCGGGGCCGGCACCCTCTCAAAGTAGTAGTTAACCGCATGTATGCCCTCGGGTGCGGCACCCCACACCTCCTCGGCAGGGTGGGCCTCCATCAAATCCTCCCCCCACACCAGTTCTCTGGGTGCCACCTTGGCAGTATCGGCCACTACCAGGAAGGGGATGCCCGCGTCTCGGGCCACCAGCGCCAGGAGATGGCTCCCCACCTTGTTCACCACCGATCCGTCGGCCAGCACGGCATCGGCGCCCACGGCCGCCAGGGTGCACCTCTCGGCCATCAGGCGCATCTGCGCCTCGGTGATCAGGGCAACGGCCTTGCCGGCTGCCGACAGCTCCATGGCTAGGTTCCGCCCCTCCAGGAGGGGCCGGCCCTCGGCAACGTACACCTGGTCCACCCCCGGCGCCCTGGCAAGGGCCAGGGCCAGGGACCCTGAATGGCTGAGGGTAATCACGGTGCCCTTCAGGTGGGCGGCTGCCTTCAGCGCTGCCAGCCGCCGCTTCGAGGCGCTCCTGCGAAGCACCCTATGGGCGGCCAGGGCCAGCATCCTCGAAGGGTGGGCCCTGCAGCGGCGCAGGCCCTGGAGGAAGAGGGCATAGGCCTCGCACACGGCGTTCGCCACAGCGGCCATGGCAGGCCGGGCCGAGGCCAGCTCCCTGGCCAGGCAGGCGGCCGACGCCACGAACTCCTCGGCCTCCAAATCCGCCAGCGCCCGGCTGGCCTCCAAGAGCAGTTGTAGGGCCCTCTCTGCCAGGTGGGTGGCGCCGTGCAGGCGGTCCTCTCGGATCTCGCGCAGGCCAGCCTCGAGGTCAGGCCTGCCCATCTTCCCGGGCCTCCGCCGACCATGCGGCCAGGAAGGCCTCGCGAAGGCCTGGCACCGTCTCGCGGGTTCCCAGCTCCTCGGGGCTTACCCAGCAGGCTTCCGTGTGCTCCCAGTCGAGGCTGGGCTCGAAATCTGTCGGCACCTCGAAGATGAACGGATGGACAAGCCAGAGGTTGTCTCCGTCGTCCACGGGCAGGGGCTGGCCCTGGGCCACCAGACGCACGCGGGAAGGATCCAGCCCCACCTCTTCGGAGATCTCCTGCAGGGCCTGCTGGAGGGGATGGGTCCCTGGCTCCAGATAGCCGCTCACCCCCGCCCAACGGCCCCGGTAGGTGCCCACTCTGCCGCTCCTGCGCAGGATCAGCACTTTGGGACTATCGTCCCGGCGTATGAGGAAGGCTGTAACCACTGGCCTCCTCTGGGAGGCGGCCGGCAGGTCCTCCTCCGAGCGCAGGCGGAGGCCGTGCTGGGCCAGCAGGCGCGCCGTGACCCCCATGCCCTGCACCAAAGCCGGCTCGCCCTCCTCGTTCCTGGTCCATACATAGTGGACCCCGCAGGAGGGACTGCGCTCCTTTAGGATCGCCTCCTCGGCCCCCACCAACTGCGCTATCTTGAGCACCTCCTGGGCCCCCCGCACGAAGTTCTCTGTCACGTCGACGCCGAACTCGTCCACCACGCGGAGGGGGTCCTCGGAGGCTATCTGGGCCTCGGGCCTTGGGGTAGGCAGGCCGCCCAACTGCTCGGGGCAGACCGGAACGGCCGCCCCCGAGCGCACCAGCTCAACGATGCGGGGATCGGCCTTGTTGCGGCCGTCGTGCCTGCAGTTAACGCCCGCGAGACAGGCTGAGACTATTATCTTTCCCATGGAGCCGGACCTCCCCTGGCGGTCGCCCCCTGCTCCTGGAGTGCCGAGCTTGAGGCGGAGCCCTCGAAATCCACCACCTCGGCATGCTCCAGGGCCGACGCCACCAGGCCCGCCACGTCCAGGGCAGTCTCCGCTTCGGCGGCCTGCTGAGGGGTCGACCTGGTGACGGGCTGTCGGGGCATGAAGAGGGTACAGCAGTCCTGGTCGGGGATTATGGATATCTCGAAAGTGCCGATGGATCGGGCCTGATCGGTGATCTCCTGCTTATCCATGCCGATGAGGGGGCGCAGGACGGGCATGTCCACGGCACTCTCTATGGTGGCCAGGTTCTCCAGGGTCTGGGAGGCCACCTGGCCCAGGCTCTCGCCCGTCACCAGGGCGCGGGCATCCTCCCTGAGGGCTATCTGCTGGGCTATCCGCACCATGAAGCGACGGTAGATCACAACGCGGTAGGCAGCCGGGGCGAGGGCAACCACCTGCTGTTGAAGTTCCCCAATGGGCACCACGTAGAGGCGCGATTTGAGCTGATGGCGGTTGAGCAGGGCCACCAGATCCTTCGCCTTCCTTATGGAGACGTCGCTCAAGAAGGGGAAGCTGTGGAAGTGGACGAAGACCACCTCACAGCCCCGCCGCATCATCCGGTGGGCTGCCACTGGCGAATCTATGCCGCCGGAAAGCAGACAGACCACTCTGCCGCTGACGCCTACGGGCAGGCCGCCCGCCCCTGAAAGCTTCTGGGTGTAGAGGTAGATGGCCCGGGGTAGCACCTCCACGTAGAAGACGACCTCCGATCCTCTGAGCTGGACCTTGGAGCCCGTCCGCTGCCTGATGAAGGCCCCCAGGGCGCGATTTATCTCCTCGGAGCCCATGGGGAAGGACTTGTCGGTACGGCGGGCATCCACGCGGAAGGAGGCGAAGGGCGGCAAGCCCTCTAAGAGGGCGGACACGGCCCCCTCCAGGGAAGCGTAATCTCTAGGTAGGCGCCAGGCCGGCGAGTAGTTGGCGATGCCGAAGACCCAGGCGAGACGCCGCACGGCCTCCTGGAGGCACGCCTCGTCCTTTATGGGCACCACCAGCCGGCCCAGGTCATCGTAGATGCGGCCCAGCGGCAGGTCCCCCAGGGCCGCCCTTATGTTCCTGGCAAGCCTGCCAACGAAGAGGGGACGGTTCCTTCCCTTCAGAGCTATCTCGTGGTAGTGGACCAACAGGATCCTTTCCATAGCCTACCCCTTCCGGCATCGGCACCTTCTTCTATATTAAGCCCCGGCCGACGCAGGCACAATTGGCCACGGGATCGGGGCGAATCTGTCGCGAATCCCTTGACTCTCAGGCAAATCCAGGGTATAACGCAAATTGGGCGCAGTTGCAAGGAGAACTGCGCCCTCGGCTCCGAAGCTTGAAATCTGCGAGGAGGTTTCGCCATGGGGAAGACAGAGTTGATAGCTCAGGTGGCCAAGCAGGCAGGTGTAAGCAAGGCAGAAGCCGCTAAGGTGGTGAACGCTGTGCTGAACGTCATCACCGAAGCTGTGAAGAACGGCCAGAACGTGACCCTCACCGGCTTCGGCACCTTCCGGGTGCGGCAGCGGAAGGCTCGCGAGGGCCGGAACCCCCGCACCGGCCAGAAGATCACCATCCCCGCCACCCGCACCGTGAGCTTTGCCGCGGGCTCGGCGCTGGCCAAGGCCGTCAAGGGCAAGTAGTAGCCACAACCGGCAGTGACGGATAGGGCCGGGCATCTCTGCCCGGCCCTACGCTTTTGGCCCTCAGGCCTGCTGGCGGATAGCTTCCACCTCGAGGTTGACCCTCACCTCGTTGCCCACCAGGAGGCCGCCCGCCTCCAGGGGCACGTTCCACTGGAGGCCGAAGTCCCTACGGTCGAACCTGGTGGTGGCCGTGAAGCCGATGCGCTCATTGCCCCAGGGGTCCTTGGCCCTGCCCTCGAAGGAGGCCTCCAGCACTACAGGCCTGGTGACGTCCCTTATGGTGAGGTCGCCGTACAGGCGGAAGCGCTGGTCGTCGATCCGTTCCAGGCGGGTGCTTCGGAACGTAATGTGGGGGAACTTCTCCACATCCAGAAAGTCCGCCGACTTTAGGTGGCCATCCCTCTGGGGCTCCCTGGTGTCGATGCTGGCCGCATCGATGGTCACCTCCACCGAGGAACGGGTGGGATCCTGCTCGTCCACCAGAATGGTGCCATCGAAGGAGGAGAAGCTGCCCTTAACGGTGGCCACCATCATGTGCTTCACGGCGAACTCGACGAGGGAGTGGGACGTGTCGATCTTATATACGGCGGTGCTTGGTTGAGCTTGTACGGTCATCGGTGGAACCTCCTGTCATATTTTTATATCTTTGGAACTAACGAAGTAATCCGCCACGCTATCGCACGCCTTGCCATGGGGACTGCGTAGCTAAGGGCTCAGAAGTGCTGGAGCAAAGCGGGCCAGCCGCTCCCTATCCACCCGGAAGAAGTGGTAGGGCCCCTCGGCCCTAACGTCGATGAGCCTGCACTCCTGGAGTATGCGCGTGTGGTGAGAAAGGGCCGGCGCGCTGAGGTTGCAGGCCTTGGCCAGCTCCGCACACCCCACCTCGTCCTGCTTCAGCAGCAGCTGGATTATCCTCAGGCGGGCCGGATGCCCCAGGGCCCTGTAGATCTTTACGGCCTCCTGCTCCGTCTCCTTCAGCTGTCCTAACGTGAGGGGCACCGAGCTTCCCCTTTTCCATATTTTTGAAAGCGTTCTCCAGTGAAGTATACTCCCTAGGTGCTCCAGTGTCAACCAGGCCCGTCCACGTTTTACCGGGACCTGCCTTTTACACGGAACCGGGGATGCCGCCCTCCTGGGCAACGCGCCGGTGCCGAAGGCTTTTCGGCCCCTTGCGCCTGCGTCTCAAGCCGCGCTAGGGCCCACCCTGTTGGGGCGTCAGCCCAACCCAGCGGAGGAAGCATACCGGAAGTTCCCGGCAGGCTCCGGAGCTTGGCCAGTCGGTCCCAGGCGAGCAGCCGCTGGCCGGTCGGCGGCAGCTCCGGCCGCCCAGACACGGCCTTAGGTTAGCCCACAAACTGCAAGAGCAAAGGGGAGGACCAATGCAGGTCAGTTTCAACGACTTCGCCAAGCTCGATATCCGCGTGGGGAAGGTGCTTAGCGTCCAGGAGTTTCCGGAGGCACGCAAGCCGGCCTACAAGCTCGAGATAGACTTCGGACCCCTGGGCATCAAGCGGTCCAGCGCCCAGATCACCAAGCTGTACAGGCCCGAGGACCTTGCCGGCAGGCTGGTGGTGGCCGTGGTGAACTTCCCTCCCAAGCGCATAGGCCCCTTTCTGTCGGAGGTGTTGGTTTTGGGGGCCATCCTGCCCGACGGCGAGGTGGTGCTCCTAGCGCCCGACCGGGATGTACCCCCTGGTGCGAAGATCGGCTGAACCTAGGGCCTACGAGGCCTGGTACCACAGGCCCCCAGGCCTGTGGGCGGCCAGGCTGGAGGCAAGGACCCTGCTGGAACTGACGGGTCCCGTGGCCGGCCTGCAGGTGCTGGACGCGGGCTGTGGCACCGGCTACTTCACCAGGCTCCTGGCGACCCAGGGCGCCAGGGCTTGGGGGGTAGACCGAGACGTGGATCGCCTCCTACTGGCGCGCGAGCTTGCCCACAGGGGCGGCCTTCCTCAGCTCTTCGTAGCCGGGGACATTCTCTCGCTCCCCTTCCGCGACCAGAGCTTCGACGTTGTTGCCATGGTCACGGTGCTGGAGTTCCAGGAGGACAGGTCCCGGGCCCTGGCCGAGGCGGCCAGGGTGCTCCGTCCCGGCGGGAGGCTGGCGGTGCTGGCCCTCACCTCCGGCGGCCTTTGGGGCCTGGGGCGGAAGCTGCGCCCCAGGCTGCCCTACTCCGGCCTGAAACCCCTGCGCGAAGCCGAGCTGGCCTTCTTGCTGGCGCCGGTGGGGCCAGTGCGAACCATCCGCTTCCTCTACGCGCCTCCCTGGCCGTTCCTCTCCCAGCGCGGCTTCTTCTGGCTGGACGCCCTTCTGGCCGCACTCCGGCCAGGCCTGGCCTCTATGGTGGGGGCAGTGGCGCGGAAGGGCTAGAGCTTCATGAGCCGCAGGCGCGGCACCAGCAGAACGGCCTCTAGAACTATGCGCGATCCCAGCTTGCTCTTGCCGGCCCGGCGCTCCACAAAGGTGATGGGGACCTCGACTATCCTGAAACCCTTTCGGTACAGCCGGTAGGTCAGTTCGATCTGGAAGGCGTAGCCGTTGGACCGTATTCCGTCCAGGTCCAGGGTCCTGAGGGCCTCCGTGCGGAAGCATTTGAAGCCGCCGGTGGGGTCGGACACGGGCAGGCCCAGGATGAGGCGGCTGTAGAGGGCTCCCATGCGGCTAAGGAGCAGCCTGTAGGCGGGCCAGTCCTTTATACCTCCTCCGGGCATGTACCGGCTGCCCAGGGCCAGGTCGGCTTCTCGGGCTGCCTCCAACAGCCGCGGCAGGTCCGCGGGGTCGTGGGAGCCATCGGCATCCATCTCAAAGGCGTAACGGTAGCCCTGGGCGATGGCGCGGCGGAACCCCTGGATGTAGGCCGTGCCCAGGCCCAGCTTGCCGCTCCGATGGACCACCTGCACCCTGTCCGGGTAGAGGGCGGCCAGGTCGTCGGCTATCCTCCCGGTGCCGTCCGGCGAGTTGTCGTCCACCACTAGGACGTGATAGGGGCCGTGCAGTCCCAGCACGGCCTGCACGATCCGGGACAGGTTTTCCGCTTCGTTGTAGGTAGGAAGTATTACGAGGGCGCTTTCGGACACCGTTTGACGCTCCCCCCTATTTTAGCAGCGCCTCTGCCGCCTCTATAACCCTATCGGCCTCGAGGCCAGCCAGGCAGAGGCGATCCGAACAGCCGAAGCGCAGGCCCACCCTGTGGCCTCTGTACAGGCAGGGGCTGCAGGCAAGGCCCTCCATCCTTACCACCCGCGCCGCCTCCCTTCGGAAGGGTCCCCAGGCCCTGGCGTTGGAGGGGCCGAAGATGGCCACCGCTGGGGTTCCTACGGCCATGGCCACCTGCGTGGACCCGCTGTCGTTGCCAATGTACAGGTCGCACAGGGATATAAGGGCCGCCAGCTCGGGCAGGGAGGTACGCCCCGCCAGGTTGGCGCAGCGCCCAGGAAGGAGGTGGGCCGCGAGCCCGGCCCCCAGGGGCGCCTCGGCGGCGGTGCCCACCACGGCCACCGAGCCGCCCAAACCTTCCACGGCCCACTGTGCCACCTTCAAAAAGCCCTCCAAAGGCCAACGGCGCGCTGGGGCAAAGGGGCCTGTGCCCGGGGCAAGGCATACCAGCGGCCGGCGCTCCAGTGGAGAAAGCAGTTCCTGGGCACGCTGCCGGTGCTCGTGGCTCCAGCCCACCCGCAGGCGGCCGCAGTTGGGGTCTCCACCCAACAGGCTCGCCAGGCCAAGCCAGTACTCGGCCTCGTGCTTCGCCCCGAAGCCCTCGTCCCGCACCCTCAAGTTGAGGAACCACCGGCCGCGGCCGTTATCCAACCCCACCCGGCGAGGGGAGCCCAGGCCCGCAACTATCAGCCCGTGCTTAACGGTACCCATGAGGGTGGTAAGGTGATGGAACAGGATGGTCACATCGTACCGTCCCCGGAGCGGGGCGAGCACTCGGAGCACCTGTGCTAGGTCGGAGGGCGTGGGCCTCCGAGCCAGGGCATCGAGGCGGCGCCTGTCCAGCAGGTGGAGGTCGTCCACCAGGTCCGTGAAGCGCAGCAGGTCGGCCGACCAAGGCGTCACCAGGGCATCGATGCGGGCCGAGGGATGGGCCTGCCTCAGGCTCTCGAGGGCCGGGGTTATGAGTACCACATCCCCCACGTCCGCAAGCTTTACGGCCAGTATGCTCCTCGCCAAAGTCAAGCCCTCCCCGCCTCCCGGATGACCTGCAGGGTCTGGAGGGCCGCGGTGGACCACGAGAACTGGGCGGACCGTGCCAATCCCCTGGAGCGCAGCTCCTCCGCCAGCTCGGCGTCGGCCATCACCTCGATCATCCCAGCGAAGAGGCTGTCCACCGAGGTGGGATCCACCAGGATGCCGGCGTTCCCCAGCAGTTCGGGCAGGGCCCCTGCCCGCGACGCCACCACTGGCGTGCCGCAGGCCATGGCCTCCAGAACGGGCATCCCGAAGCCCTCGTAGAGCGACGGCATCACCAGGGCATCGGCTCCGCAGTACAGGGCGGGCAGGAAGGCATCGGGCACATAGCCGAGCCACAGGCACCGGCCCTCCAGCATGCGCCTCTCCAGCTCCCTGCGGATGGGTTCGAAGAGCCAGCCGCGACGCCCTGCCAGCACCAGGCGGTGAGGCAGGCCGGCCTGTGCCAGCCTGTCCATGGCCCGAAACAGGCGGAGCAGGTTCTTCCGAGGCTGGAGGGTCCCAACCGTCAGCAGGTATGGTCTCTCCACACCCAGCCGCCTAAGGGCATCCTCCACGGCCCTTTCGGCGAGGGGCCTGAAATGGGGCGATACTCCGTGGGGCACCACCCGGACCTTCTGGGCATCTACCGTGTAGCGGCCCACCAGGTCCTCCATGGTGGCCCGGGAGGGGACAATAATGCGGCGGGCTGCCCTGGAGCTGAAGAGGGTGGACCAGTGTAGGTACAGCCGTTGGAGCCCGGGGTGCTCCTGGGGATAGTAAAGGTAGCCCACGTCGTGGAGGGTGACCACCGTGGCATCGGGATGCACCAGGGGCACTACGTGGGCAGGGACGAACAGTGCGTCGGGCCTTCTCTTCAGCATCTCCCGGCTCAAAGCGAGGTGGGTCCAGAACCTGCGGGGAACGAGCTCCCTCTGTCTGAAGTTGGCGGGCAGTCCCTCGAGGGTGCCGCCCCGGGTGTAGAGGATGAACTGGTCCTCACCGTCGATCTCGGCTATGGATCGGATTATGTTCAGCGAGTAGTTCTCAGTGCCGGTGCGCTGTGTGGCTATGGCCCTGCTGGCGTCTATTCCTATGATCACGGCCTGTCTCCCACCAGCTGGGCGATCTCGTCCACGACGTCTTCGACCGGTATGGCCAGCATGCATGGGCCGCCCTCGGGATCCGGCCGGGCGAAATCGAGCTGTCCGCAGGGATGGCAGGGAAAGGGTGCTCGGAGGAACCGGTGGCGCCGAGGGTTGCCCCAGGGGCCGTAGAGGGCTGGGTCGGTGGGCCCGTAGAGCTGGAGGGAGGGGGTGCCCAGGGCCACAGCCATGTGCATGGGGCCGGCATCGATCCCCACGGCCAGCGATGCCCTGGCCATGAGCTGGGCCAGCTCCTTGAGCGAGGTCCTTCCGGCCAGGACTGCCACCTCCACGCCGCTGGCCTGGGCCACGGCCCGGGCCAGCTCGACTTCCGATGCCGATCCCGTTATCGCCACGTCCATGCCCATCTCAACCTTCAGTGTACGGCACACCCTGCCGAAGCCCTCGGTGCTCCAGTGCTTTATGGTGGCCCCGGCACCGGGGTGGACCACGGCAAAGGGCCGGCGGACCGGTAGGTCCTGGAGGGACGGGCCAGGAAGCCGGTCGGGGTCGAGCTCCAGCGGGTGGTCCTGCCAGCGGAAGAGGCGGGCCGGCATGGGCCTGCGGTGGGGCCTGGGCCCTCCGCAGCATGGGCAGTAGACGCCTGGCTCGGCCGGATCGGGCTCCCGGTCGCTCGGCAGGGGTGGTACGCGACCTGCCGCCAGCAGGGCCAGGAGGAGGGCCCGCTCCACCTGGTGCACGTAGAGGCCTGCGGGCAGGCTGTGGGTCAGGAAAGGCCGAACCTCCGCATGATCCCAGCCGAGCACGGTCTCTATGCCCGCCAGCCTGGCAACCATGGCACCCCACCAGTGGTCGGGCCTGAAGACTACGGCGGCGTCGTAGCGCCCGCGGATGCTCCGGGCCAGGCGCAGGGCTGCCAGATACGGGCCGACGAAGCTGCCCTTCGGCCTCCGCTCGAAGCCTGGGAACGGAAAGCTGACCGCCTTCCGGCGGTAGGGGATGGCCTGGGCCAGCTCCTGGGTCCAGGACCCCACGGCCAGATCCAGCTCGGCTTCCGGGAACAGGTCGCTCAGGAGGCGCAAGGCGGGCACGGTGAACAGGAGGTCGCCCAGGTGATCCGGCCTCAGGGCCAGGATCCGGCTCGGCGGCCACCGCCGGCCCAGGGACCGAGGAAGGCGCGAGGCTACTGCCCTAAGGAGCAGGAGGCGCAGGCTGTGGCGAAGGGCCGGCATGCAGAAGCTCCCGACAGGCCTCCCAGACCTCCTCGAGGGTGGGAAAGGCGGGGGCAGGGGGTGCCTCGCGGCGAAGGTCGCCATCCCAGCGGGTGCCGCCCAGGGTCCGCACCCTCGGGCCCCGAGGCCCGTACCGCTCTGGGTCGGTAGGGCCAAAGATGGCCACGGTCGGAGCTCCAACGGCGGCGGCCAGGTGGGTGGCCCCCGTGTCGTTGCCCACGTAGAGGCAGGCGCGCTTAGCCAAGGCGGCCAGCTGCACCAGGCCCACGCGCCCCGCGAGGCTCGACGGCCGGCTTGCCGCCGCCGACAACACATCCCTAACCACCGGCGCGTCCTCCTCGGCCCCTACCACCACGGGCATCTGGCCCATGTCGGCGAGCCTGTCGGCCAGCTGGGCGTAGTTGACAGCCGGCCACCGCTTCGAGGGCAGCCGCGAGCCCGGGTTTTCGCCCCCTCCGGGGTGCAGGAGGGTGAAGCCGCCGGGCTCCAACCCCTCCCTGTCCAGGAACTCCAGGGCCCAGAGGTCGGCGCGCTGGTCCGGCACGAAGGTTGGCATGGCGCCCTCGGTCGGTATCCCCACGGCCCTGGCCAAATCCAGGTACAGGTCCATCTCGTGCCTGCGCTCGGTGGCCACCCGCAGGTTGCAGGCGAAGGCGCGGCCCCCAGAGTCCAGGCCCATGCGCACCGGGATACCAGCCAGCCAGGCAGCCAGGCCCAGGATCGGCGATCGGTCCGGCACAAAGCACCAGTCGAACCCATGCCTCCTCAGCATCGAGGCGAGGCGGGGCAGATCTCCCATGGACGGCATGTCCCATGGAAGGGTGAGCACCAGGTTCAGGTGGGGGTTGTTGGTCAGGGCGGGCGTGGACCACGGGCCCACAGCGAAGGCCAGGAAGGTGGAGGGAAGCCCTCGGCGGAGGGCCGATGCCAGAGCCGTGGCCATCATCACGTCGCCCAGACAGCAGGGCTTCAGAATGAGCACCCGCCGCGGCCTGGGCAGAGGAATGGAGGCAGGTCGAAAGAGGCGGGCCATAGCGGAGTAGGGCATCCCTGCCACAGCGGCGCTCACCGGGAGGGCGGGTCCCCTATGGCGAAGAGGAAATCGCCCTTGGCCACCACCCTGCCGTTAACAGTAGCCACCCCGTTGCCCCGGCCTATGCTGCCGCGCATCTGGGTGAGGGTCACCTCCAGCTGGAGCACGTCGCCGGGGAACACCGGGGCCTTGAACCGAAAGCCGTCGATGCCGGCAAAGTAGGCCACCTTGCCGTAAAAGTCGGGCTGGCTGAGGATGGCCACGGCACCCACCTGGGCCAAGGCCTCCACGATGAGCACCCCGGGCATGATGGGCATTCCGGGGAAATGGCCCTGGAAGTAAGGCTCGTTGGCACTCACCACCTTGATTCCCACGGCGCGCCTGCCGGCCTCCAGCTCGAGGATGCGGTCCACCATCAAAAAGGGATAGCGGTGGGGTATGACCTTCAGGATGTCGTTGGTGCTGAGCATGGGCCTCCACAGGGGTTTTGTTGCCGATTATACCCTCCCTGTCTCCCCAGCCTCCACCGCCGTCGAGAAAGGCAGTGGGCATGGTTCCGGAAAAGATTGCCGGACCGCACTGCCCATTTAGCAGACGCCTGTGCTAGGCCGGCCTACCATCGGCCCCTGCCAACGGAAAGAAGAAAGCCTTCTAGACCGTCCAGACCCTTATCTTGCCGTTGACCACCTTGACCTCGATGGGCCAGAGGTTGGGCAGGGAGAGCCTGTAGCTTCCGGGCACCATCTGGCCATCGGCCCGGAAGGCGGCTCCGTGGCACGGGCAGTAGAACTCGCCCTCCTCGGGCTCCCACTCCAGCAGACAGCCCATGTGGGTACACACTGCCGAGAGGGCGTAGATCTTCCCGTCGCGGTTGAGGAGGTATCCCTGAATTGGCCCTGCCTGGAACCTCATGGCAGCGCCCGGCGGCAGCTGGGAAAGGTCGGCCACCTCCTGCCACTGGCCTCCCCTGCCCACCAGCTTCCAGCTCCTCCACTCCTCCTCGGCAGACGACCCCCTGGAGAGGAGCCTGTCGAGCCCCACGCCGGCCAACAGCCCCGCGGCCAGGCTGCCCAGGGCCGAAAGGATAAGCCGACGACGGCTCACGGCCCGTGGGCGGGCCTCCTGCCCCGCCAACCGCGCCCGCAGTTCCTCGAGGAACTCCCCGCGGGGCTGGTCGGCACCGGGACGGGCCGCCTTGAGGCGGGCTGCCATCTTGAAGGCCTGAAGTTCCTCTTCGCTTTCAGCCCGCAGGCCCAGGGCGCTCTCCTCGGCCAGGATCCGCTCGATGTACTCGTCCAGCCTGTCTGCCTCGTCCCTCACAGCTCACCGTCCAGCTTGGCAGCCATGCGGAGGGCCCTGTGCTGTAGGACCTTGGCATTGCTTTCGGATATTCCCATCCGCTGTGCCGTCTCCCTGATGGAGAGGCCCTCCAGGAACCTGAGCTCCAGCACCCTGCGGTAGTTCTCGGGCAGTTTGGCCAGCAGCTCCACCACCCGAGAGGCCGCCGGACCCTCCTCGTGACCGCTGAAGGCGCCGGGTTCCGGCCAATCCTCGGGAGGATCGGCCTTCGGATACCTGTAGAACTGGCGCCAGTAGTCGGCAATGGAGGTCTCGGCCGTCTGGTACAGCCAGCCTGCTATGCTCTGATCGGGCCGGCTCAGGTCCAAGCCCTTGAGGGCTTTCAGAAACACCTGCGAGGTGATGTCCTCGGCATCCGGTCGGTTGCCCACACGCCTGTACACGAACCGGTATATAGCCTCCACGTAGGTTTCGTATACCTCCTGGAAGGTAAAAGGCTTGCTTCTCCGGGGGCCTTCATCCACGGCAGAGAACCCCGCCATAAGGGCATCTTCGCAGGGAAAGTATAACTCCAACCCCTGCGGTGGATGAAGGGTCTTCGTCCCCACCCTTTCGTCCCTATCGGAGCTTGGCTTCAAGGTGCTGCCTTCCTCCACTGAAGATTACGCCGCAGGATACAGCCCCTGTCTTTGGCCTAGGGCTAAACTGTTTAATATCAGAGTACCCGAGGCGCGGGGGTGAACCATGGCCCTTAACAGGGTTATTGTGGTGGGTGCAGGCGTCATGGGCGCCAGTATAGCCTTCAACCTAGCCCGCATGGGGGCAGGCGAAGTGGTGGTGTTGGAGAAGAAGCACGTTGCTGCCGGAAACACGGCGAAGTCCAGCGGCTTGGTCCGCCTCCACTACACCAACGAGCCGGAGGCCAGGCTGGCCTACTTCAGCTACCTCTGGTTCCGAAACTGGGAGGAGATGGTGGGGGGCCACTGCGGCTTCGTTGTCACGGGCTTCCTGCGCCTCGTGCACCCGAACGACGTAGGGCGGCTGAAGGCCAACGTGGCCATGCTGCAGAAGGTCGGCGTCAACACCTATCTGGTGGACCGCCAGGAGATCGCCAAGCTGGAGCCCCGGTTCGCCAACTCCGATGTGGAGGTGGCCGCCTACGAGCCAGATTCGGGCTACGCCGACCCGCCTGCCACGGCCTACTCCTTCATGACAGCCGCCAGAAGCCTGGGAGCGGAGCTGAGGCAGGGCGTGTCCGTCAGGAGGGTGGCTCTCAGGGAGGGCCGGGCTGTGGGAGTCGAGACCGACGAGGGCCTCCTGGAGGCCGATGTCGTGGTCTTGGCCACCAACGCATGGACCCCGAGGCTGCTGGAGGCCAGTGGTCTGTCCCTGGACATCACGATAGTTCCTGAGCGCCATCGGGTGGGCGTGGTGGGATGGCCCGAGCCCATGGGGAAGCCCCACCTCACCTGCATCGACGGCATCCAGAACATGTACTTCAGGCCCGAGACCGGCGACCTAACCCTGGTGGGCACGGGAGCCGCCCAGCCCAACGTCGACCCAGACAACTATGATGAAGGGGTGGAACCCTCCTTCATGGCCGAAGTGGCCGAGAAGATCTCCTACAGGGTACCCAGGCTCGCCGAAGGGCAGGCCCGCAGGGGCATAGCCGGAGTGTACGACATGAGCCCCGACTCCAAGCCGCTCCTGGGAGCCATGCCGGGGGTAGAGGGGCTCTATGTGGCCGCGGGCTTCTCGGGCACCGGGTTCAAGCTCTCCCCAGCCGTAGGCGTGGCCATGGCCGAGCTGATAGTGAAGGGCAGGGCTCAGACCGTCGACATAGAGCCGTTCCGCCTCAGCAGGTTCGCCGAAGGGAAGCCCATTGTGGGCGAATACGAGTATCGGGGCGGCGTCGAGGAGCCCAAGGACGCCTGGCTCACCTGAGGGCTCGGCCCGTTGAGCCCCGAACTGATACCGTACCTGCTGGGTAGGTCGCTCCTCAGGATGGCAGCGGCCTACCTCCTTTCCATCACCTTCTCCCTTGCCTACGGCATCTCGGCCGCCTCGAGCCCGAGGCTCGAGCGGGCGATGGTGCCGCTTCTGGACGTGCTGGAATCGGTGCCCGTGCTGGGGTTCTTCCCCGTCGCCCTCCTGCTCCTGGTGCCGGCAGGGGGCGGGCTCGGGGCTGAGGCAGCCGCCGTCTTCCTGATATTCACCAGCCAGGCGTGGAACCTGGCCTTCTCGGTCTACGAGTCCACCAAGCTCATACCTGACGACCTATGGATGGTGGCCAGGGCCTTCGCTCTGCCCAGGCACCAGCTGTTGTTGAAGCTGGTGATACCTGCCGCCGTTCCCAAGCTGGTGTACAACAGCATGTTGAGCTGGGCGGGAGGCTGGTACTTCTTGATAGCCTCCGAGATCATAACCCTCGGCAACCGCCGCGTCGAGCTTCCCGGCATCGGGAGCTTCCTCATGGACACCGTGGGATCCGGCCAGCTGGGGCCGACCCTCCTGGGCCTGGGAAACCTCGTGGGGCTCATTGTCCTGATGGACCTGGCCGTGTGGCGTCCGGTTCAGGCATGGGCCCAGAGGTTCACCTACGACGTGGGGCCTTCAGCGGCGGTGCGCCATGCCAGGCACTGGAAGCAGTTGGCCTGGCTCCCGAGGGTATCGTGGCGAGGGGCGGCCGATGCCCCCTGGGCCGCGCGGCGCGAAGCCTCCACTACGGCCTCAAACAGCTCCTGCCCCTCGTAGATACGGCTCAGCTCCTTGGCCTGGTGGTCGTGGAAGAGGACGAAGTTGTCCTCTCTGAACTGGGAAGGGAGTTTGCCACGTCGCCTTCCGAGAGGAGGAAGGCCATGGAGGCCGAACTGCTGGCCAGTCTGGAAGCCGTGCGGGTGGTGCTGGAACAGCTACAGGCCGGCAACGGCAGGGCCGATGCCGACGCGGTAGCCCACAGGCTCGGTGCCCCGGGCTCCGACCTGTCGGCCCTGGTGGCCTGGGGACGGTCTGCAGGTCTCTGGCGATACGATAGCCACCACCGCGCCTTCCTGAGCTCCCACCGCTCGGGAACAGTGCCCAGCCGCCCCCAGCCCAAAGGACCGTCCCAGGCGTAGGGACAGGGTAGGCCCGGATGGCGGGGAAGCGCAGGCCTGCGCTTCCCCGCAGTTTCGAATCTACTGGACGGCCTTGTAAGCGTTGATGCGGCCCCACTTCCAGTACTTGCCCGTGCCCGGTACGGGGTCGGCGGTCGTTTCGATCTTGCTCCGAACGCAGGTATTAGTTAAGCACGATCCCTTGGCCCACACCAGCGCGGCAAGCCCCGCCACGTGGGGCGCCGCCATGGAGGTGCCACTCAGAGAGTCGTAGCCGGTGTAGAAGCCGTAAGCGGTGTTCAGATAGAAGCCTGGTGCGTCCGGCAGGGTGGAGAGGATGCGGACGCCGGGGGCTGCAACATCCACCCACTTGGCGCCGAAATTGCTGAAGGAGGCCTTGGCGTCGTTCTCGTCGGTGGCGGCCACGGCTATGCACTTGTCGTAGGCAGCGGGGTAGGTCTTGGCCGAGGAGCCGCTGTTGCCTGCCGCACAGGCCAGCACGGCGCCCTTGTTCCAGGCATAGTTGACGGCAGATTTGAGGGTCGAGGAGGCGAAGCGGGTTCCCAAGCTGAGATTGATAACCTTGGCTCCGTTGTCGGCTGCCCATACAATGCCGTTGGCCACCGAGGCAAGGGTGCCCGAGCCCGTCCGATCGAGCACCTTGGCGGCCATAAGGCCCACGCTCCAGTTCAGGCCCGCTACCCCCTTGCCGTTGTCCGTGAGGGCCCCTATGGTGCCGGCCACGTGGGTCCCGTGGCCGTTGTCGTCATCGGCCACGTCATCGCCGTTCACGAAGTCGCGCTGGGCCAGCAGCGTCGGCAGGTCCTCGTGGGAGTTATCCACCCCGGTGTCCACCACCGCCACCCACACCGAGGCGGTGCCTGTCACGATGTCCCAGGCATCGTAGGCCCCTATCTTGGCCCACGCCCACTGGGTGAGACAGCCGTCCCGCGAGGTGTTGTAGCAGGTGCTCACGTAGGGATCGTTGGGCACCACGAAGGCCTCTACGGTGTAGTTGGGCTCGGCGAACTCGACGGCAGGGTCGGCGGCGTAGCTGCGGGCCGCAGCCTCCTCCTGCCCCCGGGGCACCGCCACCACCTCCACGCCGATGCTCGAGACAGCGCCCTTGCGCACCCCTCCCTTCTGAGCGTGTACCTTTCTAGCTTCGGATTCCGAGGTGCCTGCCTTAAACTTGACGAGCACCTCGCCGCCCTTAAGGTAAACCCCGTCGGCCCTGCCGGCCGCCGAGGCCATAGGTGCCAACAACAAACCAACCAGGACCAGAATAAGGACCGCGCCCCAGACCAACTTGCCTTTCATGGTACGCCCCCTTTTGAAATTCTCTGGTCGCCGTGCCCTAGTACAGCGAGGAAAGCACCTAGGTCCAAAAGCCCTACTGATGGGAAGGCACCTGACTGCACGGCAGACGGGAGAGCTGGGATGGGCAGTGGCAGGGTACCCTTGGCTTCGATAGCATAATTATAGGCCCATTCGAGCTTCCTGTCCACCGCGCCCGGCCGGGAGGTCCGCACCCTTCGACCTGCGGTTCGGACGGCCAGGGAATCCCATGCCCGTCCCGCCGCCGCGTTGCTGCCCAGGAGCACCATTTTCAGACAGGAGGCCGGGCACCTGCCGGAGAGGCGCCACGGTGGCACCCGGTAGCCCAAGGCCGTCGAAGCTCCTGCAGGCACCCGCAAGGGCACCGTGCCGATCCGTGAAAAACAAGCCTCAGCGCACCTCCGACGCCCTGCTGTAGAACGCTCTCTCACATCGGCCTATAGGCCTGTTGGGGCCCACCCAGGGCCGGACACCGGCGTGGGAAGAGCCAGCAGCCAAGCCTCCGCCCCCTGGGCCAGGCGGCCCAGGCACCGGGATGCGGCTACCCTTGGCAGCACGCCTCCCGGGCCAAGGGCCGCCGGGCGCCAGTATGATGCCCCCACCGTGGGCTAGCACGGAGCTGTGCCAAGGACCTAAGCCGACGACCAAACATACCTTCTATACCGAACCTATTGACAAACCTCCACGGCTTATCTATAATTCCCCTCCGATAACAGACAGGGATGCCCCCTGGGCTACCTCATGCCAGGGCCCACATCCTGTCTGAAGCGGCCCGGTTCAAAAGAAAAGGAGGAAAGCCCATGG
>FWWL01003772.1_pt1 | contig 26840 bp, 19 predicted proteins | sample 2228331 | NCBI WGS metagenome assembly FWWL01 (sample SAMEA103939775, study PRJEB20133) | metagenome
TGGCGGCACAGTTACCGCTGCGGTTGGCGTGTTCGTTGGCAGTGGCGTGGCCGTGCGGGTGGGGGTAGCGGTGGGCGTGGCGGTGGGTGCGGGGGCCGTGGCCGTGCGGGTAGGGGTGGCGGTGGGCGTGGGCGTCCACGTGGGTGTGGCCGTGGGTGTGGGCGTCCAGGTGGGCGTGGCGGTGGGTGCGGAACCGCCGGCTGTGTAGTAAGAGATAGTCAATTTGGGACGCAGGGCGGGGTCCGCTTCCTCTGCGCTGGAGAGATCGTACTGCACCGATCCGCTGGAATATCCCCACAGGAAGACGCCGCGGTTCGTGGCCGGGTCCTGGACCCATCGCTGCACCAATGGGGTGACGTCCAGGGTGTACCACGCCTTGTCGGCCTGCATGTAGACGCGGTCGGTGGGGACGCCGGCGCGGTCGGTGCTCGTGTCGCTGCAGCCGGGCTGCCCCCAGTTCACGCCGGCCCGGGCTTGGGTCCAGGTGGCCTCCGTGTCCACCCAGTCCCGGTAGACGTCGTAGGCCTCCAGCCACATCCAGTTGGCGTTGGAGCGGTAGCGGACGTAGACATGCAGGGTGGCGTTCACCACGGTAGCGCCCGCTGGGACCTGAGAGACGTCAAACCGCACTAGCGCGCCCATCACCCCCTTGGAGCGCACGCCGAGGTAGTCCGAGCCCGCGTAGTTGCGGGTGGGATTCCAGGAGGAGAGGAAGGTATCGCGTGCTCCGGTGTAGCCCTCCACCCCCTGCTGCAGGACGAGGGTGGTGGAGGGGAGGCCGGTTGCGGTAGGGGTGGATGTCGGCGTCGCCGTGGGCGGGACGGTGCTGGCCGTGGGGGTGGCGGTGGGCGCGGCCGAGGCCGTTGGCGTGGCCGTTGGAACGGGTGCGCCGGCCGGCAGCGCGTACGTCACCCGCAGGCGCGGCCGCAGGTTCGGCTCCCCGTACTGGGACGAGGCGAAGTCGTACTGCACGGAACCGTTGCTGGTGAGGCGCAGGAGGAGGCCATAGTTGGCCGAGGGGTTGTCCAGCCAGGCCTGGACGGCGCGGCCCACTTCTATCTCCGTCCACACGCCGTCGCTGGGGAGGGGGCCGCGGTCCAGGTACTGCCCCTCGCGGTCCGTGCCGATCCCGGCGCAGCCAGGGGTGTTCCAAGGGGAGCCGTTCTGGGCGTAGTTCCAGGTGGCCTGGGTCTCGGCCCAGGGGCGCAGGACGCGGTAGGCTTCCAGCCAGGCGCCGTTGGTGTTGCTGCGCCCGACGGCGTAGACGGAGAGTTTTGCCGAAAGGACGCGGGAGCCGGCTGGGATGGAGGAGAGGTCAAACCGGATGAGGCTGTGCATCAACTCGCCCGTGCGGGCGGAGAAGGTGCCGGCCGCGCCGTAGTTGGTGTTGGGAGCCCAGGAACTGATGTAGGTATCCTGCACCCCGGCGTAGCCGGACTCGCCCTGGCGGAACCCGACCTCCACAACGGTCGGCGCGCCGGAGGTGGAGACCTTGGCCACGTCTATCATGTGGAAGTAGTCGTCGCCATCGTTGCGGCAGAAGAGGCGGAAATCGCTCCCCACATGGGTGCCGCCGCCCGTCTGCCCGTTGGCGAACTCCGCGTCTGCGAGCACCCAGACCTTCTTGAGCCACTGGCCGGTGTTGGTCTTAGCCACCACGCCAGCGCTCTTGTAGTCGTTCCCCACGGCGTCGTACTGGAGTTCCCAAGTATCGGTGCCGCTGTCGTAGTAGGTGACGGTCACGGTGACAACGTTCTGGCCGCCGTAAAGGTAGCGGTCGTCCACGTCGAAGAACATGTAGGGGTTGCCGGTGGCCTGGTCGGTGCGGCGGGTGTAGGCCCCCTCCGGCGCGCTGCTCACCTGCCAGGCGGGGACCGTCTTGCCGCCGGGCACTTCGTCCACCTGGTAGAGCCAGAAGGAGTAGTTGCCCCGCTCCGGGTACCAGGTGTACTGGGGCAGGGTCTCCCGGAGGGCCACCCACACGCTGGGCGTATCCTGGATGGTGCGGCCCAGGTAGCGGTTGGCGAACTCCAGGTAGGGGAAGCCCGCGGGCTCCTGGGTGACGTACTCATCCGCGACGATGTAGTCGGAGTGCTTGTCCAGCGCGTTGAGGATGCCCCACAGGCGTCCGGCCTGGCCTGGAAGCATGTAGCCGTAAGTCTCCCAGGCGACGGGAACGTGCTCGCCGTGGACGATCATGGGGTCGTGCTGAAGGGAGCGGTACCAAGTGGAGAGGGGGTCATTGCACTCCAGGGCGTCGGCGTCGGGGCGGAGGCCGTTGTGCTTCATGCCCACGCCCAGCGCCGCGGCGTGGTCGGTGAAGGCCTTCCGCTCGTGGTTGCTCAGGAAGAAGGGCGCCATCTGCAGGAGGAGCGTGGTGTGGGGGAAGGCGGCGCGGAACTCGTCGGTGATGCGGTTCACCGTCTGGACCCAGAGGTCGCTGGTGAGCCCGGCGGCCTGGAGGCAGGGGTCTAGGTCGTTCTCGCAGGGGATGGTCTCGCCGTACATCCCCGCGCCGATCTCCACCCAGGCGATGCGCGGGTCGCCGTCGTAGCGCTGGCCCAGGGCGCGGATGAAGTTGGCGTACTTGGTCAGGAAGGTCTCGTTCCAGTACCTGGGCACGATCCAGTTCCCGTTGCAGACGACCTTGGCGTTGGGGTCCTGGTCGTAGACCCACTGAGGCACGGCGCTGCCGCCACAGCACATGCCGTTGTAGACGGAGAAGCCGATGCCCACAGGCTTGCCCTTGGCTGCCTCGGCGGCGATCCAGCGCTCCACCCGGTCCCAGACGATCTGGCCCTCCGTCGGTTCAATGAAGGGCCAGTGGAGCACCGTGTGCCCGCCCACGATGGGGTACAGGCTGGGGTCCACGTTCTCCGAATCAAAGAACTGGTAGACGCCAGGGAAGGGCGCGAAGGGCCGGGCCAGGGCCGAGACACCGCCCCTCGGTTCCTGCACGGCCTGGTCGGCCGGGGGAGGGGTGGGCAGGGCATCGTCGGCCCGGGTGGCCTTGGGCGTGCCCAGGAAGGCAGTGAGGAGCAGTGCAACACCCACCAAGGCCGGGGCGCTGGGCCAGAGATGTCTTCTGCTGGTTTGACCTGCCATGGGGTGCTTCTCCTGTGCTCAAGGTGTGGGGAGTTCTCCGCAGGCCCCTGTCGTCGCGCTTGCTCTTGGCATTGGCCGTCTGCAAGGTCACGGCGGAACAGTTCACGCATCGCCTCCCCCGCACAGGGGGGCATGGCCGTGCACCTTTGCCTCTTCGTCCCCTCGTTTTTCAGGACCTCATCATCGCCGACAATCCATGTGGGAAGCATCGCCTCCCTGTCCCCTCTGGGGCTCCTGCGCTTTCTTCTTGGGACGACAAGAGGGGCTGCAAGTCGCGGGCCGGCAAGGAAGAGACGTCCCCTACGGTACAAGGTACCGTAGGAAAGGGCCCAAGTCAATAGGACTTTGGGGCCATGCCGCCTTGTGCGCTCCATGCGGAGCATGTCGGGGAGGCCCCCAAACCCGCCCCCCAGAGGCGTTTGCCATTTTGTAGGAAAACGTGTAAACTACCCACACGGAGGTGCTCTTGGTAGAGATCGCCCCTTCCATCCTGTCGGCAGATTTCGCGCGGTTGGGCGAAGAGGTCCAGGCGTGCGAACGGGCGGGAGCGGACCGCATCCACATTGACGTGATGGACGGCTGCTTTGTGCCCAACATCACGGTGGGGCCGGTCGTGGTCTCGGCGGTGCGGCGGGCAACGTCCTTGCCGCTGGACGTGCACCTCATGGTGGTGGAGCCGGAAAGGCACCTGGAGGCCTTCGCCCTCGCTGGGGCCACAACCCTCCTGGTCCAGGTGGAGGCAACGGTCCACCTGCACCGGGCTGTCCAACGCATCCGGGGCCTGGGCCTGCGGGCAGGCGTGGTGCTGAACCCAGCCACGCCCCTGTGCTTTCTGGACGAAATCCTCCCAGAGGTGGATCAGGTCCTCCTGATGACGGTGAACCCTGGCTTCGGGGGTCAGCCTTTCATCCCGGGGACGCTGGACAAAGTCCGCCGCCTGGCCCAACGCATCCGAGAGGAAGGCCTGGCCGTGGACCTAGAAGTGGATGGCGGCATCACGCCGGAGACGGCCTCGCAGGTGGTCCGGGCCGGCGCCACCATCTTGGTGGCGGGGTCTGCCATCTTCGGGGCTGAGGAGGGGATAGCCGCAGCCATCGCCCGCCTGCGGCGGGCGGCAGAGGCCGCGGAAGCACAAAAAGGCCAGTAGCCTGCCGGCCACTGGCCCCCGAGGGCGGAGGACTCCCGACGCTGCTGAGGACCTCACTTCCCTTTGTTGAGGGTCTTGAGGCACTTGGCGCAGACGAAGACGCGCTGGCGCTTCCCTTCCAGGAGGAGGGTCCTTTTCTGCACATTCGGGTTCCAGCGCCGCTTGGTCTTGAGGTTTGAGTGGCTCACGTTGTGGCCAAACTGCGGCTTTCGGCCGCACAGTGCGCAAGTCGCCATCTCGTCCAACTCCTCATCCATAGAGTCGCCTGAGGGGGGTTCTGCCCCCAGAAGCGGGGCTATCTTACCACAGGCGACCTGTTCTTGCAACCCGGCAGGCCCGGCGGTGTTCGTGATGACGAGAGACATGAGCCGATGAGCATGGAACAGAGCCCCAGCGTGCCAGGCAGGATAGAGATCACCCCGGAGGCCATCGCCAGCATCGCCAGTCAGGCCGTTCTGACCTGTTACGGCGTGGTGGGGATGGCTTCGCGCACCCTGACGGACGGCTTGGTGGAGATCCTCCAGGGAGATAGTTCTCGGCGCGGAGTGGAGGTCCGCGTGGTGGACGGCCGCATCATCATTGACCTCTACGTGGTCCTGGAGTACGGGGTGCGCATCGTCACCGTGGCGGAGAACGTGAAGAGCGCCGTCAAGTTCGCCGTAGAGCGGCAGGTGGGGGTCCCGGTCCACGCCGTCAACGTCCATGTGCAGGGGTTGCGGGTGAGCGAGGGGCAGGCCGTGGAACGGTGAAAAACGCGGGGCTGTACGGAGGGTTGTTTTGGACGATACGTGTGCCCCGTTGGGGGGCATGGGCCCGGAGGATGCGCCGGACGTGAGAGGAGGATACGCTGCTACAGCCAATGCGGCACCGCTCCTGCGGTGCGACGGCCCCATGTTGAAACAGTGGGTCCGGGCCGCACTGGCCTGGTTGGAGGAGCACGCGGCGGCCGTCAACGCCCTGAACGTCTTCCCCGTACCGGATGGGGATACGGGGACCAACATGCTCCTCACCCTGCGCTCGGCCTGGAAGGAGGCGTCCAACGCCTCGGAGCAAGGGGTGGGGCGTGTGGCCCACGCCCTGGCCTACGGCGCGCTGATGGGCGCGCGGGGGAACTCCGGCGTGATCCTCTCCCAGTTGCTCCGGGGGTTTGCCCGCCGCTTGGAGGGGCTGGAGGCCTTTGAGGTCGCCCAGTTCGCCGAAGCCCTGCGGGAAGCCAGCGCCACAGCCTACAAAGGGGTGATCAAACCCGTGGAGGGGACCATCCTCACTGTGTCCAAGGACATCGCCGCGGCAGCGGAGGCCGCGGCCCGCGAGACCAACGACCTACGCCTCGCCCTGGAGTGCGTCGTGGAGGCGGCCCGTAGGTCCGTGGAGCAGACGCCGAATCTGCTGCCCGTCCTGGCAGAGGCGGGAGTGGTGGACGCTGGGGGGAAGGGCCTCGCCATCATTCTGGAGGGCATCTTGAGACATCTACAAGGAGAGCAGAAGGGGGCCCGCCCGGTGCCTGCCGAAGCCGGTCCAGCCCTGGCCCCCGCCCCCAGCGGCCAGGGCTACGGCTACGACGTCCAGTTCCTCCTGCGAGGGACTGCCCTGGACCTCCCGCGCATCCGAGAAGCCATCTCGGCGATGGGGGATTCGGTGATGGTGGTGGGCGACGAACGGACCATCAAGGTGCACCTGCACACGCCGGACCCGGGCCGGCCCCTCAGTTACGCCGCCCAGTGGGGCGTCATCGGCGACGTGGTGGTGGAGAACCTGGATCAGCAGGTGGCCGCCTCCTCTGCGCCTCGCCCTAGTCCCCCCGTTTCCCAGAAGCCCCAGCAGGAGACCGGGATCGGGGTGGTGGTGGTCGCCCGAGGCGAGGGGATGGCCCAGGTCTTCCAGAGTCTGGGGGCCACGGCGGTCGTCCCCGGAGGCCAGACCATGAACCCCAGCACCGAGGAGCTCCTCCTGGCCATTGAGGGGCAGCAGGCAGAGGATGTCATCGTCTTGCCCAACAACCCCAATGTCCTCCTCGCCGCGCAGCAGGCCCAGGCCCTCTCCAAGAAGAACGTGCGCGTCGTCCCTTCGCGGAGCATGCCGGAGGGGATCGCCGCCCTCCTGGCCTTCAACTATCAGGCCGACCTGAACACCAATGCCCAGGTCATGGCGGAAAGCATGGCCCACGTGCGCACGGGAGAGGTGACCACTGCCATACGTGGGGCCCAGTTCAATGGCATCCAGGTGAGGGAGGGGCAAGTCATCGGCCTCCTGGACGGCGTCCTCGCCACAGCCGGCACCACCTACGACGAGGTGGTGTTGGACCTCCTCCGCCGCATGGACGCGGAGCAAGCGGAGATCATCACCCTCTACTACGGAGAGGGTATTTCCGAGGAGGAAGCCCAGCGGATCCAGGGCCTCGTCCGCCAGGCCTTCTCCCAGCAGGAGGTGGAACTGGTGGCTGGCGGGCAACCCCACTATCCCTTCATCCTCTCGGTGGAATGAGGGCCCGGCGGGCGCGCGGATATCCGTTCCGATGGGAGAGATGGCACATGGCAGCACTCCGGATCGTGACCGATAGCGCAGCCTGCATCCCGCCCCAGAAGGCCAGGGAGTGGGGCGTGGAGGTGCTTCCCCTGCGGGTGCACCTGGGGGACGAGGTGTACCGGGAAGGAGTGGACATCCAGCCCCAGAAGTTCCTGGAGAAACTCTCGGCCACGGACACGGTGCCCTCTGTCTCTCCACCCCCAGTGGAGGAGTTCGTGGCCGCGTACGGCCGGCTGAGCCGCACCACAGAGGAGATCCTCTCCATCCACGTCTCCCGCCACATCTGCGACGTCCTGCCAGTGGCGCGGCAGGCCTCCCAGGAGTTCCTGGGCCGCTGCCGCATCACGGTGATGGATTCCATGGTCTTTGACTTGGGCCAGCGCATCCTGGTGGAGCGGGCCGTGCACGCGGCGCGCGCCGGCCTGGAGGTCCAGGAGGTGGTGCGCTCCGTGCGGGGCCTCATCCCCCGCCTCTACGCCATCTTTTTCACCGAGAACCTCAACTACCTGGAGAGAGGCAAGCGCCTTGGCCCAGCCCAGGCCATCCTGGGGACCATGCTGGGGATCAAGCCCATCCTGACCTTGGAGGACGGCGACATCCTCCCCCTGGAGAAGGTGCGCACCCGGGAGCGGGCCCTGGAGAAACTGACCGAGTTCGTGGCCGAGTTCTCGGAGGTGGAGGAGATCTGCATCCTGCAGGGCGGTTCGCCGGAAGACGCCCGGGCCCTCCAGGAGATGCTTGCCTCCATCCTGCCGGACCGCGAGATCTCCATCGCCACCTACGGGCCCAGCCTGGCCGTCCACCTCGGCCCCAACGCGATGGGCGTGGTGGTTTTTGAGAGCGAGTGAGGTGCACAGGTCCTTCGGCCTTCCGGGCTCTCTCGTCCGGGCACGTGGTTCCCGGACTCGCGGTCCGATCTTTAGTCAAGGAACGCTATGGCGAATTCGCTGGAGAAACTGCTCAAAATCCTGAACCTGGAAGAGGAACAGCAGTACGCCAACAAGGCGGTCATCGGCGGTCTGGACCGGTTTGCCGCCCACTGGGAGGCAGAGGCCCTGGTTGAGCACCCCAGCGCGGCCGACCAGGCCCGCGTGCAGGCCATCGCCCGCCTCCTGCGCGGCTACCCTGCCCTGGAAAGCACGGAGGCGCGCCGAGCCAGCATCGCCCAGATGCGGGCCTTGGCCGCGAACATAGGGCAGCCCGAAGCGCCCCCGGAGGAACCCGTCGTCGCCGAGGAACGGGCCGCCTACCTCCTTGAGGGCCAGCCAGGAGCCCCTCCGGAGGGGGAGCGGAAGCCCGCCCTCCAGAAGCCGGGGCGCCGTGTCCCTGAGCGGGAGGTCCGTCGCTCCCAGAGCGGCCTGGACGCACCGGTCACCCGGCTGCCTGGCATCAGCGTGGGGTACGCCAAACGGCTGCAGAAACTGGGCGTCCACACCGTGCGCGACCTCCTCTTCCTCTTCCCTCGTCGCTACGAGGACTACACCGCCCTGCGCCCCATCGGCCAACTGCGCTACGGGGAAGAGGTCACCGTCATCGGCAACGTCTGGGACGTCCAGTCCCGCCAGAGCCGCTCGGGGATGGCGGTCATCACCGCCATCATCGCCGATGCCACCGGCACCATTGAGGCGGTCTGGTTCAACCAGCCCTACCTGACCCGGACTCTGCGCCCCGGCCGCCAGATCGTCCTCAGCGGCAAGGTGGACCAGTTCCTGGGCCGGTTGCGCCTGGTTTCCCCGGCCTGGGAACCCCTGGATAGGGAACTGATCCACACCGCTCGCCTGGTCCCGGTCTACCCCCTGACCAAGGGGATCAGCGCCAAGTGGCTGCGCCGCCTCATCAAGACGGCCATTGACTTCTGGGCCGAGCGGATCGGTGACCCCCTGCCGGAGGAAGTGCGCCGCAGCGTGGGCCTCATGGATATGGAGCAGGCCCTGCGGCAGATCCACTTTCCCGATAACTGGGCCATCCTGGAAGAAGCGCGCCGACGCCTGGCTTTTGACGAGTTCCTGATCATGCAGTTGCGCATGCTCCGCCTGAAGCGGGCCTGGCAGTCCCAGCCGGGCCGGGCCCTCCCGGTGCGGCCGGAGTGGATAGAGCGGTTCGCCGCCGCGCTCCCCTTTCCCCTTACGGGGGCTCAGCGCCGTGCCCTGGAGGAGATCTGCGGTGACCTCTCGCAGCCCCGCCCCATGAGCCGCCTCCTCCAGGGGGACGTAGGAGCCGGCAAGACGGTGGTCGCCGCCGGGGCCGTGCTCTTCGCCGTGGCCAACGGAGCCCAGGCCGCGGTCATGGCCCCCACCGAAATCCTGGCCGAACAGCACTTCCGCAACCTCTCCCGCCTCTTCCAGGAGCGGGAGATGCACCGCGTGGTGGACCTGGACAGGCCGGTCCGCCTCAGCCTCCTGACGGGGAGCCTCACCAACTCGGAGCGGGAGGAGCGCTATCGGGAACTGCGGGAGGGGCTGGTGGACGTCGTCATCGGCACCCATGCCCTCATCCAGGAGGGGGTGGCCTTCCACGACCTGGGCCTGGCCGTCGTGGACGAGCAGCACCGCTTCGGCGTGGCCCAGCGGGCCTCCCTGCGGCAGAAGGGGTACAACCCCCACGTCCTGGTCATGAGCGCCACCCCCATCCCCAGGAGCCTCGCCCTGACCCTCTACGGCGACCTGGACCTCTCCATCCTGGACGAGATGCCCCCCGGCCGGCGGGAGATCAAGACCTACTGGCTCCTGCCCCAGGAGCGGGAACGGGCCTACGCCTTTATCCGGCGGCAGGTCCAGGAGGGCCGCCAGGCCTTCATCATCTACCCGCTGATTGAGGAATCAGAGGCCATCCAGGCCCCGGCGGCAGTGGAGGAGTTCCAGCGGCTGCGCACCGAGGTCTTCCCGGACCTGCGCCTGGGCCTTCTGCACGGCAAGATGGGCGCGGCCGAGAAAGAGGAGACGATGCTGGCCTTCCAGCGGGGCGAACTGGATATCCTCGTCTCCACCCCCGTGGTGGAGGTGGGCATAGACGTGCCCAACGCCACGGTCATGCTCATTGAGGGGGCCGAGCGCTTCGGCCTGGCCCAACTGCACCAGTTCCGTGGCCGGGTTGGCCGGGGCGAGCACCAGTCCTACTGCCTCCTCATTGGCGAGCCCACGTCCCAGGAGGCCCAGGAGCGGCTGGAGACCATCGCCCGCACCCAGGACGGCTTCGCCCTGGCCGAGAAGGACCTTCAGTTGCGCGGCCCGGGCGATTTCTTCGGCCTGCGCCAGAGCGGGATGCCGGACCTGCGCGTCGCCCGCCTGGGTGACCTCAAGACCTTGGAACTGGCCCGTGAGCAGGCCGAACGCATCCTCGCGCAGGACCAAAACTTGCAACGGCCGGAACATGCCATGCTCCGGGAACGGTTGGGCGTCCACCTGGAGGAGGTGGACCTGAGTTGAGGACCTGTCCCATCCCACGGCCAACGGGCAGGGGGAGGGAACGGTACCGCCATGCGCACTGAGCAGAGGGGAAACGGAGGTCAACGATGACAATCGCCGTGTACCCCGGCACCTTTGATCCCGTGCACTACGGGCACCTGGACATCGCCACGCGGGCGGCCCAGATCTTTGAGCGCCTGATCATCTCCGTCTACGACCGGCCGCTCAAGTCGCTCCTCTTCTCGGCCGAGGAACGCCTGCAACTGATGCGCGAGGCCGTGAAAGACCTCCCCAATGTGGAGGTCTGCACCTATTCCGGGCTGACGGTGGACCACGTCAAGGCGGTGGGCGGGACGGTCATCGTGCGAGGCCTGCGGGTCATCTCCGATTTTGAACTGGAGTACCAGATGGCCCTCACCAACAAGAAACTCGCGCCCGAGGTGGAAACCATCTGCCTGATGACCAGCCTGAAGTACGCCTTTGTGAGTTCCAGCACCCTTAAGGAAGTGGCCTTGGCCGGGGGATGCGTGGACGAAATGGCCCCTCCCCACGTCGTCAGGGCCCTGCAGAGGAAATTCAAGGAACTGGGGTCCCAAACAACGGACCGCGTGCGAGTCGTCTCCCTCCGGGATTGAGAGGGCGAGCGCCAGGCAAGGAGGACAGCGGAATGGAAGCCATGCAACTGGTGGACCGTTTGGAGCGGCTCCTGGTGGAGGGACTGCACATTCCGTTCACGGCCAACGTCATCGTGAACGAGGAGGAGTGCCTCCGGGTGGTGGACCGGTTGCGCGCCGTCCTCCAGGAAGAGGCTCGCAGGGCCCCTGCGGGGGGTGGCAGCCTGCGGGATGTGGAGCCGGTGGTCGTGGGGCCAGTGCCGCCTCCCATCCCCCCGGAACTGGCCCAACACGACCTGGTGAAGGCTGCCCGGGCTCACGCCGACCAGATCATCGCCGAGGCGATGAAGCAGGCCGAGGACCTCAAGGCGGACGCCGACAACTACGTCCTGGAGGAACTGCGGCAACTCCAGATGCAGTTGGAGGGACTGCTGCGGCGGGTGCGCAACGGCATCCGCAAACTGGAACAAGAAGGCGCGCTCGCCTCGCGCCGGAGCCGCGAGGAACAAGAGGAGTAGAGGCCATCCCCACCGTTGGGGTCCGGGCGGTCTGGCGGCTTCGCGCGGGGCTGCCCAGCCGGAAGGGGCAGGCGCTTCTCACGAGCGCCTCTTCGCTCCGAAGCCCGCATAGAGGCCTGGGCTCCCGAACCGCCTATCCCCGCCGGGGCCGGTGGCGCTCCTCGCTATCCAGAAGGATGGTCACCGGCCCGTCGTTTTCCAAGCGTACCTGCATCATGGCCTGGAACTGCCCGGTCTGGACCGGCACCCCCTCCTCCCGGAGGAAGGCCACGAAGCGTTCAATCAGGGGCTCCGCCACCTCGGGGCGGGCGGCGTGGGCGAAACTGGGCCGTCGGCCCTTGCGGGTGTCCGCGTAGAGGGTGAACTGGGAGACCACGAGGGCCTCGCCCCCCACGTCCAGCAGGGAGAGGTTGAACTTCCCCTCCTCGTCGGAAAAGACGCGCAAGTTGGCGACCTTCTGGGCCAGGTATTGGGCGTCGGCCTCCTCATCGCCTTCCCGCACGCCCACCAGGACCACGAACCCCCGGCCGATCTGGCCGACCGTCTTGCCGTCCACTAGGACGGCGGCATGGTTGACCCGCTGCACGACGGCGCGCATGGTGTCCTCCGAGCAGGTTCTCTGGGCGCTACGATAACACGGAAGGGGCGTGGGTGTCAAGAGGCACGCTCCGTTGACAACCCCAGACCTTTCGGCTATAATGGCCCTGAGATGGCGCCCAGGGGGATACCCTCGGGGGAATCATGCTGCCCCACGCCGCGTTTGCCATTGAAATGCCTCCACGGGGAGGCAGACCACCCGGCTGCCCCGCGGAGAGGCTCTCGCGACGAAGGGCGACCGGATTCTCGCGCAGGGCCTGCGAAGGCCTGGTAGAAGGGACGTCGCGGTTGCATCTTGTGAGGATCGTTCAGGGACTGGCGGCCGAAGATGCCCCTCGGGATAAGGGCGGTGCATGGAATCGCCAGGCCGTCAACGCAAGGTGGGACCCAGAGAGGGGGAGCGCGGGCCATGGCGTCGACAGGGTCGGTGGCACAGAGCAGCCAGGACGGAGAACCGTGTCCACCTCTGCGGATCCGGCCAGGAGAGGTCCGCCAGGGCAGGATCCTCCAGAAGACTCCGGAGGGGTTCCTGGTGGAGGTGGATGGCCTCACAGGGCTGGTCCCCCAGGAGGACCTGGACAGGCTGGACGAAGGAGTGCGGCCCAACTTCTCCCCGGGGCGGGAGGTCAGCCTCTATGTACTGCACCCTCGTGACGATGGCAGCCCGCTCTTCTCCATCTCCCGGGCCCAGGTGGTGGAGGACTGGCGCCGAGCCCGGGAGATGGCCGAACAGGGGACCTTGCTGGAGGCGGAAGTGGTCGGGTGCAACCGAGGGGGCTTGGTGGTCCCGTTCGGCAGCCTGCGGGCCTTTGTCCCCGCGTCCCAAGTGACCGGCATCCGCCGTTCCAGCACGGCGGCGGAAAAGCGCCGCCAACTGCGGGCCCTGGTGGGCCAGCGCCTTTGGTTCAAGGTGATGGAAGTGGATCAGGCCCGGGGCCGTCTGGTCCTTTCGGAGCGCCAGGGGCGCCGCCTCCGCCGCCAGCAGCGCAAGGCCGAACTGATGGCCAGCCTGAAAGAAGGGGCCGTAGTGCGGGGCGTCGTCTCCAGCCTGTGCGACTTCGGAGCCTTCGTGGACCTGGGCGGGGCCGACGGCCTGATCCACATCTCGGAGATCGCCTGGACGCCGGTCCAGCACCCCTCTGAGAAACTCCGGGTGGGGGATGAAGTGGAGGCAGTCGTCCTGCGGCTGGATAGGGACAAAGAGCGCATCGCCCTGAGCCTGAAGCGCCACCAGCCGAACCCGTGGGACACTGTGCCCCAGCGCTACCGGGAGGGGCAGTTGGTGGAAGGGGTGGTCACCCGCCTGACCCGCTTCGGCGTCTTCGTGGAGGTGGAGCCCGGCGTGGAGGGCCTCATCCACATCTCCGAACTGACCGAGGACGTGATCTTGGACCCGGCAGAGGTGGTGGACGAAGGAGAACCCCTCCTCCTGCGGGTGATCCGGGTGGACGCTCCGGCCCGCCGACTAGGGCTCAGCCTCCGGCGGGTGACCGGCGAAGAGTGGGCCGAATGGGCCCGCCGGAAGGGTGCCAGAGAGGGGACCGGGATCCGCTGACCAGCGACTGCGTGGGTCGGACATGGCAGAAGAACCGGAAGACGAAGCCTTTATCCAGGAACTAGAAGACCTGGCCGCCGAGGAGGCGGAAATAGAAGAAGAACTGAAGGCTTGGGAGTCCGAGGAGGACCTGTGGGCTCTGTCTGGTGAGCCGGACCCGGTCCGCCTGTACTTCCAGGAGATGGCCCGCACTCCCCTCCTCACGCCCGAAGAGGAGGTGGAACTGGCCCGGCAAGTGGCCGAGGGGCGCGAGGCGGCTGAGCGCCTGGAAAAGGCGGGCAAGCGCCTCTCGGAGAAGAAGCGCCAGGAACTGGAGGGAAAGGTCCGCAAGGGCCAGGAGGCCCGCGATCACCTCATCCGGGCCAACACGCGGTTGGTGGTGGGCGTGGCCAAGCGCTACCGCGGCTGGGGCATCCCCTTCGAGGACCTGATCCAAGAAGGGAACATCGGGCTGATGCGGGCCGTGGACCGCTTTGACCATCGGAAGGGGTACAAGTTCAGCACGTACGCCACCTGGTGGATCCGCCAGGCCATCACCCGCGCCCTGGCGGACCAGGGCCGGACCATCCGCCTGCCGGTCCACATCGGGGAGGAGGTGCGTCGTCTGCGTCAGGCGGAGGAGGCCCTGGCCGAGCGGCTGGGCCGAGAGCCAACGCTGCGGGAACTGGCCGAGGAGACCGGGCTTTCCATCCGCCGCATCCGATGGCTCCAACGCATCTCCCGGCGCCCGGTCTCCCTGGAGAGCAAGGTGGGCGACAGCGAGAACGACAGTTCCCTGGCCGACTTCGTGGCAGACGAGACGGCCCTCTCCCCTACTGACTCGGCTGCCCTGGAGGGGCTGCGGGAGGAGATCCGCGAACTCCTGGACCAGTTGAGCGAGCGGGAGGCCGAGGTCCTGCGGCTTCGGTACGGCTTTGTGGATGGCAAGCCCTACACCCTGAAGGAAGTGGGCGAGAAACTGGGGATCACGCGGGAGCGGGTGCGCCAGATTGAGGCCAAGGCCCTGCGCCGACTGCGCCACCCGTTCCGCAGCAAACGCATCCGGGACTTCGTGGGCCACTGAGGCCCGCGTTCCTGTAGGAGGAAGGTGGACACGCGCATGGCGAAAGATAAAGAAGAAAAGCTGGAGATGGAAGGCACCGTCGTAGAAGCGTTGCCCAATACCATGTTCAGAGTGCGCCTGGATTCCGGGCATGAGGTCCTCGCCTACCTGAGCGGTCGGATGCGCAAGTACTACATCCGCGTCCTCTTGGGGGACCGCGTGCTCGTGGAGCTTTCCCCGTACGACCTCACCCGAGGGCGCATCACCTACCGTTTCAAGAAGAAAACCCCCCTCTCCGAGGAAGAGTGAGGCCCATGCCTCCCTCGGCGATCCGTTCCCGCGCCCCGGTTTGCCCCCTGTAGTAGAATCCATTCCCGCATCCGCTGTCTCTCCTTTTTGACTTTGACTGCCACGACCGGAGGTTTCTGTCTTCCTAGGGGGACCCGGTGGGGCACGCCAGTATACCTCAACAGCCTCGTGGAGGAGGGGACGATGCCAGGTGGGTTCTTCGGACGGGTGCTGTGGATGGATCTGACGGAGGGGAAAGCCGAGGAGATGACCCTGCCGCCCGAAGTGTACCGCGAGCACCTGGGCGGCCATGGGCTGGGGGTACGGCTCCTCTTGGAGCACCTGCGCCCTCAGGTGGACCCTCTGGGCCCGGACAACATCTTGGGAATCTTCCCTGGGCTTCTCACGGGGACCGGCATCCCTTTCAGCGGCCGGTTCATGGTCGTAGGGAAGTCCCCCCTCACCGGCGGGTGGGGGGAGAGCAACTGCGGCGGGCATTTTGGCCCCGCACTGCGGGCTGCCGGTTACGACGGGCTTCTGGTGACCGGTGCCGCGCCTGACCCTGTCTACCTGGTGGTCGGCGAGAAGGGGGCCGAAGTGCGGGATGCCCGGCCCCTCTGGGGCCTGGACACGGTGGAGACAGAGCAGCACCTCAAGGAAGCCCTGGCATCCAGGGTCCAGGTTCTCTGCATCGGCCCGGCAGGGGAGCAACGTTCCCTTCTGGCAGCCCTCATCACCGATGGGGGCCGTGCCGCGGCCCGCTCGGGCCTTGGGGCGGTTATGGGGGCCAAACGCCTCAAGGCCATCGTTGTGCAAGGGTCGCAGCGGGTGCCTGTGCACGACCCCAAGGGACTGGCCAGAGCCAGCCGCGCCTACCGGGCAATCTTCCGCCAAGGGGAAACGCCTCTGCCACGGGTCCTCTTCCGCCTGACCAAGGTCCTGGCCCCCTGGTTGCGCCGCCTGAAGTGGAAGCCCTCAGGCGGCCCCACCGAGGCCGTTATCCATGCCTACCGGGAGTACGGCACTTGCGCCGGTCTAGCCCTCAGCGCCGAGATCGGCGACGCGCCGGTCAAGAACTGGGGAGGCGTTGGGGCCTGGGACTTCCCCTTGCACCGGAGCGCCCGCATCAGCGACGCGGCCGTTGTCCAGTACCAGGTGAGGCGCTACGCCTGTCACGCCTGCCCTGTGGGGTGCGGTGGCCTGGTCCGCCTTGAGGACCCCCGCTACGGGGTCCAGGAGGGGCACAAGCCGGAGTACGAGACCCTGGCCGCCTTCGGGCCCCTGCTCCTGAACGATGACCTCCCGTCCATTGTGGAAGCCGGCAACCTCTGCAACCGCTACGGCCTGGATACCATCTCCACTGGCACAGCCGTGGCCTTCGCCCTGGAATGCGTTGAGCGGGGCCTTCTCTCGTCCGCCGACGTGGGGGGGTTGGACCTCTCGTGGGGGAACCCCGAAGCCATCCTCGCCCTGGTGCACCAGATTGCGCGTCGGGAAGGGCTTGGTGCGCTCCTGGCTGACGGCGTGCAGCGGGCTGCGGCGCGCCTGGGAGGTGGTGCGGAAGCCTGGGCCATGCATGCCGGCGGCCAGGAACTGCCCATGCACGACAGCCGCTACGAGCCTCTCTTGGGCATCGCCTACGTGGCCGATGCCACCCCTGGACGCCATAACCCGGCCAACAGTGGCTTCTACGAAGTGCCGGCCCTGCGGGAGGTCCTGGAGTCCGCCGGCCTCCCCCTGCCAGGCCGCTACGACTACGAGGTCAAGGGTGCGCTCTTCGCCTGGGTGAACCGCTACATCCAGGTGGTGAGCAGCGCGGGCCTGTGCATGTTCTCGCTCTCTATGGGGCGGCCCCCGGTGCGGGAATGGCTGCAGGCCGCCACCGGCTGGGACTTGGACTTGGCGGAGCTGCTGAAGGTCGGGCATCGCATCCAGGTGCTGCGGCACGGCTTCAACCTGCGGGAAGGACTCCGGCCTGGGGAGTTCACCCTGCCGGCCCGCGCCGCAGGACATCCGGCCCTGGACAAAGGGCCCCTCCAAGGCGTCTCCCTGGACCTGGAGGCCCTGTGGAAGGGGTACCGCCGGGCGATGGGGTATGACGAGGCGAGCGGACTCCCACCTCGGTCCCTCCTGGAATCCCTGGGCATCGCCTCACTGGTTGCTGGAGAGGAGGCATGAACATGCGCATCTACCGAGACGAGGACGCCGACCTGAGCGTATTGCAGGGAAAGCAGATCGCCATCATCGGGTACGGGAACCAGGGCCGCGCCCAAGCCCTCAACCTGCGGGACAGCGGCCTCCAAGTCCTCGTGGGCAACCGGGCGGACGAATATGCCGACCAGGCCCGAGCCGACGGTTTCTCCGTCCTTCCCATCGCCGAGGCCGCGGCACAGGGGGATGTTATCGCGCTCCTCATCCCTGACGAGGTGGCTCCAGAGGTCTTTGAGCGGGAGATCGCGCCAGGCCTCACCCCTGGGAAAGCCCTCGCCTTCGCCTCTGGCTACAACGTGGCCTTCGGCTTCCTCCAGCCGCCGCCTGAGGTGGACGTAGTCCTGGTGGCCCCCCGGATGATCGGGACCGGAGTGCGGGACCTGTACCTAGCGGGGAAGGGGTTTCCGTCCTTCATCGGGGTGGCCCAGGATGCCACCGGCCGCGCCCGAGATGTGGCTCTTGCGCTGGCCAAGGGGATCGGCTCCACGCGGGCCGGCGTGGTGGAGGTCACCTTCGCCCAGGAAGCGGAACTGGACCTCTTCACAGAGCAATGTTTCGGCCCGGCCTTCGGTCATGTGCTGACCACCGCTGTAGACCTGTTGATAGAGGAAGGGTACCCGCCGGAGGCGGTCCTCTTGGAACTGTACATGTCGGGGGAGTTGGCCTACACCCTGGGCAAGATCGCTGAGATGGGCCTGGTGGAGCAGACTGCCCTGCACTCCCGCACGAGCCAGTACGGGTCCCTGTCCCGCGGCATGCGGTTCCTCCTGCCGGAACTTCGGGAGCGGATGCGGGAGGGGCTGGAGGAGATCCGCAGCGGCAAGTTTGCCCAGGAATGGGCGGCAGAGCAGGCCGCGGGCTGTCCCACCTTGGAAGCGCTGCGGCAAGCGGCCCGCGGCCAGCCCCTCTACCGCTGGGAGCAGCAACTGCGCCAGGCCCTGGCCTACACCCCGCCCCCGGCCGTAGGTCTGGTCAGGGAGCGCCCGGCCGTGCCCCCGCGGAAGGCGGGGGTGGGCAAGTTGGACCGCGCCCTCGCCTGGCTGCGCCGCCTGTGGGCCCCACGTTTGGGACGGCAGGAGGTGCTCCAACCAGCCCGCTCCCTGCGGCCCGAAGAAGTATCAGCGGTCTTCCGCGCCTTCTTGGACCGTGTGAGCAGGGACGAGGCTCTGCGCGCCTTCGCCCAGGGGCGCGACCTCACGGTTCACTACGTGCTGGAGGAGCCCTCTTTGGAGTTCTATATGCGGTTTACAGATGGGCAGGTGGCCGCGGGTCTCGGTGCACCGCCAGGTCCAGCCCAGGTGCGGCTACGGGCTAGGGTGGACGTCCTGGACGGCATGTTGACAGGCCGCATCCCGGCCATGCGGGCAGCGATGACCGGACAACTGCGCTTTGAGGGGGAGGCGAGGTTGGCCATGAGCCTGCAAGCCGTGCAGGGAGACCTGAGCCGCCTGTATCAGGAAGTCCGGAGGGAGGTGACTGGCGTCGTGCGGTAGGGCGGCACGGGCGCCCGGCCCCGAGCGTCCAATGACGGAGGCGGGCGCGACCTCCTGTCTTGACAATCCCCCTTGCCTCCACTAGAATCCCCGCGGCGATCCGCGGCCGGATTCGCCCTGGCCATGACCCAGGAGGAAACACCCGCCCATGTCCACGAACGCAAGGACCCCACGCCCCGCGCGACGCGTCCTGGCTATCGGCCTGGACGGGGCTACCTTCCGCCTCATCCGGCCCTGGGCCGAGGCGGGGCACCTGCCCCACCTGGCCCGCCTCCTGCGAGAAGGGGCCTGGGGCGACCTGCGCTCCACCGTCCAGCCCTCCTCGGAGCAGGCCTGGGCCTCTTTCGCCACTGGCGTGCAGAACGGCAAACACGGCATCTACGGCTTCGTGCAGCGGGTGCCCGGTACCTACCAATTGGAGTACGTCAACGGACGCCACCAGCGAGCCCGCACCCTCTGGCGCATCCTCAGCGACCGGGAGCGGCCGGTCGTCGTCATCAACGTCCCCATGACCTACCCGCCGGAACCAGTCCGCGGCATCCTCATCGGCTGCCTCATGTCGCCAGGCGTCCACAGTCGCTTCACCTACCCCGACGGCCTGTACCAGGAACTGGAACAGGCCATCGGCGGCTACATCATCAACGTGGACATTGAGCGGGGCCGCCTGGACCCGGCCACGGAGGACCTCCTCCTCGGCCAGATCCGGGAGATGATCCGCCTGCGGACCGAGGCCACCCTGTACCTGGCCTCCACCCGCCCGTGGGACTTCCTCGCCGTGGTCTACGGCGCGCCGGACCGGGTCTCCCACAAATTCTGGAAGTACATGGACCCGACGCACCCCCTTTACACGTCGGAGGGCGCGGCTCGCCGCGGCGAGGTCATCCTGGAGACCTACCGCCAGATAGACGCCGCTGTCGGCCGCCTGCTCCGGGAACTGGCCGACGACGAGACGACGGTCTTCGTCGTCTCCGACCACGGCTTCGGCCCCCTCACCGGGGCCCTTTACCTCAACCAATGGCTGGCGGACGAAGGGTACCTGTATATGGAGGGCGAGGGGTGGTTGCCGCGCCTCCTGCGGCGCGGGGCAGCCTTGCTGGACGTCCCCTGGCTTGGCAACCTCAAGGAGCGGGCCTTCCAAACCCTGCCGGGCCTTAAGGGGCGACTCCACTCGGCCATGGCCTTCCCAGGGGTGGATTGGTCCCGTACCCGCGCCTACGCCGTGGGGACCATGGGCAACCTCTACGTGAACTTGCGGGGGCGGGAGCCAGGCGGCATCGTGGAGCCGGGGCGGGAGTACGAGGCCCTGCGGGAAGACCTCATGGCCGGCCTGCGGAGCCTGCGGGACCCCCGGACCGGCCAACCCCTCTTTGAGGCCGTCTACCGCCGGGAGGAACTGTACCACGGGCCGTACCTGGACCTGGCCCCCGACGTGGTGGGCCTCTTGGACCCCCGGTACCACGTGGCCGCCGTGGACTGGCGCCGCCGGCGGAAAGGCGTTGTAGCCCACGTGGACGAGGGCGAGATGCTCTTCGTGGCCGACATCTCCGGCCAGCACGATATGTGGGGTGTGCTCCTCGCCTGGGGGCGGAACGTCCGCCCCGGCCCCATCGCAGGCGCAGGCATCGTGGACATGGCCCCCACCATCCTCCACGCGCTGGGCGAGGCGGTCCCCTCGTCCATGGATGGCCAGGTCCTGCGGGATCTCTTCACCGAGGAGTACCTCCGGGCATGGCCCGTGCGCACGGTGGACGAGGGCGAGGGCCAGGTTCCGCCGCGCCGGGAGGACGGCTACTCGGAAGAAGAGGCCGAGACCATTGAACGACGCCTGCAGGGGTTGGGCTACCTATGACCTCCCCGAAGGCGCGGGACCCCCTGGCCTCGTCCCTCTGGGTGCAGAAGGGGCGCCGGGCCCTCGGCCGCCCTTGGGTGCGGAGGGCTCTCGGCTGGGGGGTGGTGCTTCTCATCGCCTCCTTCTGGGGCCGGAGCCTGGCGGCCAACTGGTCGCAGGTGCGGGACTTCTCCTGGCGGGTGGATCCCCTGCCGCTCCTCCTCTCCTTCCCCCTCCTCCTCGTGCACCTGGCCTTCCTGGCCGGCATCTGGGCCCTCTCCCTGCGCTACCTGGGGGAGGGGGTCCCCTGGGGCCGGGCAGTGCAGGTATGGCTCCTGACGCAGATCGCCCGGTACCTCCCCGGCGGGACGTGGGACGCCCTGGCACGCATGGCCGTGGGGAGCCGCGAGGGGATGCGCCTCCTCCAGGGCGGGGTGAGCGTGGTCCTGGAGATGGCCACCCAGACGGTGGCGGCCGTGACCGTGTTCCTCTTCTCAAACCTCTTCTGGCCCGGCGGCCCGGCCCTGGGGGAGTACAGGGCTTTCGCGGCCCTCGTGCCCCTGGGCCTCCTGGCGCTCTACCCCCCGCTGGTGGAGCGCGCCGTGAACGCGGCCCTGCGCCTGGCGGGGCGGCCGCCGGTGCGCTTGGGACTGCGGTATGGGCAGGTGTTGGCCCTCTTCGGGCTGCACCTGCTGGCCCGCGTCCTCGTGGGGGTGGCTTTCTTCTCCTTCGCCCGGGCGCTCTACCCCTTCCCCTGGGAGACCTTGCCGGCCCTGGTGGGGACCTTCGCCGGGGCCTGGGCTGTGGGGTTCGTCGTCTTCTTCGTGCCCCTGGGCCTGGGAGTGCGGGAGGGGGTGATGACGGCCCTCCTGGGGACCCTCTGCCCCCTCCCCGTGGCCTCGGCCATCGCCGTGGGCTTCCGCCTGTGGATCGCCCTGCGGGACCTCACCGCGGCGTTGGCCGCAGCCCTCGCCGGGAGGAGAGGCCGCGGCCAGAACCACCCAACAGTGAGGCCGCAAGACTCTTCCCAAAGCGGGGGCAAAGGTTGACACCTCCCTCCCCCCATGCTATCATGAAATTGGGCTACGGCAGGCCCTTCGGAACCCCGTTCTCTGGTTCGTTCTCGCTCCGCTCTGCGAATTCCCTCGCGCAAAGGGGCGCGTTCCCTGACCGCTTGCACCGGACGATTGGACCATCAACACGTCCGTTCGGATAGTGAGGGACTTCGGACGACAGGTCTTGCCCTGATGCGCTCAACCTACCGTGTGGAAATCCACTGGCGGGAGACCCACCTGGATGGCCGCGTGGCCCAACTCCTGCGGCGGGCTGCCCAGTGGGTGCGCGTCCCGGTCCAGCGGGCGGCCGTGGTGGACCTCTACTTCCTGCGCGGCGACCTCTCGCCGAAGGACGTGGAGCGCATCGCAGGGGAACTCCTGGCCGACCCGGTCTGCCAGCACTACCGATGGCGGCTGTTGGGGGGCGCGGAGCCCCCACCTCCTTCGGATGGCCCCTGGGTCGTGGAGGTGATGCTCCACCCCGGCGTCGCCGACCCCGTAGCCGAGCGCCTGCTGGAGGGGGCAGCGCGCATCGGCGTCACCGGCCTGGAAGCCGCGGCCACCGGCACTCGCTACGAACTCCAAGGAGACCTCTCCCGGGAGCAAGTCGTCGCCCTGGCCGAGGGGCTCCTCCACAACCCCGTCATCCAGACCTACGCTCTGGGGGAACTTGCCCCGAACCTGGAAGTTGCCGCCCGGCCCTCCGACGAGGTGGAGAGCATCCCCCTGCGGGGCATGGCCCCCTCTCAACTCCTGGCCCTGAGCCGGGAGCGGGTGCTGGCCCTGAGCCTGGAGGAACTGCAGGCCATCCAGGAACACTACGCGGCCCTGGGACGGGACCCCACCGATGTGGAACTGGAGACCCTCGCCCAGACCTGGTCGGAGCACTGCGCCCACAAGACCTTCAAGGCCCGCATCCGCTACACCTGGGAGGGCGGCCTCCCTCGCCACCTCCCCGACGGCACCCTGGGCCCCCGGTCCGGCGAGGAGGTGGTGGACGGCCTCCTCGCCACTTACATCCGCCGGGCCACGGAGGAGGCGGCCAAGCCCTGGGTCCGCTCCGCCTTTGTGGACAATGCCGGCGTCGTCGCCCTGGATGGGGAATGGGACGTCTCCTTCAAGGTGGAGACCCACAACCACCCCTCCGCCCTGGAGCCCTTCGGCGGGGCCAACACCGGCGTGGGGGGCGTGGTGCGGGATATCCTGGGCGTCTCCGCCCGGCCCATCGCCAACACCGACGTCCTCTGCTTCGGCCCCCGCGATCTCCCCGATGAGGACCTCCCGCCGGGCGTCCTGCACCCGCGCCGGGTGGAGGAAGGTGTAGTGGCCGGCATTGAGGATTACGGCAACAAGATGGGCATCCCCACGGTGAATGGCGCCATCCTCTACGACCGAGGGTACGTGGGCAACCCCCTCGTCTTCTGCGGCTGTGTGGGGCTGGCCCCCCGGGACGCCCACCCCCGGCACCCGGAGCCAGGGGACTGCATCGTCGTCCTGGGAGGGAGGACCGGGCGCGATGGCCTCCACGGGGCGACCTTCTCCTCCACGGCCCTGGCCCACGATACGGGCCAGACCGTGGGCAGCGTGGTCCAGATCGGCAACCCCATCGTGGAGAAGGCCGTGATGGAGGCCATCCTCCGGGCCCGCGACGAGGGCCTGTACCACGCCATCACCGACTGCGGCGCCGGCGGCTTCTCCTCGGCCGTGGGCGAGATGGGCCGTGAGGTGGGCGCGGAGGTGGAACTGCACCACGTGCCCCTCAAGTACCCTGGCCTGCGCCCCTGGGAGATCTGGCTCTCCGAGGCCCAGGAGCGGATGGTCCTGGCCGTGCCCCCGGACCGACTGGAGCGCCTCCAGGCCATCTGCCGGGACCTGGACGTGGAGTGGACGGTCCTTGGCCGCTTCACCGGCGACCGCCGCCTCACTGTGCGGTACCAGGGGCGGGTCGTGGCAGACCTGTCCATGGACTTCCTCCACGGCGGCCTCCCCCGCAAACACCTTTCGGCCCACTGGCAGCCAACCCCGCACCCGGAGCCGCCCCTCCCCGACGCCCCGGACCTGGGGGCGACGCTCCTGCGGCTCCTCGCCCGGCCCGAGACGGCGAGCAAGGAGCCCGTCATCCGGCGCTACGACCACGAGGTGCAGGGCAGCACGGTCGTCAAGCCCTTGGTGGGACGGGGCGAGGGACCTTCGGACGGCGCGGTCTGCAAGCCCCTGGAGGCGAAAGGGTGGCGCGGGATCGCCCTGGGGTGCGGCATCAACCCCTGGATCGGCCTCCTGGACCCCTACGCCATGGCCTGGGCCGCGGTGGACGAGGCCATGCGCAATGTGGTGGCCCTGGGCGCGGACCCCGACCAGGTGGCCCTTCTGGATAACTTCTGCTGGGGTGACCCCACCCTGCCGGACCGCCTGGGGGGCCTGGTGCGGGCAGCCCAGGGGTGCTACGACGCTGCCCGCGCCTTCGGAACCCCTTTCATCTCGGGCAAGGATAGCCTCCACAACGAGTTCGTGGACCCGCAGGGGCGCCGCACGCCCATCCCGCCGACCCTGCTCATCTCCGCGCTGGGCATTGTGCCGGACGTGCGGGAGGCCGTGACCGCGGACCTCAAGCGCCCCGGCGACCTCGTCTACGCCGTGGGCCTCACCCGCCGCGACCTGGGAGGCTCCGCCTGGTTCCGCTCCCTGGGCGCGTTGGGGAACAACCCGCCCAGGCCCTGCCGCGAGAGCCCCCGCCTCCTGCGCGCCCTGCACCAGGCGGTGCGGCGAGGGTGGGTCCGGGCGTGCCACGACTGCTCCGAGGGGGGGCTGGGGGTGGCCGCCGCGGAGATGGCCCTGGCCGGGGACCTGGGCATGGTCCTGGACCTGCGGGGCCTCCCCCGGGACCAGGACGTGGACCGGGACGACGTGGCCCTCTTCAGCGAGAGCCTGGGGCGCTTCCTGGTGGAGGTGCCCCCAGAGAGAAAAGCCGACTTTGAAGCGCTCCTGACGGGCCTCCCCTTCGGGCTCTTGGGGACCGTGCGGGAGGAGCCCGCGTTGGAGGTCCTCGGCCTCGCGGGGGGCGAGGTGCTCCGCCTGCCCGTTGCGGAACTCCGCCGCGCGTGGAGGGGAGAAGATGCCTAGGCCCAAGGTCCTCATCCTCCATGCCACGGGCACCAACCGCGACCGCGAGGCGGCCCTGGCCTGCGAGATGGCGGGCGGCCAGCCGGAGATCGTCCACGTGAACCAGTTGCGGGAGGGGGCCCGCCGCCTGCAGGACTACGCCATGCTGGTCCTGCCCGGAGGTTTCTCCTACGGCGACGCGTTGGGGGCTGGGCGGCTGTGGGCCGTGGACCTGCGCTACGCCCTAGGCGAGGAGTTGGGCCGCTTCATTGAATCCGGGCGGCCGGTGCTGGGCATCTGCAATGGCTTCCAGGCCCTGGTCAAGAGCGGATGGCTCCCCGAACCGCCCCACGGGAACCGGCTGGTCACCCTCGCCGCCAATGCCTCGGCCCGGTTTGAGTGTCGCTGGGTGTGGCTGGAGGTGGATCCCCAGAGCCGGTGCGTCTTCACCCAGGGCCTCACGGAGCGCATCTACTGCCCCGTCGCCCACGGCGAGGGCCGCTTCCTCACCGCCGACGAGGAGGTGCTCGCCCACCTGAAGGCGAATGGCCAGGTGGCCCTGCGCTACGTGGAGGCTGACGGAAGCCCAGCGACCTACCCGGCCAACCCCAACGGCTCCGTGGAGGGCATCGCCGGCATCTGCAACCCTACGGGCACGGTGCTGGGGCTTATGCCCCATCCGGAGGACCACATCCTGCCCCAGCAGCACCCCCGCTGGACGCGAGGCGAGGGAGGGAACCTGGGGCTTGTCATCTTCGTCAACGGCATTCGGTATGCGCGAAGTTAGCACGCGTTTCATGCGGGAGGGAAAAGCGATGAACTGGCAGACCTTTTGGGACGGGGAAGCGCTCTCCTTTGACGATGTGCTTCTGGTGCCCGGGTACGCGGAAGTCCTCCCTGCCGAAGTGGACGTATCATCCCAGTTGACCAAGACCATCCGCCTGAACATCCCCATCCTCTCCGCGGCCATGGACACGGTGACGGAGGCCCGGCTGGCCATCGCCCTGGCCCGAGAGGGCGGCATGGGTGTCATCCACCGCAACATGACCGTTGAGCGGCAGGCCGCCGAGGTCAACAAGGTGAAGCGCTCCGAGTCGGGGATGATCGTGGACCCTATCTCCCTGCCGCCCACGGCCACCCTGCAGGAGGCGGAAGAACTGATGGCCCGCTACCACATCTCGGGCATCCCCATCACCCTGGAGGACGGGACCCTGGTGGGCATCCTCACCAACCGGGACATCCGCTTTGCCGAGGACTACAGCCGGCCGGTGAGCGAGTTCATGACCTCCAGGAACCTCATCACGGGCCGACTGGGGACCACTTTGGAGGAAGCCAAGGCCCTCCTCCAGGAACACCGCATTGAGAAACTGCCCCTGGTGGACGAGAAGTTCCGCCTCCGCGGCCTCATCACTGTCAAGGACATCATCAAGAAGCGGGACTACCCCAACCGGGCCGTGGATGCCCAGGGGCGGCTCCTGGTGGGCGCGGCCGTGGGCGTGGGGCCGGACCTGGAGGAGCGCGCCGCTGCCCTCAAGGAGAACGGCGTGGACGTCCTGGTCATTGACACCTCCCACGGCCACTCCAGAGGGGTCCTGCGGGCCATAGAGCGGTTGCGCAAGGTGGTGGGGGACCTCCCCATCGTGGCCGGCAACGTGGTCACCCCCGAAGGAACTCGCACCCTTATTGAGGCTGGGGCCGACGCAGTGAAGGTGGGCATCGGCGCGGGGTCCATCTGCACGACGCGGGTGGTGGCCGGCGCGGGGCTGCCGCAACTGACGGCCATCCTCATCTGCGCCGAAGAGGCGGCCAAATACGGCGTGCCCATCATCGCCGACGGCGGCATCCGCTACTCCGGCGACATCGTGAAGGCCCTGGCCGCTGGTGCGTCGGCGGTCATGCTGGGCTCCATGCTGGCCGGCCTGGAGGAGTGCCCGGGCGAGACCATCATCTACGAAGGGCGTTACTTCAAGGAGTACCGCGGCATGGGCTCCTTGGGGGCGATGGAAGGCCCGGCGCGGGACCGCTACGGCAGCAGCCAGGGGAACGGCAAACTGGTCCCCGAAGGGATTGAGGGACGTGTCCCCTACAAGGGCCGCCTGTCGGAGTTCGTCTTCCAGATGGTGGGGGGCGTCAAGGCGGGCATGGGCTACGTGGGTGCAGCCAACATCCAGGAACTGCAACGGAAGGCCCGCTTCGTGCGCATCTCCCATGCCGGCCTGGTGGAGAGCCACCCTCACGACGTGGTCATCACCAAGGAAGCGCCCAACTACCAGACGCGGCTCATGTGAGCCGAGGTTTGTCACCTCTCCCCATCCCCCAACCCCCTTCCCCTCTCCGAACCGGAGAGAGGAAGGGGGC
>FWWL01003773.1_pt1 | contig 26822 bp, 41 predicted proteins | sample 2228331 | NCBI WGS metagenome assembly FWWL01 (sample SAMEA103939775, study PRJEB20133) | metagenome
CTCATAAGGATCGAGGTAAAGCCTATTCTGGGAGTCCACTTGGGCGAAAAAGATTTTGTCTGCCGAGATGTTGAGCTTCTTCAGCTTCGCGTTCAGCCAATCTTCATTCAAGCCTACGCTTTTTAAGGACTGGCTAAGCACTTTACCATCCATGATTACGGACATGCTTGATTTCTCCGGAGTAACGGGCAGATGGATGTCGGAAGGGGTTAAGGGGAGAAACTCCTTCTTTAGAAGAACATTTAACTCCCCGCTCGTGTCCAATATGGCAAACTCGACTTGAGAGATGTTGAAAATATCCTTACGTCTAAGCAATTCAAGCATTTCATCGGTCGTAATGCGTTCTTTTTTCAAATTCCCCTCGAGAATTTTACCGTTCTTGATAACGATCGTAGCTTTGCCGTCTATGAGATTCCTCATTTTCTTGCTTTTTAATTGAAGAAACTCAATGCCAAGCGAGACGGCGACCCAAACGGTTAGCGCTATGACGCCAATTAACCAATCGGAATCCGTGTCGAGCGACAAGTATGCGGCTAAGTTACCGATCGTGATGCCGGTAATGTACTCGAATAGCGAAAGCTGGGACACTTGGCGTTTGCCCAGAAGTCTTGTCAGGATAAATAAAACGAAGACGGCCATCAATGTACGCAAAATTACCTCTAACCAGTCAGGCATCAATTTCTCCCCCTAATTCATGATGTTGACTACTTCTTCGTAGTTTAATCCGCATTGTTTAAGTGTAACCTTTCTGCCTATATCTCATGTAATCAGCGTAAAACTCCGAAGATTAAATTGGAAATGACGACTCTGTATAAAAAGATAAAAATTGTGTTGCAATCGGTTGGGCAGATCGCTATAATAGTGAATGTTGGTCTGTGACTGTGCGTTGATGTGAGAGGTTGCCGACACACCCGGCCCCTTTGCCATAAGGGAGTCAATCGGTGATTGTCGGGTTATTCTCGCGGAGTATGTCCGATTCCAAAATTGGGCGAATGAAGGAGGGAATTCTATGGCTAAGCAAAAAATCCGTATCCGTTTGAAAGCCTACGACCACCGTATCCTGGATCAATCCGCGGAGAAAATCGTAGAAACGGCGAAACGTACCGGTGCAGGTGTATCTGGACCGATTCCGTTGCCGACCGAAAAGCAGATCATCACGATCCTGCGCGCGGTGCACAAATACAAGGACTCGCGTGAGCAGTTTGAAATGCGTACGCACAAGCGTTTGATTGATATCGTCAATCCTACGCCGCAAACGGTTGATGCGCTTATGCGCCTTGATCTGCCGTCTGGCGTTGACATCGAAATCAAACTTTAATTGTAGCTTTAAGTAAATTAGATCCATGAAGGAAAAGAGGTGTCAACATGTCAGGAATCTTGGGACGTAAACTCGGAATGACTCAACTATTCGCAGCTGACGGGAGCGTTGTGCCGGTTACTGTGGTAGAAGCAACTCCGAACATCGTACTGCAGAAGAAAAGCGCGGATAACGATGGATACGAAGCAGTACAGCTAGGCTTCGCGGATAAACGCGAGAAGCTAGCAAACAAACCAGCCATCGGCCACGCTAAGAAAGCGGGCACGGCACCCAAGCGCTTCATTCGCGAAGTTAGCGGACTTGCTCCGGCTGACTTGGAAGTTGGTCAAGAACTTAAAGTTGACCAGTTCTCCGAAGGCGATTTCGTTGACGTAACGGGTATTTCCAAAGGTAAAGGAACGACCGGTGCTATCAAACGTTGGGGCTTCCAACGCGGTAAGATGACGCACGGTTCCAAATACCACCGCGGTAACGGTTCCCTCGCGACGATTCGCGACGCAAACCGCGTGCCAAAAGGCAAGAAAATGCACGGTCGTATGGGTAGCGAAACGATCACCGTACAAAACCTTGAAGTCGTGAAAATCGACGTTGAGCGTAATGTATTGCTGATCAAAGGCTCCGTGCCGGGCGCTCGTAATAGTTATCTCAAAATCCGCACATCGGTGAAGAAATAATTCACAATGTATGAGGAAAGGAGGACCACTCATGCCGAAAGTGGCTGTTTATAATGTAGACGGCAAACAAGTTGGAGAACTTGATCTGGCAGATGGAGTATTCGGTATAGAACCGAACGTTCCCGTTCTGCACAGTGCCGTATTGTTGCAACAAGCTTCGCTACGCTCCGGAACGCACGATACGAAAGGTCGTTCGGAAGTACGCGGAGGCGGACGTAAGCCTTGGAAACAAAAAGGAACAGGCCGTGCTCGTCAAGGTAGTATTCGTTCGCCGCAATGGAAAGGCGGCGGTATCGTATTCGGACCAACGCCACGCAGCTATGGATTCAAATTGCCTCGTAAAGTACGTCGTTTGGCAATCAAATCGGCTTTGTCCAGCAAAGTTGTGGATAACCAAATTATCGTTCTCGATCAGTTGAGCTTGTCCCAACCGAAAACGAAGGATATCGCAAAACTTTTGAACAACCTCAAAGTTTCCCGCAAAGCGCTAGTCGTAACGGCAGACTTTGATAATAACGTGGCCCTGTCCGCTCGTAACATTCCTGGAGTCAAATTCGTCTCCGCAGAAGGAATTAACGTTCTCGACGTGATCAAGCACGATCAATTGATCATCACGAAGGATGCAGTCGCTAAAGTTGAGGAGGTGTTCGCGTAATGAGAAACCCCCGCGATCTAATCAAACGGCCGGTTATTACCGAACGCACAAGCGACTTCATGGAACAACGGAAATACGTGTTCGAAGTTGACTTGAAAGCGAACAAGACGGAAATCAAGCAAGCCATCGAACAGATCTTCAAAGTGAAGGTCGTTGGCGTTAATACGCTCAGAATGCCGGCTAAGCCGAAACGCTACGGCAAACACAGCGGTTACACTTCCGAGTGGAAAAAAGCGATCGTGCAGCTTTCCGCCGACAGCAAACCGCTTGAGTATTTCGAATCCTCTGTATAATAAGTCTCTAAAGTAAGGAGGGAATCCAATTGCCAGTCAAAAAGTTTAATCCGACAACGGCAAGCCGTCGTCAAATGACGATTGCTACGTTTGAAGAGATTACGGCAACAGAGCCGGAAAAATCTTTGCTCGCGCCGCTATTCAAACGCGCTGGTCGTAATAACCAAGGTAAAATTACCGTTCGTCATCACGGCGGCGGACACAAGCGTAAATACCGGATCATTGATTTCAAACGCACGAAGGACGGCATTCCCGGCCGCGTGGCTACGATTGAATACGATCCAAACCGGACGTCTTACATCGCTCTGATTAACTATGCAGACGGTGAAAAGACTTACATCATCGCACCGAAAGGCCTTAAAGTCGACGATGTTATCACTTCCGGCCCGAATGCCGACATCAAAGTAGGTAATGCTCTTCCTTTGGAGAACATTCCAGTCGGTACGGTTATCCACAACATTGAGTTGAAACCCGGCAAAGGCGGCCAATTGGTTCGTGCAGCTGGAACTAGCGCTCAATTGCTCGGTAAAGAAGAATCTTACGTAACGATCCGCTTAACTTCCGGCGAGATTCGTCGCATTCTCAAAACTTGCCGCGCAACAATCGGCACTGTCGGTAATCAGGATCACGAGTTGCTTAACGTTGGTAAAGCCGGACGCAATCGTTGGTTGGGCAAACGCCCGACAGTACGCGGTGTCGTCATGAACCCGAACGACCATCCGCACGGTGGCGGCGAAGGCCGCGCGCCAATCGGACGCAAATCCCCGCTTTCTCCATGGGGCAAGCCAACGCTTGGTTACAAAACCCGCAAGAAGAAAAAAGCTTCGAGCAAATACATTGTTCGTCGTCGCAGCAAGTAATGAAATATCGTCTAGCGGCGTGAACGAGTGAGAAATGTTATGCGTGAAAACCGCGTTGAAGGGAGGGGCATTCCATGGGTCGCAGTTTGAAAAAAGGACCTTTCGTGGATGGCTATCTACTGAAAAAAGTGGAAGAACTGTCCGGTACGAATAAGAAAGTAGTTATCAAGACGTGGTCTCGTCGTTCGACGATTTTCCCACAATTCGTGGGTCTGACGTTTGCGGTTTATGATGGACGTAAACATGTGCCGGTATACGTGTCGGAAGACATGGTCGGACACAAGTTGGGTGAATTCGCACCAACGCGTACTTTCAAAGGTCATACCGACGATGACAAGAAAACGGGCAAGCGATAATTAACCCTACGAAGTGCGATTAAATAAAGTGCGCCTCCGGCGTCACGGTTTGATCGTCACGAGATGAAACGTAAGGGAGGAGGTACACCGATGTCTCAGCAAGCGAAAGCTGTTGTGAATAACATTCGCATTCCGGCTCGTAAAGTCCGCCTGGTCGTAGACCTGATTCGCGGTAAAAAAGTCGGCGATGCTGTTGCCATTTTGCGCCATACGCCACGTTCGGCGTCTCCGGTATTGGAGAAGCTATTGAACTCGGCAATTGCGAACGCTGAACACAACTACCAGCTCGACGTGAACAAATTGGTCGTGTCCGAAGCCTTCGTCAACGAAGGTCCGACGATGAAACGATTCCAACCTCGTTCCCAGGGTCGTGCATTCAGCATTTTCAAGCGGTCCAGCCACATTACACTGGTCGTATCTGAGAAATAAGGAGGGACAACGTGTGGGTCAAAAAGTAAATCCCGTCGGTCTTCGCATCGGCATTATCCGTGATTGGGAATCCAAATGGTATGCTGATAAAGATTTCGGCACCCTTCTTATCGAAGATGTCAAAATCCGCGAATTCCTTAAAAAGAAGCTAAAAGAAGCTGCAGTTTCCAAAGTCGAAATCGAACGTGCGGCTAACCGCGTCAACGTTACGATTCACACTGCCAAGCCGGGTATCGTAATCGGTAAAGGCGGAGCCGAAGTTGAAGTTCTTCGTGGACAATTGACGAAAATTTCCAACGGCAAAAAAGTGCACATCAATATCTCCGAGATCAAAAATCCGGAATTGGACGCTATCCTGGTTGCCGAGAGCATCGCGCAACAACTGGAACGCCGCGTATCCTTCCGCCGCGCGATGAAACAAGCAATGCAACGTACGCAACGCGCTGGCGCGAAAGGAATCAAAACATCCGTAAGCGGCCGTCTGGGCGGAGCGGAAATAGCTCGTCAAGAAGGTTACAGCGAAGGAACGGTGCCTTTGCACACGCTCCGTGCTGATATCGATTACGGAACGGCAGAAGCCCATACAACTTATGGCCGCATCGGCGTAAAAGTATGGATCTACCGTGGCGAAGTCCTTCCGGCGAAGAAAAGAGCTGCTGAGGAAGGAGGCAACTGATCATGTTGGTCCCTAAACGCGTTAAACACCGCAAAGAACACCGCGGTAAAATGAAAGGCCGCGCTAAAGGCGGCGCTGAAGTCCATTTCGGTGAATTCGGCCTGCAAGCGATGGAACCTTCTTGGGTGACGAATCGTCAAATCGAGGCTGCTCGGATTGCCATGACTCGTTATATCAAACGGGGCGGGAAAGTATGGATCAAAATTTTCCCTTCCAAACCTATTACCCAAAAACCTCTTGAAGTGCGGATGGGTAGCGGTAAAGGTAACGTAGAAGCATGGGTTGCCGTTGTGAAACCCGGCAAAGTCTTGTTCGAACTCGCAGGCGTTTCCGAGGAGATAGCACGTGAAGCGATGCGTCTTGCAGCCCACAAGCTGCCAATCAAGACGAAGTTTGTGAAACGTGAAGAACTGGGTGGTGAAGCAAATGAAAGCCAGTGAATTTCGCAACCTGACATCGGCGGAACTCGAACAGAAGATCGCCGGCTTCAAGGATGAGCTGTTCAACCTCCGCTTCCAACTGGCTACTGGCCAACTGGATAACCCGCATCGCCTTGGCGATCTGCGGAAAGAAATTGCTCGGGCCAAAACCATTTTGCGCGAGCGTGAACTCGGCATCGGCTAATACCCGGGAAAAGGAGGATTACCATGAGCGAACGCAATAACAATCGTAAAGTGCAGATTGGTAAAGTCGTCAGCGACAAAATGGATAAAACGATTGTGGTAGCCGTTGAAACGTACAAAAAACACAGCCTTTACCACAAACGGATTAAATACACGAAGAAATTCAAAGCGCATGACGAGACCAATGATGCAAAAATCGGAGACACCGTGAGAATCATGGAGACCCGCCCGTTGTCGAAAGACAAAACATGGCGCCTGGTCGAAATCGTCGAGAAAGCCGTATTGGCCTAAGCGACTCACCTGTGACTGAAAGGAGGACCTTGCGATGATTCAACCGTTTACGCGTCTGCATGTTGCCGACAACTCCGGCGCGAAAGAATTGATGTGTATCCGCGTGCTTGGCGGTACAGGACGCCGCGTAGGACATATCGGCGATATGATCGTATGTTCCGTAAAACAAGCAACACCAGGCGGCGTTGTCAAAAAAGGCGACGTAGTCAAATGCGTTATCGTTCGTACTAAACGTTCGGTGCGCCGTAGAGACGGATCCTATATCGCGTTCGATGAGAACGCGGCAGTAATCGTTAAGGAAGACAAGAGCCCGCGCGGTACCCGGATCTTTGGACCGGTTGCTCGTGAGCTTCGCGAACGTGACTTCATGAAAATCATTTCCCTGGCACCGGAAGTTCTATAAGAATCCGGATCGCAACCATGGAGAAACACTCAAGGAGGTGTACCCATGCCCCGTCTGAAAAAAGTGCTGCAATCGCACAATAATAAGCTGCACGTGAAAAAGGACGATAACATCATCGTCATCTCGGGCAAAGACAAAGGCAAAAAAGGCCGCATTATCGCAGCATATCCGCGCGAAAATCGTGTGCTTGTCGAGGGCGTTAACATGGTGAAACGCCATACTCGTCCGAATCCAACGAATCAACAAGGCGGTATCATCGAGCGCGAAGCGCCGATTCACGTGTCTAACGTGATGCATATCGATCCAAAAAGCGGCAAGCCGACTCGCGTTGGCTCCAAAACGTTAGAAAACGGTAAAAAAGTCCGGGTCGCTAAGCGCTCTGGAGAACTGATCGACTAATCGCAGTAAGAACGGAAAGGAGGTCACTGTGACTCATGGCAGCAAGAATGAAGGAACGTTTCCTGAATGAGATTACTCCTGCTCTAATGCAGAAGTTCAACTACAAGTCAGTCATGCAGGTGCCAAAGATCGAGAAAGTCGTAATCAATATGGGTGTCGGCGAGGCGGTTTCTAATTCCAAAATTATGGACTTTGCCGTAGAAGACATGCAGAAGATTGCAGGTCAAAAACCCGTAATCACTCGCTCCAAGAAATCGATCGCGGGCTTCCGCTTGCGCGAGAACCTGCCAATCGGCGTTAAAGTAACGCTGCGCGGCGAACGGATGTACTTTTTCCTGGATAAACTGTTCAACATCTCTCTACCCCGCGTACGTGACTTCCGCGGCGTATCGACCAAATCGTTCGATGGACGCGGTAACTACACGCTTGGATTGAAAGAACAATTGATATTCCCGGAAATCGAGTATGACAAGATTGATAAAGTTCGCGGGATGGATATCGTCATCGTAACGACTGCGCAATCGGACGAAGAAGCGCGTGAGCTGCTCACCCAATTGGGTATGCCGTTTGCGAAGTGACGATAGCCCGGTCAATTAGCAAAGGTACCTAATGGAGGTGTGAAAGCAAGTGGCAAAAACGTCGATGAAAGTCAAGCAACAGCGTACGCCGAAGTTTAAGGTCCAGGCTTACACGCGTTGCGAGCGTTGCGGTCGTCCGCATTCCGTTTTGCAAAAATTCAAGATCTGCCGGATCTGTTTCCGTGAATTGGCATACAAAGGCCAGATTCCTGGCGTCAAAAAAGCGAGCTGGTAATCAGCCTAGTTCGGGAAGGAGGTTTACCCCATGGTTATGTCTGATCCTATTGCAGATATGCTGACGCGCATTCGTAATGCGAATCTGGTGCGTCATGAGTCGGTGGAATTACCTGCGTCTACGGTTAAGAAGCAAATTGCTGAAATCCTGAAACGCGAAGGTTTTATCCGCGACGCTGAATATGTAGAAGATAACAAGCAAGGGTTGATTCGTATTTTCTTGAAATACGGCCCTAACAACGAGCGCGTTATCACGGGTCTTAAACGCATTAGCAAACCTGGTTTGCGCGTTTATACGAAATCCAATGAAGTACCGCGTGTGTTGGGTGGCCTCGGCATCGCGATCATTTCCACATCTAAAGGCATCATCACCGACAAGGAAGCCCGTCAAGGGAAATCCGGCGGCGAAGTGCTCTGCTACGTTTGGTAATTTAACTGTCACACGATTGGAGGTGTACCCATGTCCCGTATTGGACGCAAACCGATTCAGGTGCCTAACGGCGTGAACGTGAACCTGGACAACAACGTAATTACGGTTAAAGGCCCGAAAGGAACTTTGTCCCGTGCTCTGCACAGCGATATGAAAGTTTCCTACGAGTCCGATGTGATTACCGTTGAACGTCCTTCCGATAACAAGCTTCACCGCTCGCTGCACGGCACGACACGCAGCGTAGTTGCCAACATGGTTAGCGGAGTAACCGAAGGTTACCTCAAAAATCTTGATCTGGTTGGTGTAGGTTACCGTGCAAGTAAATCCGGCGATAAGCTGGTATTGAACGTTGGTTACTCTCACCCGGTTGAAATCGTTCCGGCTAGCGGCATTGAATTCGAAGTGCCGGCACAAAACAAGATCATCGTTAAAGGCATCGATAAAGAAGCAGTCGGCGAGATTGCTGCCAAGATCCGCGCCGTTCGTCCTCCTGAGCCTTACAAAGGCAAAGGGATCAAGTACGAAGGCGAACGTATCCTTCGCAAAGAAGGTAAAGCAGGCAAGAAGAAATAATGAACTAAGTTGCGGGTGGTTAGAAGCTGCCTAGATGCAACAACGAGAAGGGAGTGAACCTTTCGGATGATTACAAAAAGCGATAAAAATAAAGCCCGTCTGAAACGTCACCTGCGGGTGCGCAAAAAAATCAGCGGGACGAATGAACGCCCGCGTCTCTCCGTATTTCGTTCTTCTAAACACATCTACGCTCAACTGATCGATGACGTTAAAGGCGTAACGCTTGCAGCTGCATCTACGGTTGAAAAAGATCTGGCTGAAGTAGGAAATGGCGGAAGCGTAGAGTCTGCTCGCAAAGTAGGCGAACTCATCGCTAAGCGCGCGAAAGAAAAAGGATACGAGAGCGTCGTGTTCGATCGTGGCGGTTATTTGTATCACGGACGTATTCAAGCATTGGCTGACGCAGCACGCGAAGCCGGCTTGCAGTTTTAATTCATTTTTGACACAAGGAGGTAAACGACTTGCGTGTAGATCCGAATACATTGGAACTGACCGAAAAAATGGTTCAAATCAATCGTGTCTCCAAAGTCGTCAAAGGCGGACGTCGCTTTAGTTTCAGCGCACTCGTCGTTGTCGGAGACGGCAAAGGCTGGGTTGGCGCGGGAATCGGTAAAGCTTCCGAAGTTCCAGACGCAATCCGTAAGGGCGTCGATGACGATAAGAAGAATCTTGTCTACGTTCCACTCGTTGGAACAACTATACCGCACGCCGTTACGGGAAATTTCGGCGCCGGCAAAGTGTTGCTGAAACCAGCATCCGAAGGTACGGGCGTTATCGCGGGCGGTCCTGTCCGCGCAGTGCTTGAACTGGCTGGAGTCGGCGATATTTTGACGAAATCGCTGGGTTCCTCCAACTCCATTAACATGGTCAATGCGACGTTGGAAGGTTTATCCCGCCTCAAACGCGCCGAAGACGTAGCGAAACTGCGCGGTAAAACCGTAGCAGAGCTATTCCGCTAAGGAGGGAAACAGATGGCACAGCTTCAAATTACCCTCGTTCGCAGTTTGATCGGCCGTCCTGAGAATCAACGCCAAACGGTGAAAACTCTTGGTCTCGGCAAGCTGCATTCGTCCGTTGTAAGAGAAGATAATGTCGCTACTCGCGGCATGATCAACACGGTCAGTCATTTGATCGAAGTTAAAGAAGTATAAGTCTATAAAGCATATAAAGCATAACTCTCAAGGAGGTGCGACGTACGATGAAATTGCATGAGCTATCTCCGAACGAAGGCTCAACGTTCTCCCGTAAACGGAGAGGACGCGGAGCTGGTAGCGGTCTCGGCAAAACGTCCGGTCGCGGTCACAAAGGGCAAAACGCTCGTTCCGGTGGCGGAGTTCGTCCCGGTTTCGAGGGTGGTCAAAACCCACTGTACCGTCGTGTTCCGAAACGTGGTTTTAACAATGATCGTTTTGCTACCGTCTTCGCGATTGTCAATCTGGACCAGTTGAACCGTTTTGATGCTGGCACGGAAGTGACTCCGGAATTGCTGCTTAACGAGGGCATTCTCAAAAATCCAAAAGACGGAATTAAAATTCTGGGCAATGGCGATCTGAACGTGCAGCTGACTGTTAAAGCTCATAAGTTCTCTGAGTCAGCAGTAGAAAAAATTCAGGCCGCCGGCGGTAAAACCGAGGTGATCTAATGTTCGCGACCGTCACTAACATTTGGAAAGTCGAGGACCTTCGTAAGAGGATCCTGTTCACCCTTTTCATCCTGTTTGTATATCGAATCGGTTCTTTCATTCCGGTTCCGAACATTAACAAGGACGTTCTTACGATGGCCGACCAACAGGGAAGTGACCTGTTTGGCCTTCTGAACACGTTCTCTGGCGGTGCATTGTTTAACTTCTCCATTTTCGCTCTGGGGATTACGCCTTATATCACAGCTTCCATTATCGTTCAATTGCTCTCGATGGATGTCATTCCGAAGTTCTCCGAATGGCAGAAAGAAGGAGAGAACGGTAAACGTAAGCTGGCGCAGATTACTCGTTACGGTACGATTATTCTGGGGCTTATCCAAGCATTTGCAACGGCGATCGGCTTTAATCGTATGTACAATTACGATATGGTTATCGACCCAAGCACTGCTACGTATCTCATGATTGCCATCGTTCTGACGGCGGGTACCGCGTTCCTTATGTGGCTTGGCGAGCAGATCAATGAGAAGGGTATCGGCAACGGTATCTCGATCTTGATTTTCGCGGCGATCGTTGCTTCAATTCCCGGTCACGCACGCGAAATCTACGCCGATCAGTTTACGGATGAAAGCCAATTGTTCCTTAATATCGTGAAGATGGTTATCATCCTGCTCGTAATCATCTTGATTATCGCGGGTGTAATCTTCATTCAACAAGGCGTTCGCAAGATTCCGGTTCAATACGCTAAACGGGTAGTCGGACAGAAAATGTACGGCGGTCAATCCACTCACATTCCGCTTAAAGTGAATGGGGCTGGCGTAATTCCGGTAATCTTCGCAGTATCGCTCTTGATGTTCCCGATCACGATCGCGCAGTTCTGGGCTAACCATAGCTGGGCTCAATGGATCATCAACCATATGTACTACGACAAGCCGCTTGGCATGGTGTTGTACATCTTGCTGATCATCGGTTTCACTTTCTTCTACACGTTCGTGCAGTTTAACCCGCAGCAACTTGCCGACAATATGAAGAAGAACGGCGGATATATTCCGGGGATTCGTCCTGGCAAGCCGACTGCTGGATTCCTGATGCGGGTAATCACGCGCATTACGCTAGCGGGCGCAGTTTTCTTGGCTTTGATCTCGGTACTTCCGGTATTCTTCGGAGCGTTGGCAGATTTGCCTAAATCGGTTCAATTGGGCGGAACTTCGCTCTTGATCGTAATCGGGGTTGCGCTTGAAACGATGAAACAAATCGAGAGCCAACTGATCAAACGTCACTATAAAGGCTTTATCAACAAGTAACGAACGAGACGGACTGTACTTCGCTGAACTGTGATCACCGATTATAGTCGGCGGGGATTCAGTTCACGCTTTGGAGGAACAACAATGAACATCTTGTTTATGGGGCCTCCTGGCGCCGGCAAAGGAACGCAGGCAGAACGGATTGTCGAGCAATTCGGCATCCCGCACATCTCAACCGGTGATGCGTTTCGTCTGGCCATTAAGCAAGGCACGCCGATCGGACAGAAGGCTAAGGAGTATATGGACCAAGGCCTCCTCGTTCCCGACGAAGTAACGAACGGAATCGTTCGCGAACGTCTGGCTGCTCCGGATTGCGCCAACGGTTTTTTGTTGGACGGGTTTCCAAGAACTCTGGCACAAGCCGAGGCGCTTGACGGCATGCTTGCCGATTTGGATCGTAAGATAGACCATGTCGTTAACCTTAAAGTGGACCGCAGCTTCCTGCTGGCCCGCATTACGGGGAGACGGATATGCAAATCTTGCGGAACGACGTATCATATCCTTTTTAACCCGCCGAAGCAGGAAGGAATCTGCGATAAGGACGGGGGAGAGCTGTATCAGCGTCCTGACGATACGGAAGAAAAAGTGGCGACTCGCCTAGATGAGTATACTAGCAAAACGGCACCGCTTCTGACGTATTACGGCGACAAAGGATTGCTCCGCGAAGTAGACGGGGAGAAGGATATCGATAAGGTTACGGCCGAGATCGCTTCCCTTCTCAGAGGGTAGTCGGCCATGATCGTAATCAAGTCTGAACATGAGTTGAATTTGATGAGGGATGCGGGTCGGATTGTAGCGGAGGCTCATCGCCTGATGAAACAGGCGGTCGTACCCGGCGTTACAACCGCTGAGTTGGATCGCATTGCCGATACCTTCATCCGAAGCCATGGTGCTGTCCCCTCCTTCAAAGGTTATAACGGTTTTCCGGCCAGCATATGCGCCTCCACCAACGAGGAACTCGTTCACGGGTTCCCAGGACCGCGGAAGCTCATAGAAGGCGACATCATCAGCATCGATATCGGCGCACAGTACCAAGGCTATCACGGCGATTCCGCTTGGACTTACGGTGTCGGACAAATTTCCGATGAAGCACAGCGCCTTCTGGACGTTACGGAAGCTTCGCTATATGCGGGGCTAGAACTGGTTCGTCCCGACGTGAGGCTATATACCGTATCCCACGGCATACAGAAAGTGATCGAAGAGGCTGGTTTCTCGGTAGTAAGGGAATATGTCGGTCACGGCATAGGATCGGATCTGCACGAGGAGCCGCAAATTCCGAATTATGGCATTCCCGACCGCGGTCCGCGGTTGAAACCGGGGATGACACTCGCGATCGAACCGATGGTCATCGTGGGAGAACGTTACGTGAAGACTTTGTCCGACAATTGGACGGTCGTCACGGTGGACGGATCGCTGTGCGCGCATTTCGAGCATACGATTGCCGTAACCGAAGACGGGTTCGAAATATTAACCCGTGCGTAAAGCTAGGTGAATGATATGACGGTAAACGTTAAGTTGGAGCCCGGAGACATCGTGAGAAGCCGGCGTGGTAGAGACGAAGGGCAATTAGCAATCGTAATCGCCCTCGTCGATGAGCGATACGCGCTCGTGGCTGACGGCGATAAACGCCGGTTCGATCGGCCCAAACGCAAAAACGTGCTGCATCTCGAACCGATCGGGACCCGAAGCGAGGAAGTCGCGAATAATCTTCGCGACACCGGACGCGTTACCAACGCTAAGATCCGGTACGCTATCGGTGAAATCGAACAACGGCTCGTGACGACCAATGAGCGAGAGCAGAGCTCCTCACCATCGATCGCACTCGAAATGCATGCTGAAGAGAAAGGAGAATGACGGTGGCCAAAGAGGACGTCATCGAGGTGGAAGGAACGGTCATTGAACCGCTGCCGAATGCCATGTTCAAGGTTGAGCTCGAGAACGGGCATCAAATCCTGGCGCATGTTTCCGGAAAGCTTCGGATGCATTTCATACGGATTCTGACGGGGGACAAAGTGGTTATTCAATTGTCGCCCTACGATCTGACGCGGGGCCGTATCACCTACCGCAAATAAGTTCGTCCGGTCTACCGAAGCGCGTGACGATCGAACCGCAACGGCAAAGACGCGTAAGTTCGATCGCATTCGTGACACCCAACCGCGAACGTAGAACGTCGTTAAGTTGGATGCATTCGTGACAACCAACACGCGAACGCAGAGCGTCGCTCCGTTGGATGCACTATAAGGAGGACATTATCATGAAGGTGAGACCTTCGGTCAAACCGATTTGCGAGAAATGCAAAGTCATTCGCCGCAAAGGCAACGTGATGGTTATCTGTGAGAATCCGAAACACAAACAAAAACAAGGCTAATATAAAAGGAGGTGCCCCTAACTATGGCACGTATATCTGGTGTTGACCTCCCGCGCGACAAGCGCGTGGAAATCGCCCTGACGTACATCTTCGGAATTGGCAAGCCAACTTCCCAGAGGATTCTTACGTCGACGGGTGTCAATCCCGACACTCGCGTTCGTGATCTGACGGAGGATGAGCTTGCTCGTCTTCGCGAAACGATCGACAAAGAACAAAAGGTCGAGGGCGACTTGCGTCGCGAAATTGCAATAAACATCAAACGGCTGATTGATATCGGCTGCTATCGAGGCATCCGTCACCGCCGCGGCCTGCCGGTTCGCGGTCAACGTTCGAAAACGAACGCCCGTACGCGCAAAGGTCCACGCCGTACAGTAGCGAACAAGAAGAAGTAATAAGGGGGGATAACAAACATGGCACAAAAAGGCAAGAAAGTCGTTCGTACCAAGCGTCGTGACCGGAAAAACATTGATACGGGTGTTGCACATATCCGTTCCACGTTTAACAATACAATCGTGACGATAACGGATCCGCACGGAAACGCGGTTTCCTGGGCGAGCTCCGGCAACCTTGGCTTTAAAGGCTCCCGTAAAAGCACGCCTTTCGCTGCCCAAATGGCAGCTGAATCTGCAGCTCGCGCTGCGATGGAACACGGAATGCGTTTGGTTGAAGTCTCTGTTAAAGGTCCTGGCGCAGGCCGCGAAGCTGCGATTCGTTCGTTGCAAGCCGCTGGTCTTGAAGTCAGCATGATCAGAGACGTGACTCCAATCCCGCATAACGGATGCCGTCCTCCGAAGCGCCGCCGCGTATAGCAACGTTGCAATGTGGTATCAAACAAGAACAACTTGAGAATAATGGTTGTAACGGTTAGGCATACTACATGGTTTACCCCATAAACATTTCGCCTGATTAATGAAGGCTGAACCATTTAGTTTGGGTGAACAAACGGCAACGTCAGCGACGTTCTGAAGGAGGTTTTGGTTATGATAGTGATCGAAAAGCCGAAAATCGATTCCGTGGAAATTCAAGATGATAAGAGATATGGAAGGTTTGTCGTAGAACCGCTGGAACGCGGTTATGGGATGACTCTCGGTAACTCTCTGCGCCGCATTCTATTGTCGTCCTTACCGGGCGCTGCCGTAGTATCGGTACAGATAGATGGCGTGCTTCATGAATTTTCCACGATTCCGGGAGTTATCGAGGATGTAACGCAAATCATCCTCAATCTGAAGCGTCTATCGCTGAAGATTCACTCCGACGAGGAAAAAGTGCTTGAAATCGATGCTGAAGGCGATGGCGTTGTTACTGCCGGAGATATCCGCGCTGATAGCGACGTAGAAATCCTTAACCCGGATTTGCACATTGCTACTCTGGCTTCCGGTGCGCGTCTGCACATGCGCATCTTCGCAAGAGTTGGACGCGGTTATGTCCCCTCAGATCGTAATAAAAAGGAAGATCAACCGATTGGGGTTATTCCGATCGATTCGATCTATACGCCCATTACCCGAGTTAACTATCAAGTCGAGAATACCCGCGTCGGCCAAGTGACCAACTATGACAAACTCACGCTTGAAGTTTGGACCGATGGCAGCATTCGACCTGAGGAAGCGGTTAGCTTAGGCGCGAAGATCCTGACAGACCACTTATCCTTGTTCGTTGGTCTTACGGATGAGGCTAAAGATACCGAAACGATGAAGGAAAAGGAAGAGGACAAAAAAGAGAAAGTGCTCGAGATGACGATCGAAGAGCTAGACCTTTCCGTCCGTTCCTACAACTGCCTTAAACGCGCAGGCATCAACACCGTTCAAGAGTTGATCACCAAAACCGAAGAAGACATGATGAAGGTCCGTAATTTGGGCCGCAAGTCTTTAGAGGAAGTACAAGAGAAGCTTGAAGAACTGGGTTTGGGCCTTCGGCTTGAGGAATAGCATCGTTAATGTTTGATAGCATCTTGTGACGATCGACGCAGACGCCTTAGGCGCTGCCTCATCGTTCGCACTAGTGAGGAGGGAAAACAAATGGCTTATCAAAAACTGAGTCGCGATTCCAGCTCGCGGAAAGCTCTATTCCGTGACTTGTGTACCGACCTGTTCCTGTACGAGCGTATTCAAACGACCGAAGCGAAAGCGAAGGAAGTTCGCTCCATTGCCGAGAGATTGATTACTCTCGCTAAGCGCGGCGATCTGCACGCGCGTCGTCAGGTATCGGCATTCGTGCGTCGCGAGAGCCTTAACGGCGAACAAGACGCCATCCAGAAACTGTTCTCCGAATTGGCTCCGCGATATGCGGAACGTCCGGGTGGATATACACGCATCTTGAAATTGGGACCCCGCCGTGGAGATTCTGCTCCGATGGTGTATCTCGAACTCGTTGATCGCGTGTAAGAACGGAGCGAAGAAGGATGGACCGAATCACGATTCGGATCATCCTTTTTTTGTGGGATCTGATGAGTACGACGGTGTAGCCGTCTTACTGGTACGATTAGAATGTATATGTTTCAATGCCCATATATTCATCTAATCGCTCGATACAAACGTCTGCAGCCATCCTATGGATGGCGAGCCGTTTTACTTGGGAGGGTGAGATTGTGCGTAATATATGTCTCATCGTAAGCTATGACGGCACGAACTATTATGGGTTCCAAAGTCAACCCGGCGGCAATACGATTCAAGATAAGCTGGAAGAAGCAATCTACGTTTTAGCGGGTGAGCGCGTTAAGTTGACGGGATCTGGACGCACGGATGCAGGTGTTCACGCGAGAGGCCAGGTCGTTAACTTTACTACCTCCTCAAGCATACCTATAGAACGATGGATGTTGGCGCTTAACACAAGATTGCCTAACGACATCGTCGTACAGAGTGCTTTTACAGTCTCAGATCAATTTCATGCCAGGCGCAAGGCTTTGAGCAAGACATACAGGTACTCGATCAACTGCAATCGCAATCCGGATCTCTTTCGGCGCCGATATGAGTTTCACCACCCGACTCCGCTCGATTTCGATGCGATGCGCAGCAGCCTTGCTCACTTGATCGGCGAACATGACTTTTCTTCCTTTACTGCACCTCAGTCGACGAAGTCCAGCCACGTGCGAACGATACTGAAGACGAACCTGGAGCTGGAAGAGGACTCTCTCGGCTCTTTCGCGTTTACGTATGACAACCATAACCTCGACTGGGATCGGCGTCATTACCCTGGCAAGCAACGGGGTGTCATGCATCTGTATATTACCGGTACAGGGTTTCTATACAACATGGTTCGCATCATAGCAGGAACCTTGATCCAGATCGGCGAAGGTAAACGTTCTTCCGCGGATATGGCTGCGATTCTTGCCGCTAAGAATAGGGCCAAAGCCGGTCCGACCGCCGTTCCGCATGGGCTTTCCCTATGGGAAGTCGAGTACGAGGAGCTAAATGCAAAAATATTGAATAAGGGCGATTCTCGATAAATATTTACTTGCACAACAGCCTGTATTCATGTACAATAATATTTGTGCTTTCTGCGCGGCTACCCACGGCCCCAGCGAAGAAATGTCACGCTATTTGGTGTGTTTGATGGAAAGGGTTCTCTCCCGAGTTCTTTGCAACACGCATCGAAATTTATACCTAACCAACTAAGATATGAATGATTGAAGATTGTAACTGCCGTACCACATAAAAGCAGGGAAATAACCCGAAGGAGGATGTTTAATGCGTACAACCTTTATGGCTAAGCCTCTTGAAGTCGAACGCAAATGGCATATCATCGACGCCGAAGGCAAAACGCTTGGTCGTCTAGCCAGCGAAGCTGCAGCTCTTATCCGCGGCAAACACAAACCTGAATTTACTCCCCATATCGATACAGGTGATTTCGTTATCGTAATCAATGCGGAGAAGATCGTTCTGACAGGCAAGAAATTGCAACAAAAGAAATACTACACTCACTCTCACTACCCAGGCGGTCTGAAAACGACAACCGCGGCCGAGATGATTAACAAAAAGCCACACCGCATTATCGAATTGGCTGTCTACGGCATGCTTCCAAAGAACAAGCTTGGACACCAACTTCAAACCAAGCTTAAAGTCTATGCAGGTACCGAACATCCACATCAAGCCCAACAACCTGAAGTTTACGAACTTCGCGGATAAAAAAAGGAGGACTTACGAATGGCTCAAGTGCAATATTTAGGAACGGGTCGCCGCAAGCACTCCGTTGCGCGAGTTCGACTCGTGCCGGGTGAAGGCCGCATCGTTATCAACAAACGCGAGATCAACGACTACTTCGATCTTGAAACGTTGAAGTTGATCGTTAAACAACCGCTAAACCTTACGGAAACGACTGGCAAATACGATATTCTCGTATTGGCTCACGGCGGCGGAACGTCCGGTCAAGCCGGCGCGATTCGTCACGGAATATCCCGCGCACTTCTTAAGGCAGACCCTGAACTCCGTCCGGCTCTTAAGAAAGCAGGATTCCTGACTCGTGATCCACGTATGAAAGAACGTAAGAAATACGGATTGAAAGCGGCCCGTCGCGCTCCTCAATTCTCCAAACGTTAATACGATCCGCGCATCAAACCGTGCCTTTCTCCCATTATATTCTATGGCGGGGAAGGCATTTTTTATGCGGAAATCGGGTTTGATAAGTGTAAGAAGAGATTGAACAATTGAACCCGAAGGCGTATAATATAATGAATTCATACTTAAATACTAGGATTTCAACGGAGGTCATTTTAATGAATTTGATCGAAAAGGAAAACCTTATCCGCCTAAAAGCGGAAGAGTTCGAAAATGCGTCGCCGGAGACGATAATCGCATGGGCCGTTCAAACCTTCCCGAATATTACCTTCGCCTGCAGCTTCGGAGCGGAAGATGTGGTGCTTGTGGATATGCTTCAAAAGATAAGCCCGACAACGGATATTTTTTACCTGGATACGGATTTTCACTTTAAGGAGACTTATGAAACGCGCGACCGCATGATCGAGAAATACAACCTGAAGTTTGTCGAAGTAAAATCGAAGCTCACTCCGGAGCAACAAGCGGCTGAGCATGGCGACGAGCTATGGAAAAGCAACCCTACAAGCTGTTGCAACCTTCGCAAAGTCGAACCTTTGACGCGTATCCTATCACAATATGAAGCATGGATTACGGGTATCCGACGCGATCAAGCGCCGACCCGCGCAAATGCGAAGAAAGTCGAATATGACACGAAATTCGGTCTCGTGAAGTTTAATCCTCTAGCTTCTTGGACATCGGAGGATGTATGGGCTTATATTCGCGCGAACGATGTTATTTATAATCCCCTTCATGATCGTAATTACCCAAGCATCGGTTGCGAGCATTGCACGAAGCCTGTCATGCCGGGAGAAGATCCGCGCGCGGGACGTTGGGCCGGAAATGAAAAGACGGAGTGCGGTTTGCATAAATAAATAAATAAACGGATTGATTATTCAGAGCTTAGAAGCCTAGAAGGAGCTACTCAGATCATGAGCGCAATTCAACCGCACGGCGGAAAATTGATAAATAGGGTGTTGGAAGGTCAAGAACGCGAGGCATTGCTTGGCAAAGCCGCTAACCTTGTATCGATCCCGGTTAATACCTGGACGATTTCGGACTTGGATCTTATTGGCGTTGGAGCATTTAGTCCGCTTACCGGCTTTATGAATGAAGAGGATTACCTCTCGGTCGTAAATACGATGCGTTTAGCGAACGGCATGATTTGGAGCATTCCGATTACATTGGCCGTTACTGGAGATCAAGCTGCTAAATTATCGGTCGGACAACAAGCGGCATTGGTTGGAGAAAGCGATGGCGTCATTTACGGTGTAATTGATATCGACAGCTTGTATAAGGCTGACAAGCAGCATGAGGCCGTGCAAATTTTCAAAACAGCCGACACGGAACATCCGGGCGTCGTGAAGCTGTTTGATCGACCGGACATATACGTAGGCGGATCTATTCAAATCTTGAACCGCCCTGTACCTGAGAAATTCAATGAATTTTATTTCGACCCTATTGAAACCCGGCGTATATTCGCGGAGAAGGGTTGGAAAACCGTTGTCGGATTCCAAACCCGCAACCCCGTGCACAGGGCGCATGAATACATTCAGAAAGCGGCAATGGAAATCGTCGACGGACTATTCTTGAACCCATTAGTTGGCGAGACGAAATCGGATGACGTGCCTGCGAATGTCCGGATGAAGAGCTATCTTGCGCTATTGGAAAATTACTACCCCGAGGACCGCGCTTTCCTAGGCGTATTTCCGGCAGCTATGCGTTACGCGGGACCTCGCGAGGCGATATTCCACGCTATGGTTCGGAAGAATTATGGGTGCACCCACTTTATCGTAGGCCGCGATCATGCGGGAGTCGGAGACTATTATGGAACTTACGAAGCGCAGGATTTGCTCAAAACGTTCGCGGTCGAGGAACTAGGCATTACGCCGCTCTATTTCGAGCATAGCTTCTACTGCACCAAATGCGGCAATATGGCCTCAAGCAAAACCTGTCCGCATGACAAGGAACATCATTTGACTTTGTCGGGAACAAAAGTGCGAGCCTTGTTGCGCGACGGTATTTGCCCGCCTCCGGAGTTCTCGCGTCCGGAAGTGGCGGCAATATTGATCGAGGGCATGGCGGAAGCAAGTAAAACATACGCAATCTAAAACATATTTATCCACCTTGTCCCATATGATGTAGGGAGTTTTCCCGGGACGAGGTGGATTTTATTGTTTAATGGTCATGGATTTCGATTATGGTCTTTATTAAGTCGTCGGCTGCGGTTCGTCATCTGGATGACACGGCAGGGCATGCTTAGAATCGGAATCGTCATTTGTTTAATCTTGTTAACGGGTGCCGTATTCTTAAGCGAGATTCCTTCATCAAGGACATGGACACATTGGACGTTGCCGCTATCCGGCAAAGTTATTGCGCTGGACGCCGGCCATGGCGGTGTTGACGGGGGTGCGGTAAGCCGCGAGGGGATTATCGAGAAGGATTTGAACCTTGCAATCGTTCTCTATTTGAGGGATTATTTGCAGCAAGCAGGTGCATTGGTCCTGCTTACGCGAGAAGGCGATTATGACTTGGCATCGCCCGAAACCAAAGGGTACTCACGACGCAAGACGGAAGATCTCCTGCAAAGGGCGGACCGAGTTCGCAAGCAACAAGCGAATATGGCAATCAGCATACATATGAACAGCATCCCCTCGCCGCGGTGGTCGGGAGCGCAAACTTTCTATTCTCCGCGCAATACGGAAAGTCAGAGATTGGCTGCAGTCATTCAAACCGAGATTCGGGAGATGCTAGGGAATACGCAGCGCATTGCCAAGGAAGCGGATAAGATCTATTTGCTCACAACGTTGGAAATACCGACGGCTTTGGTGGAAGTCGGATTTCTGTCTCACCCGGAAGAAGCGAGCTTGCTGGCAGATGAGGAGTACCAAAGAAAAGTGGCGGGAGCTATTTACCGCGGTATATTGCGATATGCGTCCGGTGAAACCGGAGGGCCTGTGCTATAATAAGACAAATGTTAAAAGATAATGGGGTCGATATCATGGTCACCAAGGAAACCGTTCTAGAAGCGCTTCAATCCGTACTTGAACCCACGCTCAAGCGCAGCCTTGCTCAGCTGGGTTTGGTTCGCGATATCGTTGTAAGGGATGCATCCGTATCCCTGACCATAGTGCTTCATCCGGACAGTGCGGGGCAATCATCTGCGTTGGAGCAAGGGATAGCGGAGGCGCTTAAGCGAATTGATGTTAGCACCCCGCACCTTCGTTTTCGTTCCATGACGGAACATGAGAAAGCTGACTCGCTCGCCAAGCTGGAGCCTCCTTCTCAAGCTCCAGCTGCTGCAGCTCATTCGAGCGAACATAAGGCACCACCCATTAAAGGACATGGTACGGGTTTGGATAAGCATCCTATCCTGCATCCGGAGAGCGGCGTTGAATTCATTGCCATCGCGAGCGGCAAGGGCGGGGTGGGGAAATCAACCGTAACCGTGAATTTGGCCGTGGCACTCGCACGCCAAGGGAAACGGGTCGGACTTATCGATAGCGATATTTATGGTTTCAGCGTACCGGATATGATGGGGATTGAAGAACGTCCGGAGCAAATCGGGGACAAAATCAAACCGGTAGAGCGGTTTGGCGTTAAGGTTATTTCGATGGGTTTCTTCGTTGAGGATAACAGCCCGATCGTCTGGCGAGGACCGATGCTGGGGAAGATGCTGCGGAATTTCTTCGCAGAGATCGAATGGGGTGAATTGGATTATCTGTTGCTCGACTTGCCGCCCGGAACGGGTGACATCGCACTTGACGTTCACCAGATGATTCCCCAGAGCAAGGAAATCATCGTGACGACCCCGCATGCAACGGCTGCATTCGTCGCAGCTCGCGCGGGCTCGATGGCCCTTCGGACTAACCATGAGATTCTAGGCGTGGTTGAGAACATGTCATACTTTGAAAGCAAAGAAACCGGAGCGCGGGAATACGTATTCGGCCGGGGAGGCGGGGGACGTCTTGCTGAGACGCTGAACACGGAACTGCTGGCGCAATTTCCCTTAGGTGCGCCGGATAATCATCCCACGGAGCCCGATTTCTCGCCTTCGGTTTACAAAGCGGAATCAGACATAGGCAAAGAGTATCTGACGCTTGCTCAAACCGTTATTAACCGCTGCGGCAAGTAAAGCTGCATATAAAACAGTGAAAAGCGGCTGGGCGAGTGAACTCGATCCAACCGCTTTTCACGTTATCAGCCGCCGCCTTCTGCGCCTTGCCACTATTTCTTCTCCTTCTTTTTCTCGGGTTCCGGAGTCAACTCATCCTTTACTATGGGCTTCAACAGCTTCATGATCTCCAGCTTGAAGAGCGGGTTCTCCATCGATTCCGTCACCGAGCTCATAATAAGCTTGCGAACATCGGTTGTTTTCATGGAATCGGTCATGATTTTTACCATTTCCGGCGTTTTGAACATATCGACAAGTTCTTTCTGGTAAGAGGGATCTTTCATCAGATCCTTATGGATTTGCTTGTTGTCCTTACTGACAGCTTTGGCGAACTCGCCGGCAAATTTAGGATCCTTCATGATTTTTTCCAGCACGACGGAATATTCCGGAGCGGTAAGAACGTCTTTTACAGCGAGCCTGACTTGCGCTTGATCCGCAGGGGTCATGCTCTTCATTTGCAGGGTGCTTCCTCCGAGTTGAGCGGTTTGTGCTTTCTCCATTGCCTTCTGCGCTTCTTCGGAACCGAGGATGTCGATGACCATGGTCTTTACTTCTTTGTAGCTCATTTGGCCGCCACCGCCGCCTGATTCAACGCCGCATGATGCAAGCAACAATGACATTCCTAAAAGGCACCCATACCAACGCAATCGATAAAACATGCCGATCAGCTCCCTTCTGTAGGGTGATGGCTGTAGTATGCTTCGGTACCGGTGCGATTATAAGGGATGTTCATGGCTTTTTAACTGGTTCATGGTAAAATGGATGTTGATAAAACAGAGGAGGCATCCGTCTTTGAATTTACGTAAATGGATGAAATTATTCGGTACTACCATATTGATCGGAGCTTTGGCTTCTATTATTACCGGAGTATGCATGCAATTGAACGATCCGGAGTACTCGAACGTCAGCGCGGATGGCTGGTTGTACAACATTTTCATGATGTCGCTAAGCGGACTTACATTCGGTGCTTTTGCCCATATGGGCTTCTTTGCTTATCTGATGTTGAATTACATTGCTCGCAGCATTTTCAAAAGCCCGTATTTATGGGTGGCGTTACAAGGATTCCTTACTTTGTTCGTGCTTGCCGAAATCGTTTACTGGACCCAAGGCTCGAAGGAGCTGCCGCAAAATACGTACTGGTTGTTGCCTTTGCTGCTGTTGGCTGCTTCCTTATTGGTTGCATGGAGAAAGGTTTATGAGACCTCGCCGGGAGCATGGGTACCTACTTTGTTCTTCTTGATTGCAATCACGGTAGTTGAAACCGTTCCTTCTATTCAAGCGCGCGAGGGGATTTCTCCGCTTGTTTTTCAAATCATTCCCTTGTTTGTCTGCAACGCTTACCAAATTATGCAGCTTCACAAAGTTTTAGGAAACGCGCGAGCGGCGAGTCCGGTTGCTAAAGTAAGCGAATCACGGTGAAGCGAGCTGGTTCCAAGCGGAACGATCCTCTACGGTTTTGCCATTCGTTTCCGTTTGGTTAATCAACTGGGTAACCGTCGCGAACTCGTATCCCTTGTCTCTTAGTTGGTCGATGATAGCGGGGAGGGCTTCGTGCGTTTGTTTGCAGGAATCGCTCGCATGAAGAAGTATGATATCTCCGGGATGAGCTTTACCGACTACCCTTGTTATGATCGTATCTACTCCAGGATTTTTCCAATCCAATGAATCGGTGTCCCATTGTATGACTTTATAATTAAGGCCTTCCGCGATACGTAAGACGCGTTTGTCGAAGTCGCCGTTCGGCATCCGAATCAAATGGGGAGTTTTCCCTGTCATCTCCGTTAAGATACCGTCGGCGGTTGTGATTTGCCTGCGAATTTCCTCGTCGCTGTATTGGCTGTAATTATCGTGCTTGTGGCCATGGCTACCGATTTCGTATCCGGCATCGGTTATTTTTTTGACGATATCGGGATGCGTTTTGCTCCAAGGGGAAGATAAGAAGAAGGTGACGTTTTTTACGTTTTTGTTTTTCAGAATTTCAAGGATGGGCTCCGCTCGCTTTTCTCCCCAACTGATGTCAAAGGTAAGAGCGACAACTTTGCGGTCCGTCGGAACGCTGTACACTGCCGCTGGTGGGTGGGGGGCAAACACGCTTAGGTTATTCTTCTCAACCCAAATGATTGCAATGGATAGAATTGCGGCTAATGTTAGAAAGAAGATCTTTTTGATGCGCCGTCCGTTCAATACCAGAAAATAGTTCATGAGATTGACCTGCTCCCTTCAAAAGTGAGGTAGTTACTTGCAAGGCTTGTACTTAGCTACTAACAATGTATGCTTGACCTATAGAGATATTCATAAGCATAAACAGCAGTGCCAGCGATTATAGTAAGTCCTATTGGAGGGGAACTTGTATGTTTTCGCGTCAAGGGTTGTTAAAGTCATGGAATGAGGTTCGTCCGTATTTTATATTCTCCGTCATCTTGTTTTTTGCCGGCCTCGTCATAGGCGGTTCGCCCAACGCGCCGGCAGAATTTCTTGAGCAGCAGCTTAAAGGGATATCGCAAATAGCGGACAGAGCCGATAAATCCGATAATCCCGAGCAAACAATGTTCGCTCTAATAACTCTAAACAATGTGATCAAGACGATCCTGGTAATGGGGTTGGGCATTATTGCAGGCATACTCCCCGTAATCATGTTAGTTTCCAATGGAATGATTCTAGGTTATTTGCTTGGGGTAATAGCGGATAACGGGCAGAATGTGTGGCTATTGATTGTTAAAGGGTTGTTGCCTCACGGAGTATTGGAATTGTCGGCTCTATTCCTTGCTTGCGCATTTGGCATGCGATTTGGAATTACTTTATTTAAGGGGATCATAGGATCGGCGTTGGGCAAAACGAATTCATGGCAACCGTTCGTAAGAACGGCAATCGGATCCGTGCCGGCGGTGATCGTTGTTACTATAGTGTTGATCATTGCGGCGGTGGTTGAGAGCACGATTACCTATTGGCTGATGAATTAAAGTATTGCGGAAGCGGGCGGATTGTCATAAAGGTGGGGAAAAAAGAGCATAACAGTAGAACATGCCGGCGATCTTCTCATGGTAGAGGGGCGAGCTCGGCAAATGCTGTTCGTTCACAGGAGGATCCGCACCCTATGCTAGGTATGATGTTTACGGATAAGGAATGTAAGGAGCTCGATTATTTATTGCGCAAGGAAATGGATGAAATGCTGCTGGACATGAGCGATCGGCGTTTGGACGGACCGGTTAAAGAAGCGATATCGAAGCGATACAAGATCATTTTTCGAATGTATGCGCGTATTGCGCCGCCAAGAGAGCTGTCCCGTTATGCGATGGGCTTGAGATCGCAAAGATAATAAATTCAATTTAATGCTTGACCGACTGCCCTTGGGTGTGTTAAATTATCATTCGCCCCACTTTTTGAGGGGACAAGCGGACGAAGCGGATATCGGACAACGGGCTTTGTAAGGAATTACCTGTTGCCAACAACTAGTCAGCTGTGGTATATTATAAAAGTCGCCGTTAGCGCGGATGACGAAAAACGAAACACAAATTGTTCTTTGAAAACTGAACATTGAGCGTAAGAAAATGGAACAAAACGCCTTGACGCGACTTTGTCGCGTTGAGGCAAACCAGTTGTAAAGATTGAGCCTCAAAGGCTCTGCAATAAGCAAAGTCGACTTGTCGACGGCGCTCTATTATGGAGAGTTTGATCCTGGCTCAGGACGAACGCTGGCGGCGTGCCTAATACATGCAAGTCGAACGAAGTTAGGAGGGAGCTTGCTCCCGATTAGCTTAGTGGCGGACGGGTGAGTAACACGTAGGCAACCTGCCTGCAAGATCGGGATAACATTCGGAAACGAATGCTAAGACCGGATAAACGGGACGCTCGCATGAGCGTCTCGGGAAACACGGAGCAATCTGTGGCTTGCGGATGGGCCTGCGGCGCATTAGCTAGTTGGTGGGGTAACGGCTCACCAAGGCGACGATGCGTAGCCGACCTGAGAGGGTGAACGGCCACACTGGGACTGAGACACGGCCCAGACTCCTACGGGAGGCAGC
>FWWL01003774.1_pt1 | contig 26808 bp, 26 predicted proteins | sample 2228331 | NCBI WGS metagenome assembly FWWL01 (sample SAMEA103939775, study PRJEB20133) | metagenome
CTGTTAGCCGATGAACCGACTGCGGAGCTGGACAGCAAGATGGGAAGGCAGGTCATCAACATATTCCGTCAGCTTACACAGCGGCTTGGCATGACGGTTGTGCTGACAACGCATGACCCTGATATTATGGCGCTCGTAGACTATGTACTGGCATTGGAGGATGGACGAATTGTCGATTAAACAATCTGCAAGACGGAAACAGGCAGCTAAAACTGCTGCAGCTGCGTTTCTTGTTTTTTCACTCGTTGGTTGTTCCTTTCTCCCGAACGAAGAGGAGCCGCTTCAGCCCCCCTTGGTCAGACCGGTTCAGGAGAAGTTCGATACGATTGTCGTTGAAAAAGGCACTATTCAAAAAGTATTCACGGGAGTAGGCTCTATCGTATCTAGCAAATCACAACCGCTTTTTTATAAAGATTCCGGCGGCAGGCTCAAAGCGGTTCATATCAAGCTCGGTCAGCAGGTCAAAAAGGGCGATTTAATCTCCGAGCTGGAAGTCGGCGATTTGAACACGCAAATCCGGCTGCAGAAGCTTAATCTGGAAAAAACCCAAATCGAATATATGCGGGCTAAAAATTCAGGGGCTGCTGATCTTGAACTGCGTTTGAGCAGTATTAACCTGGAGAGAGAACGAATCCATCTTGAATCCATAGAAGAACGTTACAACAAATCAAGATTGGTCGCTTCTATTGATGGAATTGTCACCTATTTGAGCGAGATTGCGCCTGGCGACGGCATTACCGGCTATCAACCGATCGCCTCTATTGCAGACCCGAATTTCATTGAGCTTGTATACGAAGCTTCGACGAGCAATGAACTAAGCCCGATTCAAGTTAATATGAAAGCAACCGTTGAGTACAATGGTGTACAATATGCGGCTAAAATATTGCAAACCCCGTCCAGCGCACCGATTACAGGCAACAAGGAGGTGGAGGAACGGAATTCCAAAAGACTCATTATCGGCATTGATGCTCCCAAAGAGAGCCTCCAAATTGGAGGTCAGGCGAATATTACGATGCCGCTGGAGAAACACGACAACGTTATTGTTATTCCGAGAAGCGGCTTGCGCAGTTATTTGGGACGAGATTATGTTCAAATATTAGACGGCGAACGGCGCAAAGAAGTTGATGTGGAAATCGGCTTAAAGACATCAACCGAGGTCGAAATCCGTAAAGGCGTGGAAGTCGGCCAGCAGGTGATCCTAAAAAATTAGCTCCAATGAGTGTAATCGCTTTTCCGGAGGAAAAATGAGGTGGAACAATGGCGTTGCTGACAATGATTTTGCGCAAAATGGTCAAAAATCGTGGGCTTCAGCTTAACTTATGGCTCGGGCTAACCGTATGCGTCGCTTTGTTCAGCTCCATGCCGCTCTATTCACATGCCATCTTGCAGCGGACATTACTAAAGGAACTGCAACTGCAGCAGCAAACGACAAATTTGTATACGGGCATGATGCGGATTTCGACGTCGGTATCTGCAAAGCTGGAAAATAAGAGCACGAAGATAAGCCAGGCTGACCGTTATATGAGCGGTATCCCACAGCGGTACGGTCTGGATTCACACATTGTATTAGCGGAAAAATATTCAAGGTCATTTAAAGTGTACGCTTCGGATGCGAGCGATCAGGAAAAGAGGAAAATTGCGCATGCCAGCATCGGCGCGATTTCCGCACCGAACGAGTACTTTCGCTTGATTGACGGCCGTATGCCAGATCCCAACCGCAACGACGGAGTATATGAAGCGATCGTGTCCCAGCAATTTCTGCTCTCTCTGAAACGGGACCTGAATGTGGAGTTTCTCGGTGTAATAGGCGACAACGAACAGAAGATTCGAATTGTTCCTGTCGGAATTATCGATTCGAAGCCGGATCCCTATTCCGATTTCAAATTGGTGCAGACCAGCAAAATGTTCTATATCGATTATGGACAATTCGGAAGGGATATCGTAAACGGCGGAAATGTCGGCGTATCCAATTTGCAGTACCGGTTTGCGCTCGATTACGGCCAGATGAATATTGAGCGGATACCAACGTATATCCGTGAATCCAATCGCGTCGTCAACTATATGAACTCCCTTGGAGTGACCGGGTTCAAATTTAACGCCCTGGAAACTATGGCGACTTATGAGCAGAAGAAAGAACAATTGAATGTCATCTTGTGGTCGCTTTATTCGCCGGTCATCTTAATGCTGGCATTCTATTTGTATATGTCGGCCAATTTAATTATTGATAGACAGAAAACCGAAATATCGGTACTGAGAAGCCGGGGGGCAAGCCGGCTGCAAATTATGTTCGGCTATACGGCGGAAGGTTTGCTGCTCGGACTTACCGCGCTGGCAGCCGGACCTATTGTCGGTCTGTACTTCACTAAAATATTGGGAGCTTCAAGCGGATTTCTTGAATTCGTACAACGAGCTTCCCTTCAAGTGGCACTGAGCAGTTCGGCTTACAAAATCGGAGCTATCGCGGTAGCCGGATCACTGATCCTGATGCTGGTACCCGCATTTCTTGCGACTCGTGTATCCATTGTCAATCATAAGCAGCAAATGGCCCAAGGAAATAAATTGTCGTTCTGGCATAAGGCGTTTTTGGACATTGTTCTCGTCGGCGTTGCGGTTTACATGCTGAACAGCTTCCAAGAGCGGATGGATGATTTGCGGAAGCTTGCTCTTCAATCGGACTCTCTCCGAACGGACCCGCTGCTTTTTCTGATGCCTGCGCTGTTTGTTCTTGGCAGCGGACTGCTCCTACTGCGTATTTATCCTTGGTTTATCCGCCTCATCTATTGGATGGGCCGCCGTTTCTGGCCGCCAGCACTCTATTCGACTCTCGTGCAAATAAGCCGTTCATCCGGACAATATTTGACGATTATGGTATTCCTCATTATGACGGTGGCGATCGGCTTGTTCAGCGCCAACGCCGCGCGAACGATTAACGGCAATATGGAGGATAAAATCCGTTATGAAACCGGAGCGGATATGGTTCTGGAAATCAACTGGGAAAACGATGCCCCGCCTCCGATTCCGATGGGGGCCCCTGCCCAACCAGCGAGGCAAGATCAGGACGATCAATCCCCAGCCGAGGCGAAGAGGGTGCAATATACGGAACCGCCGTTTCTTCCGATAACGAAGCTGAGCGGCGTGGAGTCTGCCGCAAGGGTGTATCGAAACGACAAAGCTTTTATAAACGTGCCGGGCGGAGAGGCTGGAATTTCTCTAGTGGGCATTGATACATACGAATTCGGCAAAACCACTTGGATGCGGGGCGGATTGCTGAACCATCCGATAAACGCCTATTTGAATCTGATCGCTTCGGATCATAAAGCGGTATTGATTTCCCGGTCCATCGCCGATCAATTTAATGTAAAGACAGGTGACCGGATTGGGGTTAATTGGAGCGGACTGGATGAGGCTGGTTTTATCGTATATGGGATTATCGATTATTGGCCAGGCTGGAATCCGCTGCCGCAGTCCGGCGGTTCCGCCGATTCGGAAGCAGCAAAAGTAGCGCTTCCAAAGCTTGTAGTCGGGCATCTTTCCTATATCCAAAATTATCTCGCGCTGGAGCCTTACAAAATATGGTTAAAGCTGAAGGATGGGGCAACGAGTAAACAGGTTTATGACGATCTGGAGCAGAAGAAAATACAGGTTGTGAGCTTGTCGGATACCAATCAAGAGCTGATTAAATCTCAGAACGATCCGTTCCGGTTGGCGATTAACGGTGTAATGACGTTAGGCTTCGTCATCTCGATGCTTATAAGCTTCTTTGGATATTTGCTGTTCTGGATTCTGACTTTATCCGGAAGGACGCTGCAATACGGGGTTTTGCGGGCAATAGGCATTTCCTTCAGTCAAATCGTCGGGATGCTGGTCAGCGAACAAATTCTTACATCGTGTGCTGCCATTCTGATCGGTGTCCTCATTGGAAATACGGTCAGCGATCTGTTCGTTCCGCTGTTCGAAATGTCGTTTAATCCATCGGAACAGGTACCGCCATTCCAAATTATTCATCAGCTTAGCGATTACTTGCAATTGTACGGCACGGTTGCATTAATGCTTGCAATCGGATTGGCCATACTCGGCATCCGATTGTCGCGCATCAAAATTCACCAAGCCTTGAAGCTGGGGGAGGAATAATCGGATGATCCACTGCGAAGGCTTAGTCAAAATTTATAAGACAGCCGATCTGGAGGTTGTTGCGCTGCAAGGACTCGACCTGCGCGTGGAGGCCGGTGAGTTGATGGCCATTATCGGCAACAGCGGAAGCGGCAAATCCACACTTCTTAATATGCTCGGAGGTCTTGACAAGCCATCGGCGGGAAAGCTGCTTGTCGCTGGTAAAGATTTGCTTAAGTTTACGGAACGCGATTTGATTCGTTACAAGCGTGAAAGCGTCGGATTCGTATGGCAGAACAACGCGCGCAACCTGATTCCGTATTTGACGGCTCTGGAAAATGTGGAGCTGCCTATCTTGTTGACAGGCAAGCAAAAGCGGCTCCGTGCCAGGGAGCTGCTTGAAGCGGTCGGTCTCGGGCACCGGGTTAAGAACAAGCTTAACGAACTGTCGGGAGGCGAACAGCAGCGGGTGGCGATCGCCATTGCGCTTGCCAACGAGCCAAAGCTGCTTCTGGCCGACGAGCCGACAGGGGCTCTGGATTCGAAAATGTCGGAACAAATTCTCGACCTTTTCCGCAGTTTGAATAGCGAGATGGGCGTGACGATCGTTATCGTAACTCATGACCCGCTGTTGGCTCGGAAGGTGGACCGGGTCGTGGCCATCCGCGACGGGAGGACCTCCTCGGAAATGATCCGTCGCCAATCGTACGCCGAAGAGCTGAACGGCATGAAGATGGAAAGTCTGTCAGCGGCGGATGAAGAAAGCCACGAAGAGTACGCGGTTATCGACAAAGTCGGTCGGCTGCAGATTCCTTCCGGTTTTCTGGAAGCCGAGGAATTCAAATTCCACAACAAAGTCCGGGTGGCCAAGGAAGACGGAAGAATCGTTATTTATCCGCCGGAGGACTAAAAAGCCACGGCTATACAACAGGAACAGCGGGAAAGTGCTTGGGATTAACGGCATGTCATTAACTGACGGTGCGAATGCCGTACAATGGGACGATAACGGAACGTTAGATCACGAGTGGCACGTTAAACTGAATTAAAACGAATACGCAGTAGGACAGGAAAAGCTTCTGACGTTTTCGTGTCAGAAGCCTTTCAAGATTAAGATGGGAAGTCGAACTTGTGTGTAAACGGTTATAAGTATTTACATGATTACAGCCCCATGCGCGCCAGGGTACCTTCGAATGAGACGTCCACGCGATTGTCGCCGGTCAGGTAGCGCCAGAACTTCGCGATCTGCACCTGGTTCACGCGGCTTTCGTCTCCGGCCCAGTGGTGATCCCCCGCCATGCGGATGTAATCCTCGATTTCCTTGCTGCTATAGCCCTCGGTGTTAAACAGCGCGCGCTGCTCTTGTCCCGGGCGCATGCGAAGCTTGAACACGAAGCGTGTCATATCCGTAAAGTTCGGCTGCGCGCAGTGCCAGATGCCGTGATGGAGGAATGCGATCGTACCGGCTTTGGAAACGAGGCGGCGCTGGCCGATGATGTTCTTGTAGCGGGCGATGCTCCCGTTGCTCACCTTGCGCAAGTGCGAACCGGGCAGCACGAGGGTCGGACCCATCTCGTCCGGCGTGTCGTGAGAGAAATAGAACGCCTGGACGTCAAAGCCGAACGGGCGGGTATCGATGATCGAATCGGCATGGTAGAACTGCCCCTTATGGTGCTGCGCTTGCACGACGTGGAGGTGCGAATGGTCGTAAACCGGGCTTGTTCCCATGAAACTCTGCAGTGCACCTTTAACCTGCTGCAGCTCGAAGATTTCGCGGATGACGCCGGACTCGAACCAATACCTTCCGCGGTCGCCCGTGAATTCGCGCATTTCTTTCTCCGCACGCTCGTTATAGTTTTGAGGCACCACTTCATTCATAACCAAGTAACCGTTCACGGCAAAATCGGCCATCTACCTCGCTGTAAGAAGATGCTGCTTTTCCACGGATCTGCTGCTCATTCGACCGTCACCTTTCTTTCCAGTACATATTCGTACGGGAGATGTCCCTGCTCCCATTCATGGCCGCTTAGAAACACCGGCATCGTTGGCAGCTGTATGACGTTCCATCCGTCCCGCATGGCGTCCAGCACGGATTCGTAAGGGGGCACGTTCGAATCCCCTGTCTGCATCTGAAGCGCTCTCATCGGTTTGCTTCCGTCATACAGCGCCCATGCAACGGTCTTGGAGTTAAGATCCGGCTGCTCCAGGTGTAAAATCAAAATTTGCTGGCGCGTGACGTTCATCCGCTGTTCATCCTCCTATATGGATTGATAAATTCTATTTCTAAACGAATTATAGAATGCTATTCCGGGATTGAGGATGGATGATAGTAGCATTTAATTGCATAATCCTAAGGAGTTTTTAGCCAATTGTAGAGAGAAAAAGGGGGTTTATCGATGGATGCACAGCAGATGCAGATCATGAGAAGCTTTCTTGAGAATACGCAGGTTACGCTGGAAACGGCGCATTATTCGAAGGTGAACGCGACCTGGAAGTATACGTTTCCGGTAACGGATGTGAACCGGCTGTATTTTATCAGGGAAGGCGAAGGCTGGATTCGGGTTCACAACCGCATGTACTATCCGCAGCCGGGCCAGCTGCTCTTGCTTCCGGCAGGGGTGCGGCTGTCTATGGGGCTGATGAACGAGAACGGGTTCAGGAAATATTGGTGCCATTTTACGGCGACGGTCGGGGAAGTGAATTTGTTTCAAATGCTCGATCTGCCGCATATGATCGACGTGAAGGATGAGGCGGCGCTCGAAAAGCAGTTCAAAACGCTGATCGGACTGTACGAGAGTCCGTCGTTAACCGCGCCGCTGCGCATTAAGTCGCTGCTGCTGGAGATCATCTCGGACTACATGGAAGCTTCGCTTGTCCGGGAAGGGGGATTGAGGCTTGCCCCATCTAAGGAGACGGGCAAAATCAACACGGTGCTCCGATACGTGGAGGAGCATCTGCACGAGCAGATGACGGTGGAGAAGCTGGCGAGGCTGGTTCATTTTCACCCAAACTATTTCATGCAGTACTTCAAGACGATGTTAGGGCTTTCTCCCATCGCTTATATCAACCGCAAGCGGATGGATAAAGCCAAGGAGCTGCTGACCTCAACCGCTCTGACGGTCACGGATGTGGCGGAGCACGTAGGGCTGGAACTGTATTATTTCTCCCGGTTGTTCAAAAAACAAACGAGCCTCTCGCCCAGTGAATACCGGAAGCATTCGGGGCGGCATGAGCCGTTTCTTAAAAATTGACAATGATTTCTTAAAAATGTTGTCTTTAGAAAATTTAGCCAACTTATTAAAATGAGTATGGGGGAGGATCATTAGAGTATATTAATAATTTGAGATTTGACTATTTCAAACTTTTTTCCTCCCATAGGCTTTGAAGAGGAATGCGTAGAAATAGGAGAAACTTTATAGTAGGAGATTAGTTCTATATGGATTCTAGAAAAGTATTGAGAATGACATACCCTAGTATAACATCGTACAATGCTTACGGCAGTTTACTTTCAATTATTTCGCATGATCCAAACACATTAGCTTGGATTTATTCCACCTTTATTCGTTTGATTTATGATCCCAAACAAGAATTTCTTTGCTTTGATGAGCCGAGGTTTCAAGAATGTCCGTGGGTGTTCGCTGGGGATATAAATAGAGAACTTATTCAATTCAAATGGAGTAATATAATTGATTTTATAGTTGATTGCATAAATGTTGAATTCTATCTATATGTTCTTGCTGTTGATCGTTTTCATATCCCGGAATCTGATGTATATCATAAATCACATCTTTATCATGAGATATTTATTTACGGTTATGATTTGAAAAGAAAAGTTTTGTTCTGTGCAGACAATATAAAGGAAGGTAAATATGTCTATTTTGAATGTCCTATATCGCAGTTTGAAAGGGCATATGAGGCAGTCGAGAAGGAAAAAAACGAATGTGTTGTTTTGTTTAAATACAAAGATGCAGAATTCCAATTTGATGTTAAAACTGTAACCCATAAAATAAGTAAATATATTTATCCTGACAATGTACATACATTAAATACTCTTATGAATTCTCAGCAAAAGAATCATGTATTTGGACAAGATATATATGATTACATTGTCGGAATATTGGAGGAAATTAGACCGAAATATGACAGAAGAATATTTCACGTATTGTGGGAGCATAAACGTTGCATGTTAAATAGAATCAGATACATGAGCGAACATAGATATCTTAATAATAGTGAACAAATAGCCGAAGCTTACGCAGAAGTTGAAAGAAAATCATTGGCTCACAGAAATATGATTCTTAAATATAATATCACTGGTGATACAAAACTAATTCTTAGGCTCATTCATGACATTAAACTTATAAAGTTGAAAGAAAAGTTTATTATTGAATATTTTCTGGAAAATACACTATTATAGATCATTTAAGGGTGCAATGAATTGGAGAAGAAGCTCGGAATTAGCAGACGTTTCTGAGTCCGAATGAGGGGTGAAAGAGTCAAAAAAGCCAAATGCACTCGTTCATGAAAGTGGTTATCAAAACCCTGCACACCAAGCAGACCGAAAACATACGTTTTTCAAAAATAGATTATAAGTCCGTCGCTATGCGGCACTTGGGGCTTCGAGCCATTCCGATATGGTGAGCAACTGGTTGCTCTTCTTAGCAGCTTCAAATCAGGCATCCGCATGCTGGTACATGGCGATTAGCGTCGAGCGTATCGTCGAATGCCGAGAGCTTCTACCCTTTGAAGCCTCTAGCTTGTAATCAATCTTTTGCCGTTTGTTGCAACGTTCCATGACAGTACGTTTGTTGTAACGTAACCGCCACTCTTTACTATCACGGCGAATGCTGGGAAAGAGGCGTGGGTTACCGGTTGTAGACGTATAAAAAATTCGATTTCTGAAATGACACGCCGTACAGCCCTGAACTTAATGTCGTGGAAGGACTATGGAGATGGTTAAAGTCGGATGTGATTAATAATGTCTTCTATCACACCGTCGTCGAAATCCGATAAAACGTGCACACCTTCATGGAACAAAACATGAATAACCTCTTAAACATTATCGATCATTTATGCATTAGGATGGAATCAGGGGAACTTGTTGAAAATCAATTGTTCAACTCCCTCAATAAATTAATTGAAAATTTTTTAAACAAAGATTCTGTTGTTCTTAATTCTTGTTAAATATCATGTTATTGGCAGGGAAGCTATTATGTTCAATGATATTATTTTTTTTAGACCCAATAATACAAACGAAATAACAGTTTCGTGCTTGGAAGTTCCTACTGTTCCTGTCGTTCACCGAATATCTCCGGTCGACATCCACACTACAGAGAACGGAAGTATTGCAATATCCGACAAAAAGAATGCGCACAGTATCTTCGAATTAATGCTTGTAAATTCGAGCGATACGATAAAAGAGACGATCCTAAAGTTAAATAAATATGAATATCGTACATATTTTGATGTTGTGCATTCTTTTTTTGAATTTGTTACAGCCGCAGAGACAATTAATAATTTCAGTCTGGCTGGAGGTGTTCCCAGAATTGTATTTAATCATGACCCGGATACTGATGACCGGGAAAGCCTGCAACCGGTAAAGCGGTTTCATTCACATCTTTATATCGTTACGCAGGGGATGCTCAATAGTATTCGAGCCAATTGTCGCACCTTAAAGGATGTAAGCAGTCCTTTCATGCGAAGAACAATGGTTGATCCCCTTAGTCTCTTGAGTGAAAACATATTGTACGATATAGTAACGAGTTCACCAGTTATTCCGCCTAATGTCAAAATTGTTAAACCAAATCACGTTAGGAAAATCCAGAAGGGAGATCCTTTCGGAGTAAATATTCATTTGAACGAAGGGATACGTGCGCTACAAAGGGATGAAGTAAGGTTTTTTTTATTGGGAATTTTTCACCAAATGGAGACGTGTTTCAATGAAATAAGAGCAATCTTTCTGGGAGATCATGCAAATGCCTGTCGAGCAAATCTGCAAGACTTGAATGCGATAACCGATGGAGTAACGAAGCTAGAATGGTTATCACTTGATACGAAAAGACAACTGATAAGTGTTGCGGAACAGTTAAGACCGCTTTCTATGAGACTACTGAAGACGAGTAGACATTCTAGGTTAAAGTCGAATTATCTAATATCCAAAGGACTTGCATATACATTTTCAATCACGGCTTCGTCCATTAGTTCAAGCAATGAAAGTTCTCCATTAATCGTCAATATATCACCGCGGTTTTTTAGCGATACAGGCGGAGCCGGATTGTTCGGTTGTGAAGGTATTAGTGCAATATACCTTAAACGAGGAGAAGGCCTTTTTTCAGAGAAGGAACTTTTGCAGCGGTGGGAGTTTCAAGATAATTTCATGAATTACTTTGCTAAGAAGGTGGCTGACCGTAACGAATCTCTCGAAATGATAAAGATGTCAAGCAATAATATGAACAAGATGTTGAATGTTTATTACCATAATAAAGAAATGTCAACCTCACAAGAACTACTCAAAGATCTCGTTGAATACTATCGATTAAAAAATAAATGAGAATTAATTGAATTAATAGAAGGTGATATTGATGTATAAACTAATTTCGCAAACCCCGCATAGTAGCGTTGAAGGGTTTAAGCATACCGTTAGAGAATTGGCCTATTTATCGGAGAAGTATGGGTATAACGAGATATTGGTTACGCATTCCACAAGTGGAATTGATCCGTGGGTTATTGTTTTCAATATTCTTCAGGGTACTAAGAACATCACCCCTCTCGTTGCAACACAACCTGATTACATTTCAACGACAACGTTATTGCGAATGGTCAGAGGTATACGTGATTTCCATGGGAGATCAGTTAATATCAATATAATCAATGGCACCTCCAAGAGACTTAGCGAAACTTCGACTAACGCTTCAGCTGATTACTCCACTTTGGAAAGCTATATCAATGAGATCCAAGAACGTCAAATTACACCTGAGAAAGCCGTTTACGACTTCGGATTGTTCGAGAAGAATAATGATGTTCGGCAGGAAACGGATGTGGATTGCCGTCCCCGCTTCTACTTATCAGGATCAGGGGAATCGGCGTTGAATTCGGCACGGCGAACGAATAGCGGGTTTTTGACAGTGCCTGAGCCGGTAGAGTATTTCAAAGAAACATTGCGAATCCATAATGCTCTAGATGAGGGTGTCGAAATCGGTATATGCCTGGGGATCATTGCACGACCCTCAGATAGTGAGGCATGGGCTGATGCAAGAAGGATATTCACATATACAAGGCAAGATCAAATTAGTCTGCGCCTTAAGAAGCAATCCAAAATGAATGCTGTCAACAGACTCGCTAACTTGGCAGTGCACCATGAAGTGTACGATGATGTGTATTGGTTCGGCGCCTTTATTTCAGGAAGGAATATATACCCATACTTGGTAGGGAGTTATGAAACGGTTGCGGAATATTTATACCGTTATTATATGTTAGGGGTGCGTACATTAGTATTGAATGTTCCGTTCACCGCCGAGGAGTTCGAACATCGCGCAAAGGTATTTTCCATTCTCAACAACAAAGACGAAGGGTGATTGGTTATGGAGGTCATTTCGGTATCTGGTCTCACGAAGACCTACAAAGTGAAACAGCAACGCGAAGGATTTATCGGAGGCATTAAGGACCTAGTCAGTCCGATATATTCCGATAAGGAGGCACTCAAAGGAATTAATCTATCGATAAGAAGTGGAGAAACAATTGGCTATATCGGTCCTAACGGATCCGGTAAATCGACAACAATAAAGATCCTGACGGGAATTCTGACACCTACTTCCGGAAATGTATCGGTTAACGGAATCGTACCATATAAAGACAGGATAGCAAATGCCAAAAACATTGGTGTCGTCATTGGACAACGGACGCAACTCCGGTGGGATCTGGCGATAAGGGAATCATTCGAATTGTTTAGGCACATCTATCATATCCCCGATTCGATATACAAGTATAATCTTGATAGGATGGTCAGTCTACTGGCATTAGATGAGTTTTATTCTACGCCCGTAAGAAATTTAAGCCTTGGTCAACGGATGAGGGCCGAAATTGCATGTGCCTTTTTCCACAATCCTTCAATTGTCTTTCTTGATGAACCGACAATCGGACTTGATGTCGTTGCGAAGGAACAGGTAAGGTTATTCTTAAGGGATATCAACAAGGAAAATAACACGACAATCATATTGACAACCCATGATATGGATGATATCGAGCAGGTGTGCGAGAGACTGATCCTTCTTGACGGAGGCAATATTTTAATCGACCAAAAAATGAAAGAATTTACGGAAAGGTACGGCAAAGATAGGGTGTTAATCGTTCAGCTTGAAAATAACGTAGGTTATCCTGTATTAAGTAATGGTAAGGTAATATCCAATGAAGACAAGCAATTGAAAATATTGTTTAATCGTGACCAAATATCCGCATCTAGCCTTATCCAGGAAGTAACCAGCCAGATGCTTGTGATTGACTGCAAAATCGAGGAACCGAAAATTGAACATCTTATACGGGATATCTATCAAGGAAGAAGTGGTCAGAGAAGTGCATAGGACTGTTAAGTCTCTGCAAGCATTCATCTTCATTTCGAGACTTTCTTTTTTAAATTCATTGATCTTTCGCGCCAATTACTTTGTTGATATTTTGTCCAATTTCCTTTTCCTGTACTTATCGATTGAATTATGGACGTATATTTATAGCGATTCAAATGTTGGGAATAGTCTGGGACTCCTTTATGTCCTCTCTTATGTTTCAATTGCTAGAACGATATCAAAAACAGACATGGATTTTGTCTGGCATATCCAGAACAGGGTTCTAAATGGAGAAATCGCCAGCGAGCTGGTCAGGCCCATTAAATTAAGTAGTTATTTGATGGCACAAGAGATCGGGAGATATATCGGGCATATTCTCTTAAAGGTAATGCCCGTATATGTATGTACGTTGCTCTTTTTCGACATATACGTACCGAGCCAACTCGTGAGTTTTGTATTGTTATTTATAAGCGTAGTGCTCTCGTTTTTTTTGCTTTTTTATATTAACTATATCACCGCAATAATGGCTTTTTGGATTACAAAGCTGTTTAGCCTGAGTATTTTTAAGGATCAAACAATCAGACTGCTATCGGGGAGCATTGTTCCCTTGTGGTTTTTCCCTGCACAATGGATCCCCGTGCTGCAATTCCTCCCGTTCTCTGGAATCACTTATGTTCCTGTTAGTATTTATTTGGAGACAAACTCCATTGAAAAGACTGCATGGTTAATATTATCGCAGCTGTTTTGGATATTCGCTCTATCACTAGCGTCTAGGAGATTGTGGAGTAGGGCGGTAAGGAATATCTCAATTAACGGAGGTTAATGCGGTGCAGAGTTTGAAGCTATATTACAAATCGATGTTATTCCAAATTAAATCTAATCAAACCTACAGGTTTAACTACTATTTAACGATTGTCACGGTACTATTCCATTATTTTATACAACTTGCAGCAATATGGATTACTTTGAATTACTTCAAGCAGATTGGAGATTGGAATATTCATGAAGTAACGCTATTGTATGCTTTTTTTCTATTAACCTATGGGCTAATGATACTATTTTTTGCTGGCGTAAGGGATTTTTCCTCACTTATTTATAGTGGAAACTTTGATATATTGCTCATTCGCCCGCATAATATACTGCTTCAAGTGTTATCAGGCAGGTTAGAGTTAACATCGATTGCACACTTCATTTTCGGAACCGTGCTCCTCATTTGGTGTTCGTATAAACTATCGATCGTATGGGACATCAACTTGATAGTAGGTTTCACTCAACTGGTGCTGGGAGGTTCGTTCGTACAAGCAGGATTGCTTCTATTTTGGGCAACATGTAATTTTTGGATAATCAATACAGATTCCTTAGTAAGGCTGGGGTGGACCTTGAATGCCAATTTCCTAAGTTATCCGATCGATGTATATCCCCGAATCGTGCAACTGATTTTCACTGTCTTTCCGTTAGCTTTCATTTCGTATTACCCTGCTTCATGGCTTCTTAATAAAAATACGGATCTAATCGAGGTTATATCACCTATCCTGATATTATTAGTTGGAATCGTTTTTGTAGTGGTTATCTACTTCTTCTGGTGTTATGGAATTAATAGATATAAGAGTGCTGGTAGTTAAAAGAGCCATTCCTGTAATGAAGTAATTTGGGCTTTGAGCAAAAAAGCGCCACTTGTTATACTAGGAAACGTTCCGGACAAGAACAAATCCCGTATACGAAAGAGGCGCTCACTATGAAGTATAAGATGAAGCAGAAACAGAATTAACGTATTACACGAATTACAGAATCAACATTGGTAGTTGGTGCAGATAGTGCCAAGAAGATCCACGTAGCCCGAGCTGTAGATTATCGTGGTATTGAGCTAGGTAAGGACTTAGCGTTCCACAACGATCAGAACGGGCTCATACAATTGGCAACATGGATGAAGGAGCTCGGAGAGGTGCATGCCAAGACGGAAATCGTCTTTGGAATCGAGCCCACCGGACATTACTGGTTTCCGTTAGCTGCGTTTTTGGAAGAGCAAGGCATCAAAATTGTCGTCGTGAACCCACATCATGTGAATAAGGCCAAGGAGCTTGAGGATAATTCACCGACGAAGAGCGACTACAAGGACGCCAAAGTCATTGCCGACCTGATTCGGAACGGGAAGTACTCAGAACCAAGCCTACCAACGAAGGAATACGCTGACCTACGAATTCTTATGAATCTTCGGGAAAAGGTATCAGGTAACCTGACGCAAGTAAAAGGGCGCATCGGCAACTGGTTCGACAGATTTTTTCCGGAGTACAAACGGGTGTTCAAAGATTGGGAGGGGAAAGCGTCCCTCATGACTATGCGGGCGCTTCCACTGCCTGCGGACATCGTCGAAACTGGTGCCAGAGACATCCTGGCTCACTGGAAGACCGAAGTGAAGCGCGGTGTGGGAATCAAGCGAGCAGAGCTGATCGGGCTTACAGAGGGCATTGTGGCAGCCCGGATAGAGTTCAGTACGCTGCTTCAACAGTACGACCTGTACTGTGAGCAAATTGAAACAATCATGGCGCAGGTGATGCAAATTCTGGAGAAGATTCCGGGAGCTGCTGAGATGCTGACCGTGCCGGGAGTTGGAGCGATCACTGTGGCTGGATTTCTGGCCGAAGTTGGGGATGTGAACAACTACGATCACGGTCAACAAATTATACGTTTAGCTGGTCTTAACCTGAAAGAGAACAGTTCAGGCATACGTAAGGGCAAGACGGGAATTACCAAGCGGGGCCGGTCGCGCCTACGGGCTTTGCTGTTCCGCGCGGTGATGCCGCTGGTAGCGAAGAACCAAGCGTTTAAGGCTCTGCATAAGCATTTCACGACACGAAGTCAGAATCCGCTCAAGAAGAAACAGTCTATCATTGCTTTGTGTGGAAAACTGATCCGTATTCTGCATACGCTGGGAACCAAGCAAAGAGAGTATAACGCAATCGACGTCATTGGTCCGGTATGCCTTGCTCAGATCGGGCAAGTGGCAGCATAAGCAAAGAAGCAATTCGGTCTGAAATCTCATTTATTCACAAGTGTATAACTAGACAACTGAAGCACCGGAGAAGCCGAAGAACTATTTTCCATAAGGGCAACGACCCCGTAAAGGAGCAAGAATCGGCATCCACCCCTTGAGAGGTAGAACGAAGGAATGTAAGGGCATAGACCCAGTGTGACATAGGAGGGAAAACCCCAAGGGTGAATGTGGATATCCACTGTGCGATCATATCCAATTATCCACAGTTTTGGAGACCGAAAGATCCTAAGCTTTGTTCCTGCCTACGTCCTTACAGAAAATCGTGTGAGAACTACATTCTCCAACAGCACCTCTCAAACAGTCAAAGTTGTAATACTGAGAATGAGCGAGAAAACAGGAGAAAATATTACTTTATAGTAGGAGGAATTGGAGTTGGACAATTTTCAACTATATCGAAATTTCTTTGATGATATTCCCCTTGGAAAAACTGCGCTAAGCTACATAAATGAATTCGTATTTGCGGATATTCTCGAACAAATTGATACTGCCTCGTATCGATTGAAATGTGAAGGAATTACGCAAGGTGATATAGTTGCGATACAGTTAAGCAATTCATTCACACTGATCTATCTAATCTTTGCTACGTGGAAATGCAACGCATCCGTTCTGTTGCTAGAGCCGTTATTGTCAGATCGCGAGACGGAGCACAGGCTCTCGATATCTGGAGCCAATCATATTATATATGAGACGAAGATGAGCGGTCTTGTGTTCAGCGGGTTTAGTGAGACAGTAGATTACTCGATTAATTCGCTAAGCCCGAACAATAAGACGGCATTCCCAGGTAGTGCGCTATTGTTCTGTACGTCGGGTACTACAGGCCATCCCAAGGTCATAATCAGGACAGGCAATTCGATATGGAATGAAATGGTACGGCATATCTCAAATCGTGGAGCATTATCCAGTGAGGATACGGTGCTACTTCTTAGTCCGATGTTTCACTCCTACGGACTTCTGTCGGGCTTGTTAAATTCGTTTCATGTCCATGCAAGTTGTGTTTTTTCTAATAACAAGACCAGTTCAATCATATCGACCTTACAAGAAAAAAACGTTTCTGCAATCTTTGGGGTACCTTTTCACTACAACTTGTTATTAACCAATACCAAGCATTCGGATTTGAAACACTTACGTATAGCTGTGTCTGCCGGGGAACAATTGGATAGTTCCACCTATAACCTTTTTCAAGCTCAGTATGGCATTCGGATTGGCCAATTGTATGGAATGAGCGAATTGGGAATGGTTTCGGTTGATTATACCGGAGATTATCCAGGGAGTGTAGGAAGAGTTGCCGACGACATAATTTTGAAGCTCCGAAACGGTCAGATAGAAGTATACCTACCGCGTTCGCCGTACATGAACGATGACGCACAACGTTTCAGTGACGGTTGGTTGATAACCAAGGATCGTGGTGAGTTGGTCGACCAATTACTCTACATACGTGGAAGAACAGATTCACTAATCATCCGGGCAGGAAAGAAAGTGGATTTGGTCGAGATCGAAAATATAGTCAAAACATATAAATGCATACGGAATTCCATTGTTGTATCGGAGAACGAGAAAATACTGTGTTATTTAAGTGTAGAAGAAGGTTTCAACATAGAGGAGTTTACAAGATGGTTGCAGTGCGAAGTGTCTGGATATAAATTACCAAATTGTGTCTATGTCGTTGAAAAGTTCAATATTACAAGCACGAATAAAAATATCCGCAGAAATTTAAATCAACTAAAAGTATTACAGCAATACCGATTCATTTAGAGGGGGATGGAAACAATTGGATAATGTGTCTGTGCGTAGCGGAACCAACTCGATTGTCAGGGAAATTACAGGAGCCGAATATAGATCGGATTATGTCAGTCTGAACTTCAATGAGGCTTTAGATATCGAAGAAGTCATCGAGGTATATACCAATGCGATTCATGATCTGGTGAAAAGGGACTATAAGATAGTGTACGAAAAGTGTTTCGGAAAACAGCTGGCAAAAGATAAATATTGTGAGGTACGAAGAGAACTCTTTGAGTTATTGAACATAGATCTCCCCCCGATCAGCTATATTGAGGGAGAACCGTTGTTCAATCGCATTGCAACGAGCGCGACTCTGTTTGCTGTGAAGAGCGAATCCACCGACCTTCAGGTTAACTATATTTCGGACAATGAAGGAAAAGTGGTCGGTACTTGCTATCTAGACCGAATGTATTTACTAGGCGTCGAATCAGACCAATACGATGAAGTATTTCATCAGATTGATGCGTTATTGCAGAAAGCCGGGCGAATGGACAGTCACACCTTGATCAGAACTTGGATTTATCTAAAACATATTAACGAGGACTATGCTCTTCTTAACAAAGCAAGGAAGAGGTACTTTCAGCGAAATGAGATCGGTTATAGCGAGTTATGTGACTACTTGCCTGCGAGCACTTGCATTGGAGGTACGGCCTCAGATTCTCCTACAGTAGCTGTGGATGCAGTATTCATGAAAAACGCAAAAGTTAAGCGAATTTATACAAGCAATCTAAATGAGGCCGAAGGAGAAAACTATCTGTTTAAGCCGACATTTTCCCGCGCATTATTAATTGAAGATAACTCCTTTCTGGAAATACAACTATCTGGAACAGCTAGTGTGAATGAAAAGGGAGAAAGCGTATTCGTTGGTGATCCCTATAAGCAAATCAACAGGGCCTTGGACAACATCGAAAGCATAATCGGTCAATATGGATTTACTTATGAAAACTTTGTCCAGTCTACATGTTTTTTTAAAAATGGGGACTATTACGAAGCTTTTTGCGAGATTATAAAAGAGAGAGAAATTGATACATTCACTGTTACGTTTGTTGAGGAAAGTGTATGTAGGGATGATCTCTTGTTTGAACTTGACGGCGTATTAATAAAAAAGAAAGGATGATAAAGATGAAATCCGCGATTTTAGATGAAGTAAAGCAATTAATCATTGGTTTAATCGATATAAGTTCCGAGCTTGATGAGGCACAAGAGCTATCCAGGATTGGAGTGGACTCACTCCTGAGCATTCGGTTAATCGTAGAATTGGAGAATAGGTTCGAGGTTACTTTTGACGATGAAGATTTATTGTTAGAGAATTTCTCCACTCCTATTAGTATTTGCAAGATGGTCGAAAATAAATTAGTCACGAAGTAACGGAGAGAACAAGTCGGATCTAAACGGGTAGTCATTGAAGAAGGCGGGAAACTCTATATTTGCGGCGATGGAAGCAGGTTGGCACCGGATGTAGAAGCATGTTTGCAAGAAGCCTATCAAGAAGTTCACGCGGTAAGTAAACAAGATGCTCTGATGTTGCTGGAAAAGCTTCAAAACGAGAGGCGGTATGCTAAGGACTATGGGATGCTCAAATTGCAGTTGATGGTATAACGGCTGGAAACATGGATCTTTCCTCCATATCAAGAAGCGACTTTATCCGTACCGCTATTCTAATGATGATAGGAATTGCGCTTGTGCTTATGGTCATTACCTGATCCATAAAAAACACACTATTCATCGTGATTGATTGTATTACTACTGTCTTACTATGCATCGCTTGGCATAAGTGAGCTTCTTAGCAAGTTTTTACTGGATGTTGATCAGCTTAGTTGGAACGTGCCGTTCATCAGTTTTATCATGATTGTTGCGCTTGGGGTGGACTATTGTATATTCCTGATGATGCGATATAACGAACTGGATGGAGCACCAGCTGAGCGAATTAAAAGTGCATCCCGTCATATTGGCGGAATCGTCCTGTCTGCGGCACTTATTCTAGGTGGAACATTTGCAGCGTTGATTCCTTCTGGTGTGCATACGCTTATTCAGGTTGCGTTTGTTGTTATTGGATTGTTCTTGCTTGGATTCTTAACCATGCCGATTTGATTGCCGGGACTCATAAAAATCTTTTCAAAAAACAGAAGACATTAAAAAAGCGTATTTAAGGTTATTCATTTAAACTATGGACCGCTGGCGCGGTCCTTTTTTTCTTAAAAAATGACAACGCTTTCTTAAGAATGTTGTCTTTCTGCAGTTAAACCGGACCATTATGATCAGGAGTGAGGAGGGAAATAGGGTGAGATGCTTCATGGAAGCGCTCCCGAAGACAATTTAATGAAAGGTGAAATGACTGACTGGGGGTATGCCCATTACGTCTTCAATCTGTACCGCCATTAGTTAAACAACGGCGTCAACAGCTACATTTACTGGAAGGAGCAAATCTGGAATGCCGAGCTGGCCCCCTATTCCTTCCACACCTTCGTGATTAAATAAATATGGGACGTGAGGCACGATGAAGAAAAAGATTATTGAGTCATCGGCATCGAAGAAACGGAAAGTGACGGTTGCAATAATTCCGCTTATGGCGGCGCTTTTGCTAACCGTTTCTTTCGTTTTCTTTCGCCAAGGGATTGGAGATCCGACCGTATTTACAGTGAACGGCGAGCCGGTTTCGAAGCGCGAGTTTTTAAATGTCATGTCAGGGCTGCGGGCGAACGTGTTTACCTATACGGCCCAAAAATACGGGGCAAAGGACAGCGTAGATTTCTGGACAACCAGCTTTGGCGGTGAAATCCCTCTCGAAGTCCTGAAACAACGGACGATTGAAAAGCTGACAAGAATCAAGAACGAGCAGATTCTGATGGAGCAAAACGGCGTTGCCGACGACATTTCCTACGCGGGATTTATCCAAAAGCTTAACGATGAGAACGCTCGGCGAAGAAAGGCGCTAAGAAATGGTGAACCGATATACGGTCCGCAGCAGTTCGATGAAGGGAGCTATTATGACACTCTTCATGGGAATCGGGTCGAGGAATTAATAAAAAGGCTGGCGGACGGCAAGCTGAAGGCCGATGACAATGAAATCCGGAAATATTATTCGGAAAACAAAGAAACGTTGTTTAAGAGGATCAGCGATGTCATGTATGAAAAAATATCGGCCAATACAGAGGCTGCGGCTTTGAGAATAAAGCAAGAAGCCGATGAAGGCCGACAATTTGAGGATATCGTCAAATTACATAACAGTGACGGGCAGTCTGGCATCGAGTATTCGAAGCAACCATTCGGGGAAAGCACTTACAAGAATGATACGAGAGTATACCCTGAGCTTGCTTCCCGGTTGATGGCGATGAAAAAGGGGGAAATCAGCGGCGTTATTCATGAGTCCGGAACCTTTACGGTCGTGAAAGTGCTTGAAGCAAGTCCCCAAGATTATGTTTCATTGAACGAAGTACAAGAACGGATCAATAAAGAGCTGATTAAGAAGAAATACGAAGAGCTCATTGAAAAACGGTTCCATGAAGCAAAGGTTATGGTAAACGACGACATACTCAAGAAAATTGCAGATTAAGATGAATGCTTATTATTCCAGCCGCAGTCGATAGTAAAGGAGGTCATGCTTGTTATTCTTGATTGGATGATCGTAACTGCGGTCATGGAATAATAGTTTTCATATATAAACGATTGATACATGAAAGGAAGGGATGAACTTGATGAAAAAGATTTTTATCGCTTGCCTCTTATTTACGATGGCAGCGGTTACTGCAATTCCCTCTATGGCTGTTCATGCCGCGACGGGAACGATGTATTACGTCGACTCTTCCGGTGGAAACGACAGCAATAAAGGCACCAGCTCTTCATCCGCATGGCAGACGTTATCCAAGGTAAACAGCACGACATTCCAACCGGGTGACCAAATTTTGTTCAAAGCGGGAGGCTCGTGGACGGGTATGCTGCATCCGCTTGGTTCGGGGGACAGTACCGGTCAAATCACGATCGACATGTACGGGACCGGCAGCAAGCCGCTGATTGCAGGAAACGGCGTTTCGACTGCGGTCCTGCTCGACGGCCAGGAATGTTGGACGATCAACAATCTGGAAATAACCAACACGGCTGCCAGCAGAGCGGTACGAAGCGGCATCACCGTTTTGGCGAAAGCAACGGGGATCACCCACGGCATTCATATCACCAACAACAATATTCACGACGTTACCGGAGAAAACAGAAGAGGCTTGCCTGCCGGACAAAATATGTATGACAATTCGGGCATTCACGTCCGATATGTAGGCACCGCCTCGCCGACTAACAAATTTGACGATGTTCTTATACAGGGAAATCATATACATGATGTTCTGACAAGCGGCATTAAAGTCGATGAATCGCAGGGCGGCACCAATGATCAGGTTTATACCAATGTTGTCGTAAGAAATAATATTGTAAATAAAACCGGTTCGGACGGCATCATCCTGGGGAGTACGTTCAACGTCTTGGCTGAGTATAATGCAATCTACGATTCAGGGTACTATGGGAATGCCCCGGATACCCAGATCATTGCCGGGTTATGGGAAAACTTGACCGAGAACGCCACTTTCCAGTATAACGAGGTTGCCAGAACGAAGTTATTCAATAATGACGGCACAGCGTTTGATACTGATTTTGCAACAGGCGGAACGATTTATTTCCAGTACAATTATACCCACGGGAACGAAGGCGGGTTTTGGCTGGATTGTGCAAATATCTTCTACGATTCCAGTTATGTAAAGACGGTTCTCCGATACAATGTCAGTGTGGACGACATCGGGCATATCACGAGAAACGGATCCAAGCCGGCGGAAATATACAACAATACGTTCTATAAATCCAGCGGCTCGCTGAATGCGACGCTCAATAACTCTGGAGCGCCGTACAAGTTCTGGAACAATATCTTTTACTTCCAGACGGCGCCGAACTGGGCATCCTCTCAATACGACAACAACTTGTATTACCCGATTGCCGCCAATCCTGCCGACGGCAACGCGGTGACCGGAGATCCCAAGTTGGTCAATCCGGGCGCAATCGGCGACGGCATGAGCTTCGCAGACAATTACAAGCTTCAAGCAACGTCGGCGGCGATCGATGCCGGCAAACCGATTGTCGATAACGGAGGCAAAGATTTCTGGGGCAACACGCTGTACAATGTACTGCCTGATATCGGAGCCCATGAATACGGCACGAACGGTAGATACGATGCGAATACGACAAATAGGCTCTCGCTCGACTTCTCATCGACGCAAGGTCAGAAAAACTGGTATTACATGCAATCCAGCGGCGGGACATATTCGAATATGACCTGGAACTCGAGTGCATGGAAAGGGACATATAACTTCAACCTGATCTGGCAACCGGGCGTAATTCACCCGGATCTCAATGATTCTGTCATTGGGTGGAAAGCGCCGAAGACAGGACAGGTAAGAATTACCGGGAAGCCAAGGAAGGATAATACCGGCGGCGATGGCGTGAATGTGAAGATCATGCAGAACGGCACACAAATCTGGCCTGCCAGCGGGTGGCAATATATCGGCGCTTCCGACATTGGCGGCGTAGCACATGATGTGACGGTGAATGCGGCGGCAGGCGACATGATCTATTTTGTGGTGAACAAGAACGGGAATAACAGCGCAGACGCTACGTTCTGGGATCCGATGGTCCGCTATGCTTCGACCTTATCCAACGATTACTCGTCGACGCAAGGCTCGGGTTACTGGTATTACATGCAATCTAGCGGCGGGACGTATTCGAATATGAACTGGATTCCATCCCGGAACGCATGGCAGGGCAGCTATGCGTACAATCTAATCTGGAATCCGTCGCAAATCCATCCTGACGTGAACGATACCGTCGTGGCCTGGAAGGCGCCAGTCGCAGGCACGGTCAAAATGACCGGCAATCCGAAGAAAGCAAATTCCGGCGGCGACGGCGTGAACGTGAAGATCATGAAGAACGGCACGCAAATATGGCCGGCAAGCGGGTGGCAATGGATCGGAGGAACGGATACTACCGGAGTCAACCACGATATTTCGGTAAGCGTCGCCGCGAATGACACGATTTATTTTATCGTGAACAAGAACGGGAATACTTACTTCGATGAAGCGACCTGGAATCCGACGGTCGCTTACCAATAGGACGACAGGCAACGGCAGCAGGTATTTGCCTGAAAGAGATGGCCCCCGGCCATCTCTTTCATTCTTGGCCCTTGGAATGTTCATAACGGGGCAGATACGTATGGACCCGCCGTTGTACCGAGTTCCTACCCCTTCATCATCAACCGAAACGAAACCAAAATTAGAAATGCCGCCAGTAGTTTTAGAAGCAGCTTGGCAGGAAGTCGTTTGGCCAGGCGTGCGCCGATTTGACCGCCGATAATAGCGCCGGGAGCCAGGAATAACTCCATGAACCAGTCAATATTCAACAAGAAGGCATGCGTTGACGTGCTTACAATAGCGGAAAGAAAAATTTGAAGCATAGAAGTCGCAACCGCAATATGAGGCGAAAAGCAGAGCAGCAACGTCATGGTCGGATCCATAAGACTACCGCCCCCTACCCCAAACACTCGAAGCGCTCACCGCTGTCATCGGTAAAGCTCCGCATCACCGTTGGCTTAAAAGGCCAAGCGATTGGCTTATTCGGCTTGAATAGGAGCAGCAGAGCAATAAGGATAAATAAAATGCCAAAACTTACGAAAAACAATTTCCCTTCCACATGCTCTGCTAAGAGTGCGCCGATCACCGAACCGGGAATCGAGGCAGCAGCGAACTGCAGCTTCATCTTTTGCTTCACAACCGCCTTGCCCCAAACAAAGGTGTACCGGTTGGCATTGGCTTCGATCTTGGTGCCGTTGAAAAAGTAATGCTCCACGTAGTTCTCTTCCGCCAGAAACTGAAGGACGGTTGTAAACACGTTCTCCAGAACGGTCTTCATCCGCTCGGAGCGGAACCGATTAAGGGTACGAAAATCCGGTCGTTGTCTGCCCGCGATCCACATGAAGTGACATTTTCACGAACCGCTTTGGCGATTTGGCGGGACGAGTAAATCCGTTGCATGTAGGCATAAATGATGACTTTGGTGAGCATTTTGGGGTGGTAGCTATCTCGGCCACCGCCTGGATAGGCGTCTGTAAAGATGCTGTCAGGAAGACGATTAACAGCCGCGTTGACGACTCGCACGAGGTGATTTTCAGGGATGTCTTCTTCTAAGTCCATTGGCAGGCAAAGTTGGTCCATGCTATATTGAATGTACAAAGAAACCCCTCCGGTGTGAACAAAATGATAGTCAAATCGAACTTCATTTTGGGAAGATAAGAAATCAAACATAAATAAAGAACGTCGGTGTCCATTCCATATTAACCAGAAGGAGACCGTGCTCTAGCAGGGTCTCCTTCTCAATGAAGCTTGACATGCTGCAATGTTACTGTTATTAGAGACGGTAGTATCAAGCCTGCGGCTCAGGCATACGGTAAATTTGTGACTGAGACGAAGTTCCTGAAACGGTTCATCGACATCGGTAAGATCGAGCTGGCCACGAAAAACTACAAGCCGCTTTCGTTCAAAGGGAACATCAATCAGCTTTCCTACTTGGTCCGTCAGCTCGACGATAACAAGCAGGATGATGCTCACGCTGAAGCGGGGGCAGAAACGACCGATAAGCAACAGGCAGCGCCTCAGTCCCAAGCAGATGCAGTCAATCAAGAGGTGAAGGAGAGCGCGAATCAAGTTGCTGCGGCCACTTCATCGCCTAGTCCCGCTCCTGCAGACGGAGAGGATAGTGGCTCACCATGGCCGGCAGATTACGACGATGACGGCACGCTCTACTGGCCGGATTCGGACGCAGAGAACGATTCGCCGGTTGGATCGCCTCAACGGGGCAAGGGCGAAACGGAGGAGGAGACCGATGCTCCTGATACTCCTGCTAATCCAGGCCCTGTTGATCCCCCGGTCAATAAACAGGAGGAGCGGGAAGATGATATTTCGATGCAGACTCATTCGATTCCGGATGATATTGATTCCCTGGTGAAGTCGGTTCACGATAACCTTGTTGGAACCACCACCGCCTCCGCATCTGGCGGTCCCGCTTCCGGCCCGACAGCAGATAAGCATTCTGGCGAGCCGGCTCCGGATCAGCAGCCTCCACAACAACCAGGGGCAAATCTCTTTGAAGATCTCCTTGATGATCTTGCCGCAGCTGATAGGCAGAACACAGAAAAACAAAAGCAATACGCCAACGACAGCATCCAGAAGGTCGATGAGTACAAAGAAGACGAAATGTAACAAGAAACCGTGTCCAGTCAGTGGGCACGGTTTCTTGTTCCGGCAGTCGCGAATGGTTCCTCCTTGCCCATATCGCCCTTTTGACCTCTCCTTCGGGGCGGGATTGCCGAAAACCCTTATTTCATGCAATGTCATTAACTTAACGATTTAATCAAAAATAATGGCCCCCTGATAAAGATTGATACAGGGGGCCATTATTTTTTTATCAATATATTTTGTGGTTATATTGTTAATTGGAAGTAGCCGTCTTGGAAGGCGGTTTTTGAGCATGGTAAGTCCAGTTAGCATTAAAGATCTCCTCATCTTGATGACTAATAACTTTTCTTTCTTGAGTTGGAGTATTTCCCCGCTAATAACCCCTTCGTTCTTGGATAGTGCCGACCTTTGCGAACGGGAAGCAAATTGTGCTTTATCTCGTTGACAATAGAAGCCATTCGTGCTTTTCGTCTTCGATCACTTTTTTCAAGAATGAAATGAATGAGTTCCTCTTTCATAATACCCATGGCAACGTTTTTATTTATGGCCATAACATGTTTGCCGCTAGGTCCTTCTTCTTGTTCAAGTTCCATTTGTGCTTCGAGCATGATGTCATTCATGATGTTACAGAGATAGATGGTGGCATAAATATCCTGTTCCAACAAGATTGACTTTGTGCCCGTGAAATTCTCCATACCAAGTTTGTTTTTGAGGTCATCATAGGCGGTTTCGAGCTCCCATCGCATACTGTAGAGCTCACCCATTTCTTTTGTTGAAAATTCTTCTGGGGTGAGGTTAGTTGCCAAATACTCATATTCACCACTTTGTAGCAAGAAACGCACAAATCTAAGGTTGATGCTACCTGCTTTAACCAGTTTATCTGCAGTGGGGGTGCCTCTATGCGGATTGATTCTGGTCTTATCAAAAACAACCTCAACTAGGGAAGAGGCCACTGAAAAAGTCCCCATCTAATAAACAGGATACCTTACTTCGCTAAATTCGAGGTAAGGTATCCTGTTTTCCTGTATAATTAATGCATTAAATGTAGGTGGTG
>FWWL01003776.1_pt1 | contig 26804 bp, 22 predicted proteins | sample 2228331 | NCBI WGS metagenome assembly FWWL01 (sample SAMEA103939775, study PRJEB20133) | metagenome
CTCCAGTGATACCCGATCCGTTACTGGCATGCCGTCTCCTCCTGCCTCACCAGTCCGCTGGCGTCCACCCACCTCCCTATCCCCTCGAGCACCAGGTAACTGTAGGGCGCAATTCTAGCGTTGGGGCACCGTCCCCACACGGGGACGGTGCCCCAACGGGGTTACTTTTCGGCTGGTTGCGGCTGCAGCTGAAAGGCCCCCTTGGTAACGTGGGCAAGGACCAGGTACAGGAGGAAGCATAGCGGGTAGCCGACGATGGACGCCGATGGAACAACGCCGGACTTCCAAAGGACTACGGCTACCACCCCAGAAACCCCAAAGGTGACAATGCTGAGCGGGTTCCAGTCGCGGATGGTATTCGGATCGTACCTGCGATCCATCTTCCGCGCCGCACTGTAGACCCAGTCGGCCATGGAGATGATAACCACCATGCCAATGCCCAGGGCACCGTACGAGGAAAAGGCCAGCATCTGATCGACAGTGCCGAGGAGGACCAGGACGAAACCGATGAGGTTAACGATGAGAACCCACCACATCCGCTTGGTTACGATCCCAAAGAGCCCGCCAAAGACATTGGACAGGTTGATTGACGGCAGATAGACATTTATGTACTGGACGCTGGTCTGGTAGGTAAGCACGACAACTGCGCCTATCATACCCAACACTATTGCAAAGGGGACCGAGGCATCGAAAGCTGCCAACCCGGCCTGCTGCTCCCCCACGATGGGTATCAGCTTGGCGATCATAGGAAATACGATCAGTATGCCCATGAGGGGGAAAAGGCCGTGGGCCAGCAGGGCCATGACGGGTCCTGCCAGTTTCGCCGACGTCTCCGTTCGGCAGAACCTGCCCAAATTGCCCAGGGTGACGCCCCACAGGCCTATTGCTAGCAAAGACCAGTCCAACGCGCCGCCGAAGCCGCCGGGCATCATGGGCTTGGATGTCATCTCCAGCAGGCGGTCCAGGCTGAACCCGCCTGCCGTGTAGAACCATACGATCCCATAGACGGTGGCCAGGATCCCCAGGGGGAAGGTTACCGTCCCGAACCAGCCCATGAGCTTGTGGCCGAAGAGCGGAACCAGGATGAAGAGGATAGTGAGCGCAATGTAGTAGACCCATAGGGGCAGGGGATAGAGAGCCTCCATAGCCTTGGCCATCCAGTACGCTTCCAGCACCCAGAACGCTATGAGCCCTGCCGCGCACACCAAGGATGGCACAAACGATCCCTTATGACCCCAGCCGTACAGCCTCGCCAGCATGTCGTAAGAGTACCCATGTCGCCAGGAAAGCATGCCGAAGACCAACGCCATGATGGCCATGACGGCGCCCGCACCGACGAATGCCACAACACCGCCCAAGAGCCCGGCCATCGCTACCGGCACGCTGCCCACCGCCAAGTAGTACATGCTCTGCGGAATGCCGGCCATGGCCAAGTAGGCCAGAAGCGTGTTGGCGTACTCCCTCGGCACCGGTTGCAGGGCGTAGTCCTCCATCACCTGTTCCAAGGTTTTTCTCTCGGCGGCCACTGGTGTCACCTCCGTGAAAAGTTTGTGTGGTTCCAGCTAAAAGGCTGCAGTTCCGAAGCTGTACGTCCCGGTCCGCGTGGGCAAGCAAGTTCCCCGCGCCAAGCGCCGGGTCCTGGGCTGGCCAGGTCAGACGAAGGGGATGACCTCCCGGGCGAAGCGTCCGATGGTCTGCCAGGAGTAGGCCTCGTCCTGAGTTGTGACGAATATGGCTATGTCCGTGACCCCGGCGGACCGGAGTTCCCGGGCCTTTGCCACGCAGTCCTCGGGGGTGCCGGCTATGCAGCACTTCATGGCCACCTCGTCTGGTATCAGCCCCTTGTGCTTGGCAGTCAGGTCCAGGTGCTCGTAGAAGCGGTAGGCCTCGGACACGGCCTTCACCACGTCCGCATGCTCTTCGCCCAGCGTCTTAGGTAGCCAGGGTTTGCGGGCTATGTTCCGTGCGGCCGTGGGCCGCACCTTGTCAAGGGCCCGTGCGCGGTCGTCGTCGACGGCTGCATCCAGGGCGGCGATGACCCGCACCGACGATAAATCCTTGCCCGCCCTGCGGCACCCTTCAGCTACGGCCTCGGCGGTAGCGCGAGCTCCTTCGAAGTTCCCGCCCATGTGGCCGTCGACTATAACGCCGTCGCTGATCTGCGCGGCCACCGCTGCCGACCTGGGGCTCATGACTGCAATCTGGATAGGGACACTTCCCCAAGCGTCCGCGCCCGCCAGCCGCACTCTCTGCTCCTGGCCCCAGGTTCCTTCCCTGGCGCCCTCCCAGGGCAAGGCCTGTACTTCCTCGCCCCTGAGCAGGGCCCTTATGAACCCCACGCGCTCCCTCAACACTGAAAGCCTTGCGGGCGAGAGTCCGGCCGTGCGCACGGCGGAGTCTCCGGCGCCGATGCCAAGGATGGCCCTGCCACGGCTGAGCATGTTGAGGGTCATGACGGCGTTCGCCGTCACTGCCGGGTGACGGGTGATGGTGTTGGTCACGCCCGGGCCGAGGAGGACTCTGCTGGTGGCGAGAGCGCAGGCGGCCAGGCAGATCCACACGTCGTTCCATATCATCTGGGAGTCACCCACGTAGACTGCGTCGAAACCGCCCTCCTCCGCAGCATTGGCCAAACGAACTACCGGTTCCACGGTTTCACCCGAATGGGGCCAGATCATCACGCTGAACCGCATGGCTCTCTCCTTCCATCCTTGCTGGTTGGCACCAATCTCATCACGGCGCGCTTTCCCCTGGGAAGCATCTAAAGTTGGGATGCTGGCCCTACCTTTTGACGCATTCGCAGCCAATACTGCAGTTCAACGGTGCTCGACGGGCCGAATTTCAAGTTCCAACTTCCGTTGGACCCCTTTTCCTACCTCCGCCGGAGAGCGAAGCTCCATCTGTCGGGATTGACACGACCGTAAGCAGTGGTACAATCGCTAGTAAATACGCGCCGCGCTTTCCAACGGACCATCTGCACAATGTCGCCGGGTGACCGCTCATGGAACTGGACATCATCAGCTACCTGAGACAGGGCTGGCTCGAGGTAGGCTCCACCCGGATGGTGCTCCTGGAGGTGCGTGGAGGCTTTTATGCCATTCGGGACAGCCTCGAGATGCTCGTGGGACCCGACGTCACCGAGCGCGTCCTATACGAGGCAGGGAATGCGGGAGGGATAAGCTATGCCAACTCGGCGGTGACGGCTGGGACCGTGCCCCCTGGCGTAGACGGATTTCCAGAGTGTGTGCGGGTGTACAGCCGCGCGGGTTTCGGCGATTTCGCTGTCGAGGCCCTCGATCCCGGGGGCGGGTATGCGGTGGTGAGCTGCCGCGATTCCTTTGAGAGCTGGGCCTACCGCGAGCACGGGCGATTGCCGGCGCGGAACGTCTGCGACTATTCGTCAGGGGTGTTGGCCGGCTTCCTCCGCGCTCTGACGGGGAGGCATGACCTGGAGTGTGTGGAGCTGCAATGCGCGGTCCACGGCGGCCCGCAATGCCTCTTCGAGGTCAGGCCCTTCTCGGGAGCGTCGAGCCGATACAGGCCCGTGGAGGTGTGGCAGTCAGCAATTCTGGCCCGGGAGAACGCCAACCTGCGGGCCGAGGCGGAACGCAGATCCGAGCAGCTCCTCCGCCAGAACGCCAACCTTTCAATGCTCGTGGAGCTGGCATCGACGCTCAGCCAGTCTCCGGACCTCGGCGATGCGCTCCGATTGGCGTTAGACACCCTCGTGGAACATTACCGGGCGGCTGGAGGTCTGGTGTGTGTCCGGACAGTAGGGGGACACAGGCCGGCCCTCTTTATCCATTCGAGTATTCCTGCCAGGGTGGCCCGATCGCTTGTTTCTGTGCCTGTGGAGGACTACTTCTTCGGGATCGGCATCGGGCCCGGCGAGCGGCTACGGCTGCTCGATCTCCATGCGGAGCCGAGATCTCCGGCGCGCGAAGTTGCCTCTGCCGGCTTCAGGACAGCGGCAGTGGTGGCCTTGCCTTACAGGGACAGGGTGGTAGGAGCCATGGCCTTGCTGTGGAGGGGACCTTCGGGCCTCTCCGACGACGACCTGACCCTCCTTGGGGCTGTCGGCCGGCAGATCGGCATAGCGGTGGAGAACGCCAAGCTCCTCCAGTCGGCCGCGGACCTCGCCATCGAGAAAGAGCGCAACCGTATAGCTCGAGAGCTCCACGACTCGGTCAATCAGACCCTCTTCAGCATGGTCCTGACTTTGAACGCCCTAGTGGATAAGACTCGGGGCGATCCAAGAGGGCGCAGGCAGGCTGAGATCGCCGGAGCCCTTGGCGAACTTCGCGACATGGCCGCGAAGGCCTTGGCCGAGATGCGAGGCATGATGTCCCAGCTCAGGCCGGTCGGTCTCGAGGGCGAAAGGCTCGGCGTGGCGCTCTGCAGATACAGCAAGTGGCTGAGGGCTCAGACGGGAATAGCCGTGGACTTTGTAATCTCCGGTATGAAGGTCGAAGAGGAGCTCGATCCCATCGTTGAGGACACCATTTACAGGATAGCTCAGGAAGCGCTGGCAAATGCCATCAGACATTCCGGTGCCAAGCGGATAGTGGTAGCTCTGTCCAAGTTGCCCCGATCGATCAAGCTCGAAGTTCGGGACAATGGACAAGGCTTTGTGCCGCAGGATGAAGCTGATGGCAAAAGGCTTGGGCTGGGGCTCGGCCTGACGAACATGCGGGATCGAGCCCAGATGCTGGGGGGCAAATTTCAGGTGCGGAGCAAGCTGGGCAGGGGCACTGGAGTGACCGTGGAGATACCGCTCTAAAGCTCGCGATGGGAGGCGGTCCAGGACATGCAGCCTTCGGAGACGGTGATCAGGGTCCTGGTGGTCGATGACCATCCTATTGTGCGGCAGGGCTTGCGTGGCTACCTCGAGGCGTTCTCAGGCATAACGATAGCAGGCGAAGCTGGGGACGCATCAGAGGCGTTGGCGCTGGCCCTGCGCCTCCAGCCCGACGTAATCGTCGTGGACCTGATTATGCCTGGCTCCGACGGCATCGAGTTCATCAGTGCCCTAAGGGCCCGCGGATGCCAGGCAGCAGTCGTGGTCCTGACCGGATTTGCCGACGAGGCACGGCTGCTTCGCGCCCTTCAGCTGGGCGTCCAGGGGTACGTACTCAAGGACGCCGAGCCCTTCGAGCTGGTCCAGGCCATCCGCAGCGCAGTTGCCGGCAAGGTGTACCTTCACCCCTCCGTGGCACAGAAGGTAGCTCAGATGGTGGTTGGACAGTCCAGGAACGATGGGAAGATGGCCATGGTCGAGCTCACACCCAGGGAGAGGCAGATACTTGTGTGCATAGCCCAGGGCATGAAGAACAAGGAGATCGCCGCACAGCTATACTTGAGCGAGGCCACCGTGAAGAGCCACGTCAGTAGCATACTGTCTAAGCTGGGGGTGTCCGACAGGGTGCAGGCGGCCCTTTGGGCAGTGAGACAGGGCATCGCGGACACCGCCTCCTGAAGACCTCCGCGTCATCCCAGGCCAGGAACCCCAAGGTTGCTATCCTGCTAAAGTAGCAGGCTGGCCCTACGAAAGTAGGATCCCTGTTTTCGCCCAAAGGCCCTTGTGGCCACCAGGCACCCCTCTTTAAGCTTTGTAGCGTACTGTCAGTGCATTCCCGTGAGGGCTTGCGGGCAGGGTACGCTCTGCTAAGAGCCCCAGGGCATGTCCTCGACGGTAGATCCACCCTATCCCGACGGAGGAGGATCCGATGGCCTATGTAGTAGGGGTAGACGTAGGAGGAACCTTCACAGACCTGGTCTGCCTGGACGCTGACGGCGATGCCGTAGTGGTAAAGGTGCCTTCGACCCCGGCAGACCCCTCCGTTGGCGTCATGGACGGCCTGGAGGAGGTTGCCAGGAGGCTTGGCAAGGACCTTCGAAGCTTCCTAGCCGAAACGGACCGAATCACCCACGGAACCACAGTGAGCACCAACACTATCCTCACATGGTCCGGAGCCAAGGTGGGGCTCCTGACCACCAAAGGGTTTCGGGACATCCTGGGAATAAGGTTCGGGATCCGGGAGCGCCCCTACGATCTGACCATCCCCCAGCCCGAGCCGTTGGTCCCCCGTTATCTTAGAGTGACCATCGACGAGCGGGTGCGGTGGGACGGGCAGGTGGTTAAGCCCCTTGACGTCCAACAAGTGGTCGAGGCGTGCCGCTACTTCCGCGAGCAGGGCGTGGAAGCCGTGGCTGTGTGCTTTCTCTGGTCCTTCAAAAACCCCGTGAACGAACAGAAAGCCGTCGAGATCTGCCGGGCCGAGCTGCCCGATCTGTACGTATGCGCCTCATACGAAATCTCGCCGGAGGTGCGCGAATACTGGCGTATGAGCACGACAGTCATAAACGCCTACGTGGGCCCCAATCTCTCCAAGTACATAAGACATCTGCGGGATGCCCTGAAGGAAGCTGGTTTCGGCGGTGAGCTTCTTATAACCCAGTCGAATGCAGGGGTAATATCCCCGGAGGTCGCCATGGAGCAGGCGGTCCGGACGGTGCTTTCTGGGCCCTCTACGGCACCTTCGGCGGCTGCCTACACGGGGAAGGCATTGGGCCTGCGCAACATGATCACGGTAGACATGGGAGGCACAAGCTTCGACGTCTGCCTAATAAAGGACGGCGTGCCGTCCATGACGCTCCAGAGCGCCGTGGGAGGTGTGTACCACATGAAACTTCCCATGGTCGACGTGCGCACCATTGGAGCAGGTGGGGGCAGCATAGGCTGGGTCGATGCCCTCGGTGTGTTGCACATGGGGCCAAAGAGCGCCGGCGCGGACCCTGGCCCGGCATGTTACGGTAGGGGAGGAACCGAGCCCACCTGCACCGATGCCGATCTGGTGCTTGGCTACCTCAACCCCAATTACTTCCTCGGAGGCCGCGTCCGGCTCCATCCTGAGCTGGCCCATAAGGCCATTAAAGAGAAGGTGGCGGAGCCCCTTGGCCTCAGTGTGACCGAGGCCGCGCTGGCCATGCGAAAGGTCGTGGATGCCAACATGGCCGACGCGATGACCGTGGTATCCGTAGAGAAGGGCGAGGACCCCCGCGATTACACCCTAGTGGTCGGAGGAGGGGCAGGCCCGGTCCACGCCGCAGACCTCGCCAAGAGGTTGGGCATCCGATCCATGCTGGTGCCCTTCACATCCTCGGTCTTCTGTGCCCTGGGCGCCATCATAGCCGACCTTCGACACGACTTCGTGCGCTCTATCACAGCCCGTACCGGCACGGTCGACCTGCGGTTGCTCAACGACACCTTCGAGGCCATGAAGGAACTCGGCGACTCTTACCTGTCTCGCGAGGGGATCGATCCAAGCGGCCGCTATTACCGCAGGTTCCTCGAGATGCGGTACAAGGGCCAGTACCACGAGCTGGAGGTGCCCGTGCCTGACGGTCCCCTCGATGCCGGCAGGCTGGCTCAGATCGTGGAGGCCTTCCATCAGCTCCACGAAGCCTATTATTCCTACAGGGACGTCACGGACACCGAGATCATCAACGCACGGCTCTCGGCCTACGGGAAAGTGCACACACCGCCTATGCAGCCCAAGCCCTTCGTGTCGCGGGATGCCACCCGCCACATTAAGGGACACAGGGAGGTTTACTTCGAGGAGGATGGACACCTCGTGCCGACGCCCATCTACGATGGCGATGCTATGGAGGTGGGCAACACCCTTCGCGGTCCCGCGGTGATAGAGCTCAGCACCACGACGGTGGTGCTGCCTCCGGGCGCCACCCTGGAAGTGACACCCTACGAGAGCTTCCTGATCGAACTGACTAGCTAGGTCCCAAGGAGGAAATTCCCATGGCAGATAGCTACAAGATACGAATAAACCCGGTGGACTTCGCGGTGCTCACGTCCGCCGTGCTGACAGTCGCCAGGGAGATGGGCGTAAGCATGGAGCGTACCGCCAGGGCTCCCATATACTTCTCGGCCCATGACTTCTGTACATCCATCCTGTCCCGGAACGCAGAGATCGTGGCCCTGGCCGAGTACATACCGGTGTTGGTCGGCGCCACGCCCTTTGCAGTGAAAGCTGTGGCGAAATACTACGGCGACGGCGTCCACGAAGGCGATGTGTTCCTCGTGAACGACCCCTACACCCTGGACGCCGGAAACCAGATGGCCGACTGGTGCATAGTCTACCCAGTGTTCTACAAGGGCAAACATGTGCTTTGGATAGCCAACAAGGCCCACCAACAGGACACGGGTGGCGGCGTACCAGGTGGATACAACCCCAATGCCATCGACGTCTACGGTGAGGGCCTCAGGATCCCTCCCATACGCATATTCAAGAACGACGAAGAAATACGGGACGTGGTCAACCTCATAATGACCAACGTGCGCATCCCCGAGATACAGCACAGCGACCTGCTCTCCATGGTGGGGGCCGCACGGGTGGCTGCCCGGAGGCTGAGCGCCATAATAGACAAATACGGCCTTGACCTTTTCGAGACCTTCTTGGAAGACCTGCTGTCCTATAGCGAATTCCTTATGAGGGAAGAGATATCTCGAATACCGGATGGACACTACCGCAGCGAGATAACGGGTATCGAGGGGGCTCCTCCCATAGTCTGCGACCTCCTTATCGAAGGAAGCGACATGACGGTGGACTTCACCAAGAGCGGGCCCATGAGCAAGGAATACATCAACAGCACTATTGCTAACACCCACAGCGCGGTGTACCAGGCCATTCTGCAGTCCATAGGCAAGAAGCTGGAGGTCAAGACGGGTGGTTGCTACAGGCCAATCAAGATCTTGACGAAGCCGGGCACTATAACCCATGCCGTGTATCCCGCGACCCACGGCAATGACACCAACTATGTGGCAAAGCAGATCATAGAGGCCGTGTGGTCAGCTCTGGCCCAAGCAGTTCCCCACGAAGTGCCCGCGGGCTGGGGATCTATTCCTTACTGGGTCTTCAGCGGACTGGACCCTCGGCGCGGGGAGGGTTACGGCTCCCCTGATTTCCAGGGCTGTGCGACGGGTGCTGGCGCCATTTGGGGTACGGACGGCTGGTCCACCAACGGCCCGGTCATCTGTAGCGGGACCCTATGGTATCCCGAGATCGAAGTGGTGGAGAGCTTGTACCCCATCTTCTGGGAACGGTGGGAGTGGGCCACCGACTCGGGAGCCCCCGGACGGTGGAGGGGCGGTCTCGGCGTCCACAACGAATGGGTGGTGGATGCGGGGGACCAGCCCGTTTACCTTAGCCTTGGCGCTGATCCCTACGATTACACGCCTGCACCGGCCATCTCTGGAGGCCATGTTCCCAAGCCCAATATAAAGACCATCCACTTCGCCGACGGCCGAGTGGCCACCAACGAAGACGTCCGACGGACGAAGTTCTTCATCCTCCATTCCGGCGACAGGGTGGTCGACTACTGCCAGGGAGGCTGCGGGGTAGGCGACCCATTGGACCGGGAAGCATCAGCAGTGCTGAAGGACGTGCGGGATGGTGTAGTCTCCCTGGAGAGCGCCCGCGACGACTACGGCGTTGTGATTGACCTCGAAACCTGGGAGGTAGATCAGGCCGCAACGGCCGAACTGAGGTCCAGGCTGAAGGCGCAACGCACATCGGTGGGGTAACCACGGAAAGCTCATGCTCGAGGGCTCAACGGAATGAGGGTCATAGGCGATCTGCTAAGGCGGACGGCGGCCGTCTACCCTGACAAGCTGGCAATTGAGGATCTGACGGGGAAACATGTCGAGATCGGTTTCAGCCAGACCTGGGCCGGGTTCAACGCTTCGGTCAACCGATTGGCCAACGGCCTGCTGAACCTGGGGCTAAGGCCGCAAGACCGCGTGGCTCTGCTGTCGGACACACGGTGGCAATACTTTGTAGCCTACCAGGCGCTGGCAAAGGCCGGGCTCGTGGCAGTGCCGGTAAACACCGCCTATAAGGGGCAGGAACTTGCCTATCTGATAGCTAACAGCGGCGCACGGGCTCTCATCTTCGATGTCGATGGGCGGGATCGGGTGGAAGCAATCGATGCCGATATCGGGTCCGTGGAATTCCGCATACCTATAGGCGCTGGCCCTGAGGTATCTGGAAGCTTCGAGGATATCCTATCGACGGGAAGCCCCCAGGAGCCGACTGTGAGGGTGAGCGAAGACGACCTCCTCGTTTTACTGTACACCAGCGGCACAACGGGAAGGCCCAAGGGGGCCATGCTGAGCCACCGCAACTGGGTCACTGCCTCCTACATATGTACCAGCGAATGGAGGATGTATCCGCACCACCGCTTCCTCTGTGTCCTGGCTCCCTTCTTCACCGGAGCGATAGCCTTCATGACCTTCGCCGTCGCCAGAGGCTTCAGCCTGATCATGAGCGAGTTCGACCCTGGGAAGGTCCTGGACGTGATACAGTCGCGCAGGATCACTTACACCATGTTCGTGCCCACCATGACGAACAGGCTGGTGAACCACCCTGAAGTACAAAGTTACGACCTTTCCAGCCTGGAGCGCGTCATTACCTCGGGAGCCCCCATATCGGAGGCTCTTGTGAGGCAGGCCTGCCAAACCCTCTTCGGAGGCCAGCTGAAGTTCGTCTTCACCTATGGGACCTCCGAGACAGCCGTTACGGGCTGCCAGCTCCAGCCCGAAGAGGTCTCACTCCAGGGGCCCACGAGCAGACGGCTCACTTCCGTGGGCAAGGCCATGGTGGGCATGGAGGTGCGTGTGGTGGACGAAGAAGGGCAGGACATTCCGCCTGGCAGCGATAAGGCTGGCGAGGTCGTGATATCTGGCGAATCCGTGGGCACCGGATACTGGGGAATGCCCGAGAACCCTGAGCTCCGCGCGGGAACCTGGTACTCGGGCGACCTGGCTAGGGTCGACAGTGATGGCTTCATATACATCGTCGACCGAAAGAAGGATATGATCCTTTCCGGCGGGGCCAACGTTTACCCCCGCGAAGTGGAGGACGTCCTACATGCACACCCCGCCGTTATGCAGGCTGTCGTGATCGGGGTGCCCGATCCCGAGTGGGGCGAGAGGGTCCATGCCGTAATCGTCCTCAAAGAGGGGGCGAAAGCGTCGGAGGGGGAACTGATGGCCTTCTGCAAGGAGCACCTGGCCGGCTATAAATGCCCCAAGTCGGTGGAGTTCGTATCTTACTCCGAGCTCCCCTTGAGCCCCATGGGGAAGATACTCAAGCGCGAGCTCAGGGAAAAGTACTGGAAAGGTCACGAACGTCGAGGGGCCGTGTGACGGCTTGGGCCTGGTACTACAGCTAGCTCCCGACCCGTTCGCCCTCAGGGGCCCGACCTGAGGGGTCGGGCGGTGGCCGGCCTGCCCGTCCACTAGCCCAGACGCAAGGCTCCATCGGTCGAGACGGTCCCGCTACCCTGAAGCTCAATGTCCCCGAGGTCGCTCCGTGACGCAGTGGGATACCTCTGTGGTCGATTGTCGAACACCTGAGGGGCACTCCCGGTGGGCCTCGGTCTCCCAGGAAGCTTCGAGGCAGTGCAGGCCCTTGGTCCACCCGCGGCCGCACCGCGGGTAGGGGGGTTCAGTCACGCGGCCACCTCCACAAAGCCTTAGGCTGACCTGGGAGAGCCCGGGCCTTTCGCCGACGCCCCGGGTTCGGCTCTCAACTGCCCCCGCTCTGGCGCTTCGTTGGCCCGCCGCTCGTCTTTTCGGTTTCCAGTCGAGCTTCACGTACGGCATACACAGTCCGAGCGGCCACCAGGCACTCCTCAGGTGTCATTCGCCTGGCAGTCTCTCGAGATCGGCAACCCGGGCCGCTTCGATCAAATCGTTGGCCGCACAGGCCTCGACCCGTGCACGCTCCTGACAGTGATACCGCGGTGTGGAGACTGCGTGCTCCGTTGGGCTTTAACTGGGCCTTGGGCCGATCCTGTCGTTAGGACAGGGATGATTCGGTCCGACCCATGGTGCAGCTCGCGAGGCAGCAGCACCGCTGCTGCCAGCTCATCGATCAGCCAAGGCGTGCCCGCCTTTGGACCAGTTTGGCATTCGGGTGACCTTGGCCCTCACCAGTCCCCTCCTGGAACAAGTTAACGGCTACAGGGTGGGGGTCGCGCCGCGTTCAGGCGCCAAGGAAACTCCCGGGCGACAGCGGTGTGGTTTGGTGAGCGTGGCCAAGGCGATAGGCCAGGCGGTGTGAGCCGAAAAGTCAAGCTCAAATACGAGGTTCCACAGGGGTACGTCGGTCTCAGTCTTGTTATTATCCCACGGTCGTCTCTGCGGGCTGGGCCGGGAGGCAATAGGCAGCGAGAATCCTGGCCCGGATGCGAAGTTGGGCTTGCACGACCGACGGCTACGCCGAGGCCCAGAGGTCTTGGTGATATCGGGGAAAATGCAATTGATGGCGCCCCGCGGTCAGCCTGCTCCCGCCTCCATCTGTTCGACCATCCGTACTTAGAGACGTTGGCTGCCGTCGGAACAGCCGGCACCTTTGGGGGAGCGCATCGGCCCCCGCCCGATTCGGACCCACTTGCAACGGACAGCGACGGTCCAGCCCGACTGGAGTTGCGTTTCCCGATGGGCAGGAGCGGACTGGCGGACCGGTAGCCGCTCCTTCGGGCTATTGGGGTGTGCCGCGTAGCAACAGCTGCAGGGGAGGCAAATGGCCTGCAACTCCGTGCGTCCGTAAGACGGTAGCTAACTTCATGTCGGGAAAGGCCTGGCCGGCTTCCCATCACCTTTTTATAGCATAGGATATCATCAATAATGTAGCTGATTGATCTCTGGGCGAAGTTCTGATATAATGATTATTGTATTTGGGTATCCAGTGCTAAGGAGGTTATAGTGCGATGAAGGTGAATAGGTTTCTAGCTATTATGCTCCTGGCTTTTGCCACCTTTGCGACTGAACCAGCCCGAGCAGCAAACGTGGCCGTCGATGCCTTCTACCGAACCTGGGCCCGGACGGATCTGCCCGTGGCAACTGCACGCGTGCCGAGGACATGGATGTGGGGGCCCGAACCATTCACAGAGGGTATCTACGAGCCCTACGTGGACTATACGAACGGGGTACGGCTGGTCCAATATTTTGACAAGACGAGGATGGAACTGAACAGTCGTGTCTCGCCCGACTCTCCGTGGTACGTCACGAACGGCCTGCTAGCCAAAGAGCTCACCACAGGTCAGCGGCAGATCGGGGACGCCGTATTCGCCGACTACGGCCCAGCCAACGTAAACGTTGCGGGCGATGCCGACGATCCGAATGCTCCGACCTACGCTTCCTTCAACAAGTTGCTCGCGTATGCCGCCTATGAAGTGGGCCACACCATCATCGAAACGGTCGATCGCAACGGGACGACGTCCGCTGACCCTGGCCTGGCAGCCTACGGTGTTACAGCAGCCTACTATGTGCCAGAGACGCAGCACACCGTGGCGTCAGTATTCTGGGAATTCATGAACAGCAGGGGCCTGGTAAGCGTGAGCGGCTTGGAACGCGTGGACAGTCTGTTCCCCAACCCCTTCTACGCGACAGGTTTCCCCATTACCGAGGCATACTGGACAACCGTCCGAGTGGCCGGAGTGTCCAAGCGAGTGCTGGTGCAGGTTTTCGAGCGTCGCGTGCTAACGTACACGCCGGACAACCCGGCCGGATGGCAGGTCGAGGCCGGCAACGTCGGGCGTCACTACTACGAGTGGCGCTACAGGCTGGCTCCGGACGTCGGCACTCGAGAGAACCCGATACCGCGGGGTTCCTCCGCCAAACTGTACGGGAACTGGGAGGTGCGCGTCGTCAACGTCATACCGAACGCTACGAGTCAGGTGCTGGCCGAGAACAGGTTCAACGACCCGCCCGCGCCCGGCAAGCAGTTCTTCATTGCCACCCTTGAGGCCACATACCGCGGACCTGGATCCAGCCATTTCGATGGGAGATATCGCCTCAGGGCGCTCGGACCATCCGGGGTGAGCTACTCCACCTTTGAAGATTCGTGCGGGGTAATACCAGACAGGCTGCCCGATCCGGAGGTATTTACGGGTGGGACCATACGGGGAAATGTCTGCTGGCAGGTGACCGCCTCTGACGCGGGCGCGCTCCTAATGTACGACGATCCCTTCACGTTCGACCCAGTGCTGCGGATATACTTCCGTCTCACACCATGACGCCGAGGGACACCACCCATGGGAAAGAATAGCAGTAGGGAAGTCGTATCTCTCCGAATGTGGGCGAGGCAGGCTGCGCTCGGCCGCCGCGTGGAACCACCGAGCCGTCCCGGCGGCACGCTGGGGGAGATCATCGCCAACAACTTCAGCGAGAGCATCCAGACCGTGCGCATCGCGCCCACCGACCGAGGGTTCAGGACCGAAGGGTGCGGCCTGTGGACGCGCATCGGGGACTGAAAGTTTGGCGGGATGTGCTCGATCTGCGGGGTGGAGCCAAAACGATGAGGTCGTCTCCAATGGGGACCTAAGCCCCACGCACCAGGCCCCGAATAAACCTGCAGCCGTGGCTACATGGGGTAAGCGAAGGGATGGCCACTCTCCAACCACATGAGCAGAACGTTGAGAGCACAGGCTACCGAGTTAACGGTACTCCAGCGCCCCAGGCCCGCGGCCACGGCAGCATCCCACTAGAAGCCGAGGGGCTGCCCGTCACCACCGAAGGGGTCGGCGGGCGGGCCCCCGGCCCGTGTCAGGACGGACCAAAGGACGGAGTTGGACGGGCGAAGCTTGGAAAGCCAGCTTCAATTTGGGGGGTGGGGTGCCTGATGGGACTCGAACCCACAACTCCTGGATCCACAGTCCAGTGCTCTGCCAGTTGAGCTACAGGCACCACGCTTTGGAGGCCTGGGTGAGCGTAAGCCGAGTTCTGTTCCTGCGGCCATCTATCTCAGCCCACCGAGGGCTGGCCGCCTCGTCACCTCAGCGGCTGCTCTCGCCTTCGGGCCTCGACGAGCAGTGTCATCGGCCCCATCGGAGATTGCTGCGGGGAGGATTGCCCTTTTCACTCCGCCCGCAAGGGGCAGCCCTGGTCTCTGTTGCTCTCGTCCCCACCCACCAGCGGGGACGCCGATCTGGACTGTCAGGGCCCCTGGCAGCCCTGCCCCGGCTTGACGCCGGGCACCCTGCTCTTCGCAGCTCGGACTTTCCTCTGGACGCCCCAGCGTCCAGCGGCCGCACCTCTGCCCAGGCCTCTCCACGCGGCGGCCAGGCGCCGTCCCGAGTCGCTTGTTAAGGTCGCCAAAAGAGGTGGCTCGAGCTCCGCTCGGCCACCCATCAGCGGTGCCGAAGGCGAGATTCGAACTCGCACGGGCTTGCGCCCACTACACCCTGAATGTAGCGCGTCTGCCAGTTCCGCCACTTCGGCACTCAGGGGGTGCTAGGCTCGGGGGCAAGGATTCGAACCTTGATACGCAGCTCCAAAGGCTGCTGTCCTACCGTTAGACGACCCCCGAACGCACCACCCCTGCAAACCCTATTATAGGGCCCCCGCAGGTCAGCGTCAAGATCACGCGCGGCCTGCCGATAATGGTGGCACGGAGGCTTGGATGCCATGCCCTTCTGCAATGCTCGAGGAACTCCATCCATAGTCACCAAACTACACCCGACAGCGAGGCGCTGGCTAGAAGAGCTCACCGGCGCGTGGCTGGACTCCGGGCTTCCCTTGGGGTGCCTAATATCTGGCCATCTGGCCGTCCTGTGCAGTTGGTACGGGCGGGACGACGGAGCCCTTTTGTCCCCCGTATGGGCTCCGCGCGATGGAGGCTACTGGCCCGACCTCTTCCTGTAGTCTGTCCAGGGTTGCGAGCCCTCCCACCCCGCCTCGCCTGGACTGTAAAGCTTGGCTCCTGAGATCTCCTCTGGGAGACAATTCTGGAAGGGCCGGCCGCCTAAACGGGCCCTTTCGGCCTCGGCTGCCTGCCCGTGAGGATACTGGTACCCCTCTCCGTATCCCATGGCCCTCATTAGGCCCGTGGGCGCATTCCTCAGGAAGAGCGGCACGGGAAGCTCCCCCTTCTCCTCGATTAGCTCTCGAGCCTGGGCGTAGGCCCTCAGGGCCGAGTTGCTTTTGGGTGCCAAGGCTAGGTACAGCACCGCCTCAGACAGCGGGAGAAAGGCCTCGGGCATCCCGATGAAGTGGACGGCCTGCTGGGCTGCTATCGCAACCACTAATGCCTGTGGATCGGCCAGTCCAATGTCCTCGGCCGCCGAGATCACCAACCTTCTGGCCACGAACAGGGGGTCCTGCTCGGCCTCGAGGATCCTGGCAAGCCAGTACACTGCGGCGTCCGGATCGGACGAGCGGATGGATTTGATCAGCGCTGAGGCCAGATCATAGTGCGCCTCGAGGCTGGCGCCCTCCCGCAACGGCCGTCTCTGAAACATTTCGAGCACCAGATCTCGGCCAACGGTTCGGGAACCCTCCACCGCGGCGGCCTGGGCGGCCATCTCAAGAACCGTGAGTGCCACCCGGGCATCTCCGCCGGACAGGTCTACCAGGCGATCCAGGGCGTCCGGCAGAAGCTCCACCTGAAGGCCCCCGAGTCCCCTCTCCTGGTCCTCCAGGGCCCTCAGAACTATGCCCCTCATTTCATCCGGCTTGAGCGGATCTAAACGGTACACACGGCACCGGCTCAGGAGGGGTCCTATTATGGAGAAGCTGGGGTTTTCCGTGGTAGCCCCCAGCAGGATTAGGGTGCCATCCTCCAGATAGGGTAGGACGGCGTCCTGCTGCGCTCGGTTGAAGCGGTGCACCTCATCCAGGAAAAGCACTGTGCGCCTTCCTTCCTCCTCGAGCCTCTTGCGGGCTTCCACCGCTATCCTCCTCACGTCCGCGACGCCAGCTGCCACAGCGCTCAGCCTCTCGAAGTGGGCACCTGCAGCCCGGGCCATCAGCAGGGCCAAGGTAGTCTTGCCGCTGCCGGGAGGCCCCCAGAGGATCAGCGATCCCAGGTTGCCGGTCTCCACCATGACCCGCAGCGGCTTGCCGGGTCCCAGGAGATGGGCCTGCCCTACGAACTCCTCGAGGGTGCGCGGCCGCATCCTCTCGGGCAGCGGAACGTGGCTCAGATCGCCGCTGTACATGCCTTTCTGACCGGGCTCTTGCCGTCTCCTCATAACTTCACCACCGATATCGCGCTAGAATAAAATCTACAGCTTTTGAATCTGAACTGCAGGAGACGCAGGGTGCGTGTCGACGGCAGGCGTCAGAACGAGCTCCGACGGGTGGCCATAGTTCCAGGGTACCTCGACTTTCCGGAGGGATCGGCCCTGATCATGATGGGCAACACTCGTGTCCTCTGTACGGTGAGCGTGGAGGATCGGGTACCGACCTTTCTGCTCGGACAGGGCCAGGGCTGGATAACGGCCGAGTACTCCATGCTCCCGCGTTCCACTAAGACTCGGACGGCCCGGGAATCCCATGTCGGCAGGCTACAAGGACGGACTCTGGAGATCCAGCGGCTCATTGGCAGGGCGCTCAGGGCCGCCTTCGACCTGAGGGCCCTCGGTGAGCGCACCTTCATCGTTGACTGCGACGTGCTCCAGGCGGACGGGGGAACTCGGACGGCCGCCATAACCGCGGGATACGTGGCGATGGCCATCGCCGTGATCCGTACGGGCATTGCGAGCAGCTTGAAGCGGGTCTCACGGGCGCCCGTGGCCGCTGTAAGCGTGGGCGTCGTCGCCGGAACTCCGGTGCTGGACCTCTGCTACGAGGAAGATTCTGTAGCCGAGGTCGATTTCAACGTCGTCATGAACGGGCGGGGCGAGTTCGTTGAGATACAGGGTGCCGCCGAACACCAGACCTTCTCCCAGGAAACGTTGTGGCAGCTCCTCGACCTGGCTAAGCAAGGGATACAGCGGCTCCTGGACGTGCAGGCCGACGCTTTGGTGAGAGCGGGAGTAGGTTACTGAGCGGGTCCGGATTCCAACGTTCCCTTGGTGCTCGGCACCTCGCTGCCAAGCCTGGGGTCCTTCTGGGTCGCCATGTCAAGCGCCCTGCCTAGACCCTTGAAGATGGCCTCCACTACATGGTGTGGATCTTCGCCCGCCAAGATGCGCACGTGTAGGGTGATGCGGGCCTCCAGGGCCAGGGAAGCCAGGAAGTGCTTGGCCATCCCGGTGGTGAGCCCGCCTATCCTTCCTGCCGGAAGCAAGCCAGCCATGTAGAAGCCCCCCCGTCCGCTCACGTCCAGCGCTACCAGCGCCAGCGCTTCATCCATGGGCTGGACCACGTGACCCACCCGGCGTATGCCGGCCTTATCTCCCAACGCCTTCAATATGGTTTGTCCGAGCACTATCGCCACGTCCTCGACGGTGTGGTGCTCGTCCACATCGATATCACCTGTCGCCTCTACGGTAAGGTCGAAGGTCCCGTGGCGGGCGAAGAGCTCCAGAAAATGGTCCAGGGCTGGCACCCCTGTGCGAACCGACGCCACCCCTGACCCGTCCAGGTTCAGGGTCACAGTAACGTTGGTTTCCCGCGTCGACCGCGACACTGTAGCACACCGAGCCACACCCTCGTTCACAGGGCCGCAGCCTCCAGCAGAGCCTTCATGAGCTTGTCGGTATCCTCGGGGCGGCCAACGCTGATCCTGATGTAATCTTTCAGTTGGGGCGTGTCGAAGTAGCGCACGAAGATACCCCGATTTTCCAGCCACTGCTTAAGGCTGCGCGCACTAGCGCGCACTACTTTACATAAAATAAAGTTGGCGTCTGACGGGTAGGGAGAGAGCAGGTTAAGCTTGCGGAGCTGTCGAAACAGGCGTCCCCGTTCCAGCCGGATGCGGTGTATCACCTGCTTGAGGTAGTCCAGGTCCTCGAGCGTCGCTCTCACTGCCAGCTGGGCCGCCACATTGACGTTATAGGGCTGCTTGATCTTCCAGAGCTGATCCACGATCTCCTTCGGGAATATGCCGTATCCGATCCGAAGGCCTGCCAGGCCAGCCCATTTGCTCAGGCTGCGGAGCACGATAAGGTTAGGGAACTCCTCCACGAGCGGAGCCACCGTAGACCCAGCGAACTCGTAGTAGGCCTCGTCCACCACCACCACGGCTCGGGTCTGCAGCAGCCGCACCACATCCGATAAGGGCACAAGGTTGCCGGTGGGGTTGTTGGGTGAGGCCAGGAAGATCAGTTTGGTCCTATCGGTCACGGCGGCCAGCACGCGTTCCACATCCACCTGGAACCGCTCGTCCCTCGGCACGGCGACTACCCGGGCACCGCAGAGGCGGGCTGACCAGGAGTACATGCCGAAAGTTGGCGGGCACACGATCACCTCGTCTCCAGGGACGATAAAGAGGCGCATCACCAGGTCTATGAGCTCATCGGAACCGCTCCCAGCCAGAATCTTCTCCGGCGAGAAGCCAGCGTAGCCGGCCAGCAGTTCCCTCAGCTCGCGCTGGTTGGGATCAGGATAGATATGGTATCGGTCGAAGGACGAGAGTGCTTCCTGAACTCGAAGGGAACAGCCGTAGAGGTTCTCGTTGGCGTCCAGCTTCACTATATCGGAAGCGGGTATCCCGAGCCGCGCAGCCAGAACCTCGGTGGGCTCGATAGGCACGTACTCCTCCAACGACTCTATGTCTGGGCGAAACAACTCGCTAAGCGTCGGTGTTTCTTCCATCGTTCTCGCGCTCCAGGCGCCGCCTGACAGCATTGGCGTGTGCCGTTAGACCCTCGGCCTCAGCGAGCGCAACGGCGGTCGCGGCCAGCTTCCGGAATCCTTCTTCGGAGAGGGCGATCAAGCTGATCCTCTTCAAGAAGTGCGCCACATCGATGGGTGAAGCGAACCTCGCACTGCCCCCTGTGGGCATGATGTGGCTCGGACCGGCCACGTAGTCGCCCATAACCTCCGGAGAACCTTCGCCGAGGAATACCCCGCCCGCGTTCCTTACCAGGGGAAGGAGGGCCCATGGATCCCTGGTCAGCAGGCACAGGTGCTCGGGGGCGAACTCGTTAGCCGCCTCCACGGCCTCCTGGAGATCCCGGGCCAGCACGATAGCGCCCCGCTTTTGAAGGGACTGCAGGATGATCTCCCTTCGGGACAGGCCTGTCAGCTGGCGCTGGACTTCCAGCTGTACCTTGCTCGCAAGCTCCGGGCTGTCTGTGATCAGGATGGGCGTCGCCATGGGGTCGTGCTCGGCCTGCGCCAACAGGTCTGCAGCGGCCGTCGCCGGATCAGCCGAACCATCCGCTATCAGCAGGGTCTCGGTGGGCCCAGCCACTTGATCGATGCCTACATCCCCGAAGACCTGCTTTTTGGCCAGGGCAACGAAGATGTTGCCCGGCCCTACGATTTTGTCGACCCTGGGTATGCTCTGCGTTCCGTAGGCCATGGCGGCCACCGCCATCGCCCCGCCCACCTGGAACACCCGGTCGACCTTGGCGACCTTGGCCGCGGCGAGGATAACGGCGGGTACCCCGTAAGGTGTCGGTGGAGTAGCCACAAAGATCTCCCTCACCCCTGCGACTCGGGCCGGGATCGCCGCCATGAGCAAGGACGACGGGTAGGGCACTCTACCGCCTGGTACGTATATGCCCACCCGGTCCAGCGGCCTCACCACTTGGCCCAGGGCTCCGTACGGGCCGAACTCCACCCAGGTGTTCTGGAGTTGCTTAGCATGGTAGGCTTCTATCTGCTTGGCCGCGGTCTCCAGCGCGGCCATCACGCCGGCGGGCACACCGTCAGCCACGGCATCCACAACCTCTCGCCCGACCTCCAACCCCTCGAGCTCAACCCCGTCGATGGCCCGCGTGAGCCTGTAAAGTGCCCCGTCGCCCTCCGTCCGCACCGCCGCGATAATCCGCGACACCACCTGAGAAGGCGTCAAGGGCTCCCCAAAGAGCTGCTCTATCCTGGTTGCCACCGTAGCTGGCAGCTCCACCTCGTCGAGGGGCCTCCGTGCCAGCACCGTTCGCCGCGCCTCTTCGACGCTCCCGATTATGCGGATAGCCTGCTCAGTGCTCGTCTCCATACAGCTCCCTAAGGACCCTTTCAAAGGCCCACGATTTGACGTCGAAGACGTAGTCTGCCGACACCACTGTGATGCCCGACCCCCCTGACTTCCTGAGGTGGTCGATGGCTTTCTGCAGAAGGTCGGCTCGCACGATCAAGTTTACTGCGTACCAATCGGGATCATCCAGCTCTTTAGCGTAGACCTTGGCTATGGTGGGCCCTTTCATCCCTGCTATGTCCATCTCTTGGACGATATGGGCAGCTACCGCCTCCGGCGATGGCCCCCTTATGTTGGCTGTGACCGAGCGGTACTGCTTGGCACGGAGCCGTGCCTCGATCAGCTCCATTATCTGCCGCAGAAGAGCCAACTTATCGGCATTGCCCTTCAGCTGCGAACGGTTTCCGATCAGGCAGGCCTGGCTCCTAAGTATGGTGCCGCCGGAGATAGTCTTCAGACGGTTCTCTCGGAGCGTCGTTCCGGTCTCCACTATGTCGGCGACCACATCTGCGTACCCCAGCCTGGGAGCGGCCTCGAGAGCGCCCGACGCCTCCGTCAGCGTGAAGGAGTTGACCCCGTTGCGGTAGAGGAAGTCCTTTACCAGGTTCGGAAACTTCGTGACGATCCTCAAGTGCCTGCCCTGGGACCTCATCTCGTTGGAAAGATCCGCCAGGTCGCCCACGCTCCATACGTCGACCCAGGCCTCGGGGACCGCGAGCACAAGCTCGCACTGACCGAAGCCCAGGTCCTCCATCAGAACCACGATGTCGTCCCCCTCGTAACGGCTCTCCGACACGATGTCGTAGCCGGTGATGCCCAGGTCCACGGCTCCCTCGTCCACCTTAGCCGGGATGTCGGCCGCCCGCTGGAACAGCACAACCACACCCTCTATGCCGCTGAGGGTAGCGTTGTACTGCCGTGGGTTGGGACGGTGCACGGCGAAACCGCAGGCCCGAAGGAAATCCAGGGTCTGCTGTTCGAGGCTTCCTTTCGAAGGTATCGCGAACCTGAGCACGAAGATCATGCCTCCGTCTCGGCCCAGAGCCGGGCCAGATCGTCGAGGTCCCTCACAGGGCTCTGGGAACCATCTTGCCAGAAAAGGACAAGCTGGGCACCTCCAAAGGGTGAGCCGCCGACCAATAGCACAGCTCGGTAGCCCTGGTCGAGGGCGTTGCGCACTCCGGCCTCGCCCTCCTGGTGCACGACAACGATCTCGGAGCCAGGAAGGGTCCGGCGTGCCAGCCGTGCCGTCCTCAGCGCAAGTGCCGCTCCTCCATTTTGGGGCACCACTGCGAGCTTCCGCGGTGGTGTGTCATGAGCTGTCGACCGGTCGGCAAGCTCCAGTAGCCTCTCGGCATGCAGGGCAAAGCCGCATGCAGGGGTAGCCGGATCGCCACCCAATATCCCCACCAGCCCGTCGTACCTGCCTCCGCCTCCAACCCTGAGCTCGCCCTCCGGACCGTCGGCGAAGAGCTCGAACACGGGACCGGTGTAGTAGTGGAGGCCGCGGCTCATGGCGAAGTCGACAATCACTTCATGGCCCGGGGGGAATTCCGTCAGCGCCACTACTCTCTCCAGGTCGTCCAACGGTTCGCTGGCAAGCCCCACCTCCTGCAGGAGCCGCCGCGCGGCCGATATGGCCTGTTCTGGAGGCCCAGCCACGGTAGCCAGCCTCGACAGGAAGTCCATAGCTTGTTCAACTATAGGTCGTTGGGCAGGTCGCGTAAGTCGGGCGAGGAGCCCGGCAAAGATGTCTTCGGGGGAACGGTTGCTGCCCGTAAGGTCTATACCCAGCTCGTCGATGAACCAGGCCAATAACTTGCGGGCCTCATCTTCGCCAAGGGATGAACTGAGCGGTTGATTCGGCTCCTCGGAACTGAAACCGCACAGGGTAGCCACCCGCTCCAGCACGGCTTCCCTGCCCTGGTCGCGCAGTTGTTCGACATGCCAGAGCAACGTGGTGCGCAGGCGCTCCTCCAACGGTAGTGTCCTCAGGTAGCTGGCGGCAACGCCAGTGTGCCCAATGACGACCCGGCGAAAGGCTATGCCCAGGCTCGTCATTGTGTCCAGGGCCAACTGAAGCACCTCAGCGTCGGCAAAGGGGCCCTTCGCACCGATAAGCTCCACTCCCACCTGGTTGAACTGCCGGAATTTAGCCGCTTCGAGAGGCTCGTAGCGAAAGACTGGCCCCCAGTAGCAGAGCCGCACAGGCGCTGCCTGGTGGGCCATGTGCTCGATGTATGCCCGAATTACTGAAGCTGTGATTTCAGGCCTAAGGCAGAGATGCTGGTTCCGAAATTCGAAGGCGTAGATTTTGGAGACGATCTCCTCGCCTGACTTTAGCATGAAGAGCTCGGCGGGCTCGAGGATGGGGACGGATATAGGACGGTAGCCAGCCTGGGCAAAGAGGCGGAAGACCGAGCTCACGAGGCGCTGGAACCGCGCCTCGTCGTCGGGCAGGCGGTCGTGCATTCCAGGTACGCGGCGTATGCTTCTGACCACTGAGTGGCTACCTTCCCATGGCACTAGCCTCTATTGTAACGCAGCTAGCGGCAGGCCTCGGGCCAGAAGCACGGGCCGCAACGGTCGAGCCAGCTGATGGGGCGTTCATGGCCGCGTTCCATTTTCTTGGCAGTTGCGAGCGTAAGCTTCAGCACCCCTTGAGCGATCAGAGCCCCGCTAGCCTGTGGTAAAACTCGGCGTGGCGCGCGGCAACGGCATCTTGCGAGAAGAGGCGGCTCGCCCTGTCCCTGCCCAGATGTGCTAGCTCCAGATAGAGCGACGGCGAGGAGACCACTTGTTCCAAGGCGTCCCGAAGGGCCGCGGCATCCCCCTCGGGGAAGATCACCCCAGCCGAACCTATCACGTTGGGGATCTCGCCCGAGCTAGACCCTATCACGACACAGCCGGTCGCCATCGCCTCCACCAGGACGCGCCCGAACTGCTCCTTCCAACGGGGGGTGGTCCGCGAGGGGAGCACCAGCACGTGCAGTTCGCCCATCATCCGACCAACCTCCCGCGAGGGAACAGGTGGGCAAAAGCGCACCCGGCCCTGCAGCCCCACGCGCACCGCCAGCGACCTGAGGGCCGCCTCCGCCTCGCCCGCGCCCACGATAACCACCTCCCAGGGCAGCCAACTGCCAGCCACCGCCGTCAGGAGCAGGTCGACGCCCTTCTCGGGAACCAACCTCCCCATGTAGCCCACCCTGTAGGGTGGTTCGAGCCTTCGTTCTTTGAACGGAAAAAGGCTCAGGTCAACTCCGAACTGAGGCACGACCTCTACCATACCGTTGTAGCCGGTGTCGGCCAAAAGCTTGGCAGCCTCTTGGCTGCCAACCAGCGCTCCCCTGCAGAGGGAGTAGACCGTACGACGGAAAAGGGAGAAGGGCGGAGGCAGCGGCTTCTTGATGTTGGCCCAGGAGTAGAAGAGCATGGCCCGCGTCCGAGCCCTCCCAGCCTTGGCGGCCAGATAGGTGGCCAGGTTGAAAGGTTCTTCGTCGATGTGGAACACATCCGGCGCACAACGTTCTAGGACCTTGGAAAGGCCCCTGAAGAAGAACACGTGATGATGCCCGTTGAAGGCCAACGGCAGGACCACCAGCCTGTAACCCCTGGGATTTGCCACCTCCAGCCTGAGCGTCCCGGCCCTGGGTTCCCGCCAGAAGCTGGGCACTACCACAGTGAGGTCGATGGAGGGGTCCTGGCGGGCGATGGCCTCGGCCCTGCTCAGATAGGCTTGGGTCACCATGGCCTTACTTGCCAGAAGCACCCGCATGCCGGCTTGCCACCTCGAAATAGACTTCCGCCGTAGCCTTCGCCGTCGCGGCCCAGGTGTATCTCTTGGCTTGGAGCAGCCCTGCCTGGGCAAGCCTGGTGCGGAGTTCGGGATCCGTGGCCACCCTGTGCATGGCCTGAACCAGCTCGGGCACGGATCGGGGTGCCACATATAGGGCCGCATCGCCGCAGACCTCCTGTACAGCTTCGGCCTGCCCCGCGATGACTGGCAGCCCACACGCCATGGCTTCCAGCGGAGGCAACCCGAACCCTTCGTAGGAGGAGGGAAACACGAAGGCGGAGGCAGCGTTAAGCAGGAAGAGCCTTTCGTCGGCGCTTACCCTGCCGGTTAGGGTGACGCGCTGCTCGAGCCCGTGGCGCAGGATGACCGCAGGCAGGTCCGGAACTATGGACGTGCCCCACCGTTGCGGCCATTGCCCTGCTATTACGAGCCGCCAATCTGTACCCAGGGATACGAGATGGGCGTAGGCCTCTACAAGCGTGGGAAGGTTCTTACGGGCATCGTAGCCCCCGAGGTAGAGGAAGAAGGGCCTCTTAAGGCCGAACTTCTGCACCACCTCCGCTATGCCGGGGTGGTCGGGCTCCAGAGGCCTCAAGGTTGGATCCACGCCCAGGAGTACCGAGGTGACTCTGTGCGGAGGAACCTTAAGCACCCTGATAATCTCACGGCGGGCCGCCTCGCTGTCCGTAATAACGTGGACACTGCGCCTAAGTCCAAGCTTAGCCAGCGCGAAGTAGAGCCTAAGAAGCCTGGTGCCCCGGTACTCAGGCAGTACCAGGTTGGCGATGTCGTGCACCGTGACGATCTGAGGCGCGGGAGGAATCAGGGTCGGGGCAAAGTACGGCACGTGGACGAGATGGGGCGTTCGACGTCCTGCCTGCCGAGGGAACCCATACTGCTCCCACAGGACTTTCGCCAAGTTGGACGTGCGCCTACCCGAGCGGCCTGTAGAGGCCTCACCCCCTGCACGAGGCTTCAGGACGATCAGCTCGAGCCCCTCTATCTCTTCCAGGTATTGGACAAGCCAACGGAGGTATTGTCCACTGCCAGTAGCTTCAAAATCCCAGAAGAACCCGTTGAGAACCGCCTTCAGCGCCAAACCTCGAGCCCAACCGCGAGCCATAACGCGAAATTATACCTTTCCACCAGGCTTCGATGGGCCTAGCATCCCGTCAACATATCTAGCTGCTCATCGGGTCTCGTCAACCTTCGGGTTGGCGGTGTCGGCGGTCCCGCGGCCCTTTGGAACGTCTCTCCCGCGGGAAAGGGATAAATGCAACCTCGTTTCCCCGAGTCCCCTGCGCTCCCGCCCTGACCTGCAGGGTCGAGGGCGTGCCCCTGGCGTGGGGACGGACCGGCCTTAAGTACTCGTTGGTACCTCCGAGTCTCCCCTCTGAGCCACGGGGAGCCGACCCCAAATCTTCGACCGCAACACGGGCGGCACGTACCCGCACTTCACGTTCCCACAGCAGGCTTCGGGCCGCCCGTGGCGGGAAAGGTGGCCCTCGTCGTGCCAGCGCTCCCGCATGATTGCCCACTGCTCCATGGGGGGAATGGCGGTGGGCCCGGAGCCTTTCCGTCGGTAAATGGGCCTCGACCTCCCCTTTAGACACAACTGTTGCTCACAGCCGTCGAGAAATAGGGCTGAGCCGTCCAAGCTCTGTAAGCTGAGCGACGGTTCTGCCCCACTCTGGCAGCTACACGGCCCGCTCTGAGCCGGCACCGCAGCGTCCGTGCTCAGCCCTCGGGATGCGTCAGTGGTAGATGCCACACCTCTAGCTAGCAGGGACCACACCAACCTCACGGCTTTCAGCACGGTCGACCATAGCGGCAATCCTACCCAGGATGCCAGTGCCACCGCCCAGGACGGGCAGGCCGGAGCATCGGTCAGGCTCGCGGCAGATGGGACCCTGACCATCAAGTCCACAACCCTCATCAAGGCCGGCAGCGGGGGCAGGGGCGGCAACGCCACGGCCAAGGGGGGCGCCGGGGATCCAACATCCCACCAGGTGGCAGGCAACGCCACGGCCGTGGGGGCAAGGGCGGCAACGCAGGCCAGCTGACGCTCGCTGGGGGCATCATCTTCGAGGGCAGTGCCACCAAGAACCTGGACGTGG
>FWWL01003778.1_pt1 | contig 26799 bp, 20 predicted proteins | sample 2228331 | NCBI WGS metagenome assembly FWWL01 (sample SAMEA103939775, study PRJEB20133) | metagenome
CCAGGGCGAAGCGACGCCGGGAGCCGGGCGCGCTGCGCCGAAATTGCGCGAGCAGGAGCGCCCCGATGATCAGGGCTGCTCCAGCCCGAATGAGGTCAGGATTCATTGCTTTTTTCCAGCAGTCTCAGTCTGTCGTCTGCTGGTGGCATTGTACCATGGACGAAGCGCAGGCGATGAGCGGCGGCTGCGCGCTCCGATTGACGGCAGCGCCGTTCTGTGTCACGATCAGGGCAGCCCGCGTTCGTCCTATGCGGGTGTTGCTGATGAGGAATGAACGATCGTGATGAAGCTGCGTCCACTTTACATCTCGCCGCTTGGGCGCGGCGGCGTCGATTTTGGTATTCAGAATATCACGCGCGCCGTGCAGCGCGCCGGTCTTGCGCCAGAACTGTTGCGGCTGCCGGAGCTGTACAACTTTGCGCCGATGCTCATCCCCAAGGCGCTGCCCCTCGATATTGCGCGGCGCTTCGATATCCTTCAGGGCCGCTCGCGGGTAGCGTTTAGTCTGCGAGGCTACGACCGCCCGGTGGTGACGACGGTGCATCATCTTACCACCGATCCTGACTTGCAACCGTACAGTTCGCTCGCCCAACGCCTCTTCTACCGACTGGTCGAGTCGCGCTACGATGGCTTATCGATTGCCTACGCCGATGCTGTGGTCTGTGTCAGTCAGTTTACCCAGCGCATGGTGATGGCAACGTATGGTCGTCGCGATACCGTGATCATCTACGACGGCATCGACACCGATGTCTTTGTGCCGCCGCCAGGGCTGGCGCGGCGCGATGATGGATTGCCGCCGTCGGATGGGCGCATTCGCCTGCTCTTTGTTGGCAATCGTACCCGGCGCAAAGGATTCGATTTGCTGCCGAAGATTATGGATCGGTTGCCTGCTGACTATGTGCTTTACTACACTGGCGGCTTTCAAGGCCGTGACGACGGGCCGCCGCACCCGCGCATGATCCCGATCGGCTCGCCTGATCGGGCAGGGCTGGTCGCCGCTTACCAGAGCTGTGACATATTGCTCTTTCCTTCGCGGCTGGAGGGGTTTGGGATTGCGCCCGCCGAAGCGCTGGCCTGCGGGCGTCCGGTGGTGACAACCAATGTAGCAGCGCTGCCAGAGGTGGTTGATGATGGCGAGAATGGTTTTCTGGTGGCGCGGGATGATGTGGCCGGCTACGCTGAGAAGGTGCGTATGCTGGGGGAAGATGCCGCGCTGCGGCGACGGTTTGGCGAGCATGGCCGGGTCAAGGTAGTGACGAAGTTCGGCTACGGGCCGCTCGGCGAGGGGTTTCGTCGGTTGTACGAGCAGTTGTTGGGGCGATAGGCTGGTAACGAGTGAGCGCGTATGGCAGACTTGCACGGAATAGCCTTTTCGCGAAGACACGCAGTTCACAAACGTCTCGCTGATGGATCGCGCATCACATTGCGTTCTCTTATGTTCTGGCTACCAGTGGCAATCTGTCCATCAGTGGCTGGCAGGATCATGGCGGAAGGATGGAACGAACGTTATGCCAACGACGATAACCGCCACCTGGGAGATCGAGCTGATCAGCGCTCATCCTACCGCGCGCTTCGCAGCGCAGGAACTGCAACGCGCGCTTCAGCGCATGGGCGGGCCGGCGCTGCCGATAGTCGGGCACGCATGCGGTCGGCGGATTGCGTTGCGTCACGGCGCCGAGGGCGACGGTTTTCTGCGCGCTGCGGATGACAATGGCCTGACCCTGATCGGCGATGGGCCGCGCGGATTACTCTACGCCGTCTACAGCTTGCTCGAGACGTGGGGCTGGCGCTGGATCGGGCCGTATCCGGGTGATGAGGTTGTGCCGCGCTGCGCCTCGATCCCGATTCCTGGCGAAGCGGTGGCCGAGCGGCCAGCGCTAGGCCGGCGCGGGCTGGTGATCGGGCACGATCTCTTTCTGGCGCAGGCCGAAGTCTGGATCGCGTGGGCGGCGCGGGCCAGGCTCAACACGATCTTCATTCACACCATTGGCGCGAGCGGTTGGCCGATCGGCGCGTGTCGCTGGCAATCCTGGCAACAGCGGCGCGCAACCCTGTTGCCGTTGATCGAGCAGCGTGGCCTGCGGCTGGAAATCGGCGGACATCATCTTGCCGATGCGCTGCCGCGCCGGTTGTTTCGCCAGCAACCCGATCTGTTTCGCCACAATGGTCAGCAGCGCGTCGCCGATGGCAATCCGTGTCCAACCAATCCGGCCACCCAAAGGCGGGTGCGGGCGTGGGCCAGCGCCTTCTTTGCCGCCGAACCAGCGGCCAGCGTCTATCACCTGTGGCCGGTTGATCGGCTGGCAGGCGGATGGTGTCGCTGCCCGCAGTGTGCGGCGCTCTCGCCTGCCGAGCAGTCGTTATTGCTGGTGAACACAATGGCCGCTGCGCTGGCAGAGATCAATCCGGCAGCGCGGATTGCCTATCTGGCTTACCACGACACCATAGATCCTCCACGCCAGATTGCGCCTGCGGCGAATGTGGAAGCGTTGCTGGCGCCGCGCCTGCGTTCGTATGCTGCCGGAATTGGCGAGGCAACCAACCCGATCAATGGGCCGCTGGCTGAGCCGATCTGTGAACTACGCGCGCGCTTCGCCAGCGTCAGTGTGTTTGAGTACTATCTCGACGGGATTCTCTTCAAATCAGCCCTGCCGCCGCTGGGTTCGATCATCGCCGCCGATCTGCGCGCCTATCAGCAATGGGGGCTTGATGGAGTGAGTGTTCTGCTGACCGGTGATCGGCCCTGGTTGACGGCTGGCCCCAATCCGGCGAGCTTTGCCGCGCTGGCCTGGGATCCGCAGCGCGATCCGGCGGCGCTCTGCGCAGAGTACGCTGCGATCCGCGCGCCTTCAGCGCCGGCATTGCTCGAGGCAGCGCACACGACGCTGGCCCATGCCTGGCAGCGGGCGCTCGCTGTGACCCCGATGAGCCTGCGCCTGTCATATCCGGAAGGAGGGCGCTGGCGCGATCTGATTGCCAACCCAGTCCGCGATCTGCTCGATGACTATGACGCGCCGCCGCCGCATTGCGAGCAGCGGCTGGCGGCGCTGCACGCAGCGCTCGATGCGCTGCCGGCGGGGCAGGCTGCGCTGACTGCGGCGCAACGCGCTGCCTTTGCCGAGCACTCAGCGCTCACCGCAGAGGTCGCTGAATGGATGGTGAGCGCCTTGCTGATCAATTTCTTTGCAGCCCGCCAGGAGGCGGCAGTCGTGCAGGCGCGGCGCGCGCCGCGCCATCGGCAACAACAGGCCATTGTGGCAGCGCGAGCGGCTTATGCAGCATTACTCGCCTGGGCGACCCGTCATGTTCCGGCGACGGCGCGCGCCAACCATCGTCTGCTGCGGCTGATGCTCGCGCTGCATCTCGATCAGCTCGAAGACCGGATCGCTCCGCTCTGGCGTCGGTTGCAGTTGCGCTGGAGTCGGGCCTGGGAGCTGGTGGGAATCATAGCCCGTCTGAGGCGCGGAAACGATTGATGAGTGACCACGGTAGATGGTGGCCTGTCGAGAGTTGCGTCTAAGACCGATTGCGGGCAGATAGCATTCGCTGAAGCTGGTTGCAGAAGTCTGATGTGATACCAACGTTAGATACATTGTCACGTATCGGTCAACCATGCCAGCGCTGCCTCGGTGAGCAGGATGCGGCGGGAGCGCTCCGAAGAGCGGTTGCTGGGGCAGCGCGGAGCGCACACCAAACGTTGGTTTGACCGGGATGGCGACGGCGTGCCAGCTCCTGCGCGCCCTCACTCCCGCCCCGCTCCCGCTGGGAGAGAGGAGACCCTCACCCCCGCCCCCGCTGGGAGAGGGGAGAGCAGCAGCGGGCGCTGAGAAGCGCTTCCCGCTGACGCGGGGGATTGCTGCGGGCGCTGACGCGCCCTCGCACTGACATGGATCGGGACGGCGCCACACGCTCCTGACCAGATAGAAGGATGGCACGGGCGCGCGGGCAGCGCCGCGCGCTGATCTGAACGAGAACTCCCCTGGAACGGATCAGGCAGCCACGCGCGCCCCGGTACGGTGAGCGTGATGCGGCTATTCGGTTGCTTTGGCAGCGATGATTGGACACCTAAAGTGGGTATCACAACATATTCCAAACTCCCAATCCAAGCGCAATAACCCCGGCAATGGCAAGAACGCCTACCCAGATAAGATCGGTATTGATCCAGGCCTGACGCAGAATCTCTAAGCCTACCAGCCAGTACACAATCAGGGCAATGGCTGCCATTGCCGCCAGCATTCCAGCAGTATGGACAAACACAGCCAGGATAGCCTCGAACAGTGAGTTGGTCATGGTTGGAGCGTGGTGGAGATGGTCACTGTGCATCGCATGCATCGCTGGCGCCAAGGCTGCCACCAACGGCGTTACCATGATGCCAGCTCCGTGCGCAGTTGCCATGAGAAAAGACCACCACGTTAGCTCCCATGCGCTGGCCCGAAAACGGGTCTTGGGATGGCGAAAGCGGGCCAGTAACCGCCAGCCGCTGAAGAGTAGCAGCACAACGCCGGTAAGCGCGAGCAATAGATCGGTAGGCAGAATGTAACCAAGCAGAACGGTAATGAAAGCCGCGATCGCGATTGCTGCTGCATGTCCGAGCGCAATTGGCCCCATAGCAGCGATAACCGCGCGCGCGCGACCTTCTTGCAAGCCTAAACCTACGGCGAAGAGCCAGCCCATCGCTGGATTGAGGCCGTGGAACAAACCAAGACCAAACAGCGATAACCAGATCCATCCGCTGATCTGATCCACGGTCACAGGCACTACTCCCTTCTCTTGCCACTGATCGCAAGCAGATCGCATTTATCTGCGGGTGCACTTGTTTAACGCACAGCAGGAACGGCGCAGCGCGTCGTTCCTGCTCGCGCCAGGTGAATGGTTCACAGCATTGAGGTCAGGTTGTCCGCGACTTGTCTGGCTCATCATCTGGACAGAGTCAGTCTCGCGTCTGATCATGCGAGATATGGCGGCGGCACGCGCTGCATCATCAATGCTGCTATGAAGCGGGCATACAATCTCAGATCATGCTTTACTCTGTTGAATGGTTCAGTCATCATGCCGTTGTTGCGGATTGTCGCAGGCGGAAGGCGCCACTATCGCTATCACATCACGGGAAGCAGTACGAATCGCTTGAGGCATCGCCGCCCTGCAAACGAATCTGATGCGCGCGCTGATCACCAAAATCGACGAAGAAGTTTGGATCAAAGCGCATGCCTCCCTGTGGATCGGCATCCACTTTGACCATCCAGCTCCGAATGCCGTCGGGATAGAATTGCGCATCCCATGGCAGATAGAGCGAATTGGTAAAGTAGATTCGGCGTCCATCACGGCTGACCTCAACCATCTGCGGCCCGCCATTGAGTGGCCCTGCCGCTGCGGGGTGACCTGCTCGCCGCACAATTCCGCCAATCTGTACCTTGCCGGTGAGAACAGGGTTAAACGGATCGGTCACATCATACTGATGCAGTTCGCCAGTTCCCCAGCACGAAACGTAAAGGAATCGATCGTCAACACTCAGGTTGATGTCAGTGACAAGCGGCGGCACGGCCTTGAACGGTTTCAGAATGTCAGGAAGCTGATCTTCACTGGCTGGTTCAGCCGGAATGTCGATCACTTTGCGCAGGTTCCATCCCCCATTCTGGCGATGCCATAGCCATATCGAAGCCGAGAGGTCTTTCAGGCTCACCACACAATTAATGAAACCGTATGCTTTCGTTGGATCGTGCGCTGGACGCAACTCGAGCGCCATCTGGTGCTCGGCGCCAAGGTCAAGCGTTTGCACGTGACGACGGCGATGCAAATCCCAGAGATGAATGCGATGACCGTACTTGCCAGCCAGCAGTTCGTCGCCGAGCACGCCGTGCTCGACCATCCGCGGCGTTCCCCACTCGCTGGTGATCAGCGTATCGTAGCCGAGATGCCACCAAAAATCGTAGTGGAGATACTGATCACCGCGATCAATCTCCCAGCGTCCTAACACCTCAAAGGTGTCATGGTCAAGAATGAAGATGCCGCCCGGCCCTTCGCCCTCCGGATTGCCTAGCGCCGAGATGTAGATGCCATCCGGCCCGCAGTGAACCGTGTGCGGGCGCGCATAACCGGTACGTTCAAACAACGCATCCGGTTCGATCACCTTGACGATTTCTGGTTTGGTTGGGTCAGACTTAATGTCAAGAATGGTGATGTGTGAACTGCGAATATCAGGCACTACCAGGTAGCGTCGTTCGACGTGAGGATGCGGCGCATTCGGGCAGAGCATCGAGCTGCATGCGTTCCAGCCGAAATGGTGCAGCTCCCCGCCGGTGTAAGGCATTTCGGTTACGCCAACGATCGTGCCGAACGTCGAAGATTGCGGATCGACATCGACGACGCACATCGCATCAGCCTGACCATTGCCGTGTGGATTTATCCTCACGACGTAAGCTAGTGTTTCTGGGGGAGCTTTGGTTGCCATGCGGGGCGATGGGTAAAACGTTGGATCAGGGCGCCAGATTGCCATAGTGATACCTCCTTAGCGATATGCCGATTGCGGCTCATAAAGCCAACGATCGCGCACAGACTCTGTGCTGAGCTTGCTTCGCAGCAGCGTCTAACGTGTAAATATAAGTTTTTTGAACGAAAAAGTCAATATTTTGTGCGTCGATCCAACGCCGCCTGCTCGCCAGCGCTGCCAGTCAGCGATATAGAGCAGACACACGTTCGCGCAGCAAGCGATGGTCGCGGGAAGATCAAGGTAGTCTACGATGTGAAATGGTGTAGGGCAATTGTACAACCAGTCAGGCCTATCTTCAAGAGGAGTTCTAAACGATCGTGGCGGGGCGATTGCGATTACTGTCAGTATCGGAGGCAAGGCGTATGATATAATCGTTCGTAGACAGACAGCAGCATGACTGGTAAAAGTGGGTGTGCTTCTCGCTTCGCAAACCTGGAATGACGTTCTTCCCTGCTCCGGCAGAAAGTAAGGTTACTGCTCCCGAACGTCAATGCCGGGTGGCTGCAATTGATAACGGTTTGCTATGTCGCAATTTGCTTCAATCGCCTTTCCGCTCTTCATTCTGTCGGTGATCATAAGCGTCTTTGGGCTGGCGCGCCGACGAGCGGAACCGCTCATCGGCGGCGCGATCCTATCGCTGCCAGTGTCGTACTATTTGATGCAGTCTTCCGACATCGGCGCGCTGGTCTGGCTGATGCCGCTCGGTCTGGCCGGTTCAGCCTGGATGATCAAACAGGGTCGGATCGGGTGGGCGTGGGCGCTCTGGGCGCCGCAGGCAGTGATCCTGGCGCTGATTGGGCTGGCGCTGTTCGCCTGGCAGGCGCTGCTTTAACAGCGGCGGGCGCAGCAATCTTTGCTATAATCCCTGTGCGGGGCGCTGTCTGACGATGCGCCGGAGATGGTTTGTCTTTGATTGTGGATGAACTGTGATGCACAATAACTTCTTTGCGTTTCAATATCACGCGCTGACGCCATTGCTGCGCTGGGGGGCTGGCAGTGTGATTGGGGGCGCGGCGCTGGCGTTGCTGCCCGGTTTCTGGCGCCATTTTGGCTTGCAGGCAATCTGTTGGGGCGCAATCGATTGGTTGCTGGCGATGGCTGGTCGCCGACAGGCGTTGCTCAAGGCTGAAGATCTGGTGGCGGGCGATATTGACGAAGAGGCTGCGCACGCGGCGGCAGAACGTTTCCGCAATATCCTGTTGATCAATGCTGGTCTTGATCTGCTCTATATCGGGAGCGGTCTCTGGTTATTGCGCGCTGCTGGCGATCGCGCCGATCGGCGCGGTATGGGGGCCGGCATTCTGACACAGGGTCTCTTTCTCTTGCTCTTCGATAGCATCCTCGCCGCTGAAATCAATCGGCGCTGGATTCCAGCATCATCATGATCAATCAACGCATCTTTTCGCTCTTGCAATGCCCGACCTGCCGGGTGCATCCACTGGTGGTCGAAGCTGGCGGCGTTCGCTGTCCGCAATGTCAGACGCTCTACCCGTTTTGCGATGGCTATATCGATCTGATGCCGCGCGGCGCTGAGTTCGACTATGTCTCGAAGTATGTCAGCGATGAAGAGCAACTGGCTGCCGAACTCGATTACCGCGAGCTGGCGCCGCCGCTGCTGGCTGCCGGTGTGCGCGATCGCGCGTTGCGCCGATTGATGCGCTGGCAATCCAGTGATGTGGTGCTCGATAACGGTTGCGGCACCGGCAAGCACGCAGTCTGGAATGCGCGGTATGTTGGGCTGATGGTTGGCTCCGATCCGGCCACGCTCTTTGCCGATGAAGCGGTGCGAACAGTGACGCTGGCGAAGGCCGATTCGCGCCTGTTGCCGTTCGCCGATAGCACGTTCGATAAGGTCTTCGCGATTGATATTCTCGAGCACTTTCCGCTGCCGGTGATCGATGCCTATCTGGCTGAGTCGGCGCGGATTCTTCGCCCCGGTGGCCGCATGCTCGCCTTTTCCAATACCCGCGAGCGTTCGCCCATCCAGCCGCTGATCGACATCAGTCGTCACATCGGTCGTCTGTTCGTTAAGGCCGGCGTCTACGACTTCGAGCGCGAAAAGCTGCGCAAGTCCGATCACGTCAAGGCGCTCGAACGGTGGGAAGATGTGGTGGCCGCGTTCGAGCGGGCTGGTTTGCGTCCGGTGAAGGTGGTGTTCTGGAATAGCCTGTTTACGACCTTTGTCGAGCATGTGGTGATGAAACTCGGCGAGGCCATCATCGGGCGGGCGCGCGGACGCAAAGCGGCTGGCGATGTGCCGGCCAGAGTGACTGCTGGCGCGGCGCGCGAGATCAGGGCGCGGCAGCGGATGCGCGAGTATCTGCGCCGGAAGGGGCCGGTGTACTATGCGTTGTTGGCTGTTACGCTCTTGATGGAGCTTGATCTCTGGCTGTTTGGCTGGATGCGCAGCGGGAGCTACTTCATTCTGGTGGAGAAACCGCGCACATGATGGAGTATCGTCCACTGCATCCCGATGAATTCGAGCAGTTCTGGGCGCTCGATAGTTACGCTTTTGCCCGCCAGTATCACCGCGGTCGCTACACGCCGGAGGTGATCGCGCAGTTGCGCGGCTTGTTCGTCGATGGCGAGCATATTGCTCAGTTGCAGATCATGCCGTTCGCGCTCCAGGCCGGTAACGGGACGCTGCCGGTGGGCGCAATCGGCAGTGTGGCGACCTGGCCGCAGTATCGGCGGCGCGGTTATGCTGCGCAGCTCTTGCGTCAGGCCTGCGCCGAACTCCGCGAGCGCGGCGCCGTGCTGGCCATCCTCCACCCCTTCCGCCATGCTTTCTATCACCGATTAGGCTGGGCGCTGGCGGGCGAACGGCGCCTGGTGCAGCTCACGCCAGCGCATCTGCGCAGTTTTTCACCCGTTCCCGGTGAATATGTTCGCGCCGGCGCTGACCAGATCGACGAACTTGACGCTATCTATCGCGGCGCCTTGCGCGGTCGCTACGGCCCGCTGGCGCGCGATCGATACTGGTGGCAGACAGATGTGTTGCAGACGTGGAGCGGCGAGCCGTACCATGCGTTTATCTGGCGCGATGCGCAGGGCAAGGGACGCTCGTACCTGATCTATCAGATCGAGCGATCGGCCAGTGGCGAGCGGCTGGTTTGCCGTGACATCGTGGCGCTCGATCCGGTAGCGCGGGCGCAGCTCTTTGTCTTCATTGCGCGTCATGGGGAACAGATCAGTGTCGCCGAGATTCCAACCCCGATCGATGCGCCGCTCAATGCGCTGCTGCCCGAACCGGCGGCAGTGACGGTGACGCCGCTCTTCATGCAGCGGGTGCTTGATGTCGCCCAGTTACTGCGCCTGTATCCCTTCGCGCCAATGAGCGGGCGTCTCTCCATCGAGATTGCCGATGACTGGATGACCGCCAATGCAGGCCGGTATCGGGTGGAATGGGAGGACGGCCATGTGACTGTCACCAGGCTGCGTGCCGGCGAGGCCGATCTGGCTTGCGAGAGTGCCACGCTCAGTCAACTGCTCAGTCGGTACCTGCCCCCGCGCACCGCAGCAGCGTTTGGTCTGCTGCATGTAGGCGAACGGCGCGCGCTCGCGCTGCTCGAACAGGCCCTGGCCGGTCTGCCGCCGTTCTGCGCCGATTACTGGTGAGCGCGCTGCGCGGTCGGGTGTAATCTCCCGCGATACAATAGGACATACCAGAGACTCGGGCTGACGCTCGTGCGAGCGGCGCTACACGCGGAGAGGAGCTGGTATGGAACCCAACCGGCGGCGCGTCGCGCTGGGCTGGATCGCGGTTGGCGTATCGACCGTGATTGCCTGTATCTGGGCGATCTGGGGGGTTCTGGAGAATTTTCATGAAGGCTGGTACTATCCTTCGCTCCTGGACAACCTCTTCCTCATGCTCGTCCAGTATCTCAGTCCCGCCCTGGGCTTCATCGGTCTGTCACTGCTCGCGCTGTTCCACTCACGCACAGGCAGCATCGCCCATCTGGGATTAGCCATCCTGCTGCCATTCTTCTTCAATCGGATCAATCTTGCCGCACTCTTGATCATTTCGCCGTTACTTATCCTGAGCGGACTGTACTGGTATGGTCGTCCGCAACCACGCCAGCGGGCAGCCTGGTTGGTTATCGGCCTGCCCTTTGCCGTTATCCTGGTGTTTGGCGCTGCTCCGGCTCTGCGTGTCGCCAGCCGTGTCCACGACGGCGATCTCGGCGCCCGACTGGTTGAGGGCAATGGCGCGCGCCTGATCTGGGCGCCGGAAGGTGACGGCTGGCCGCGCAAGGGCGTCAACTGGCACGAAGCGGTACAGCGGTGTCAGTATCTAACGGCAGACGGCGCATCGCTCGCGTCTGTGCCGCAACTCATCTGGCGATTGCCATCGGTCGATGAAGTAGTGCGCTCAATGGCTCGTCATGGCGTTAATAGCGGCGGAGTATGGGATGCTGAACGTCGTGTTGCCACCTACCAGATCAGGCCCGACAAAGAGTCGCCGCTCTGGAATGGATATTCGCCGGTGATCTATTGGTGGACTGCAACGGAGATCGATGCTGAGACTGCATATATCGTAGTCTACGATGGGCAGGTGTGGCCACGAGAGAAAGCTGCGCGGCTTGACTACCTGGGTTTTCGGTGCGTGAAAGCGCCTTGAGCGATCGCATCATCGGTGAGTGATTCGCAACAGGCGGCAGGGATTGAGTCATGGGCGACAGGTTAGTCAACAACCAGATATTCCACCATGAAGGAACGAAGTTCACAAAGGTCCCGGCGATGGAACTTCGATCACGTTTCGCTCGGTTCTTCATCCATATCTCTGACCAGCGAGAGCATGGCGGAAGGATGTAACGGGAAGACATGAAACTGCGCGCGCTGCTGGAAACAGGGCTGGTCTTTTGGATTGTGATGGGCCTGATTGGATTGGTGGCCATTTCACCGGTTGGCGTGTGGGAGCGCCAGCTCACCAATCGTCCATGGCTCGAATACAGCATCATGATCGCGGTACCCTTGTTCATGCTGATCATCACCGGTCGCCCGCTCGCTGCGTATGGCCTGTCGATCACGCGCATTCGCGCCCAGCTTGCCATTGTCGCCGCCACATTCTGGCCAGTCGCTATCGCTGCCGCAGCCACAGCTTTTGTCGACTACCGTCACTTAAGCGGCGCGCTCACGCTGACGGTTATCCATCTCGGTGTGCTCTGGCCGATCGGCGCCCTGCTCGCGCGCCAGCCAGTCTCGCGCGACAACGATCGGTTCATGACCGGCATCTGGCTTATCCCAATGATGGCAGGATCAGCGATCACGATTGCCAGTGTCGCTGAGGCATTTTTCTTTTACGTCGTCTGGCTGGGGTTCGGCGAAGAACTGCTGTTTCGCGGTTACCTTCAATCGCGCCTCAACGCAGCGTGGGGGCGGCCATTTCACTTCTACGGCATCCGCTGGGGATGGGGATTGGTCATTGCCTCTGCGTTTTTTGGCCTCATGCACGCGCTCAATCTGGCCAGCCTGACAACCGGAGTCTGGACGCCGGCCTGGTGGTGGGGAGTCTGGACGACGGTGAGCGGGCTGGTGTTCGGCCTCACGCGCGAACACGCCGACAGTGTCTATGCGCCGGCTCTGCTCCACGGTTTACCGCAAGCCATTGCCTGCGCACTGATGGGGTGTTGAGCAGCAGGAACGGGAAAGAGGCCGTTCGCGAATGCCGTTGCCGGGATCGATCAGTCGTTGCTCACATCGCGTGAATAGGGGTGGTCGGAGTGAGATACATTCACTGAATGCCCTATCCAGCAACCAGAGGACAATGTTCATCCGATAGCATAAAGATCATGCCTGCGCCACAAACGCGCGAATTCCACAAAGGCTATGCTGATCGATCGTCGATCACGGATTGTTCTCTTCGGTAACTGTATCGTTCGCGGCCACCGGCGGCAATCGATCCATCAGCGGCTGGCGAGAGCAACCAGCGCAAAAGTGTATGTATGATTGGTTCGAGGCGTGATAATTGCCGCCATAACGGATACATACTTATGGTACTATACAAAGACATGGCAGTGATGCCCGTCAGGCGACGGGCATTTTTGTGTATTGCAGGCAGAAAACGAGGTGAAGGGTATGTCCGTTGGGGTGGCTTACACGCTCACGCTGCGCTGTCAGATCGAGAACCGACCCGGCATGCTGGGGCGGCTCACCACATTGATCGGCGAAGTGGGCGGCGATATCGGCGCGATTGACATTGTGCGCGCCGAACGCAACATTCTGGTGCGTGATATTACGGTGCGCGTGCAGGATGAACAACATGGCGCCCAGTTGGTTGAGGCGATCAATCAGTTGCAGAACATCAAAGTCTTGCAGGTAAGTGACCGTGTTTTCCTTACCCACCTTGGCGGCAAACTCGCGACCCAAAGCCGTGTTCCGCTGAAGACGCGCGATGATCTCTCGCTGGCTTATACGCCGGGGGTGGCGCGGGTGTGCAAGGCGATTGCCGATGATCCGGAAAAGGTCTATTCGCTGACCTGGAAGGGCAACAGTGTTGCCGTGGTCAGTGATGGATCGGCGATCCTCGGTTTGGGTAACCTCGGGCCAGACGCGGCGATGCCGGTGATGGAGGGCAAGGCCATTCTGTTCAAAGAGCTGGCGAATATCGACGCGGTGCCGATCTGTCTGCGCTCACAGAATCCGGAGATGATCGTGCAGACGGTCGAGCAGATCGCGCCGAGTTTCGGCGGCATTAATCTTGAAGATATTGCAGCGCCAAATTGTTTCATTGTTGAGGGCCGACTGGAGGAGAGCCTCGATCTGCCGGTGATGCACGACGATCAGCATGGCACGGCAGTGGTTGTGCTGGCAGCGCTGCGCAATGCGCTGCATATCGTTGGCAAGAAGTTGGCGGACGCGCGCGTGGTGGTGAATGGCGTGGGCGCGGCAGGTACGGCTATCATTCGCACCTTGCTTGAAGCCGGGGTGGGCGAGATTACCGCAGTCGATCGATTCGGGATTCTAATTGAAGGCGATGATCGGCGGCAGACACCCATGCAGCGGATCGTTGCGTCGCTCACGAACCGCGAACGACGACGCGGTGATCTGGCGGTGGCTTTGCGCGGCGCTGATGTGTTCATTGGCGTGTCGAAGGGCAATATTCTCACGACTGATCACGTGCGGAGCATGGCGAGCGATCCGGTAGTCTTTGCGCTGGCAAATCCGATCCCCGAAGGCGATCCCGATATGTTGCGGCAGTATGCGCGGGTGGTGGCAACTGGGCGGAGCGATCAGCCCAACCAGATCAACAATGTGCTGAGTTTCCCTGGCATTTTCCGCGGGGCGCTGGATGTGCATGCGCGCAAGATCACCTCGGCGATGCGACTGGCAGCAGCAGACGCGCTGGCGGCAGTGATCCCGCGCGAAGAGATGAATGAGGATTACATCGTGCCAAGTGTGTTCAACCGGCAGGTGGTGCCGACCATTGCCGCAGCGGTGGCGCAGGCGGCAATTGAAGATGGCGTGGCCCGCCGCGCTTATGTGCCGGGTGATTGACGACGGCATCTGAAGTGCCAGCAAAGGCGATCGCGCCGAGAACCGCTTCAGGTTCCCCTCTGGAAACAGCGCAGGGAAAAGCCCAGAGCGGCGAGTCATACTGCGCGCTGTAGCAGGGGATGTGCGGGTGCTGAGGCGCCCGCGCGATGCACGCTGCTGCTGTTGAGAGGAAAGGATCATGCGCGAGCGCGCATTGACGAGCAGAAAGTCGCTTCGGAATGCGCGGAACAGCTCTCGTCGGCGCGAATAGCCCCAACCTGGCAAAAATTGAACACCGAAAACTTTTTGAATGATGAGAGCTTGAACTGCGGTGGTATAATGCAAACGTACCCCGGAGCGAGTAGTCGCCTCGGTTTGAGAACAGGATGCCGCCATGGTCGACACTCGCTTCCACACCATCTTTTTTGCCATCGACGATTTGCGTGAGTCGATCGCATCAGTCCTTACCGATACGCGCGAAACCAGACATTCATTCGTTGCTACGATTAACGAACTGGTCGCGCTGAATGCCAGTCATCCGCCCCATCTGATCGTCTGTCGGGTGCCCGATCGCTATCTCATGCCGGTCGGAGTTGCGCTGGTGCTGATCTGCGCTGACGACGACTACCGGCCCGCCTTACTGGCGGGTGATGATCTGCTGGTTGATCTGCTGCCCGAGCATGACTTGGGTCGATTACCCTTCATTGTGCAGCGTGAGCAACGCTCATTGCGCGTGAATAACCGGGAAGCGCGCCGGTTGCGCACCGTGATCGAACATTCACCTCATGGCGTGATTGAAGCTGAGATCAACAGTCGGCGCCTTTCCTGGGCGAATCCGGCGATGAGCGCAATCTTCGGCTATTCGCTGACCGAAATCAATACGTTGCTGCTTGAAGACCTGCATCCGGCCAGTGTCCACCCTGCCCTGATCGATGCCTTTGCGCGCATGAGCGCCGGAGAACATGCGACCCTTTTCAATGTTGCCTGTTTGCGCCGTGATGGATCAACCTTCTATTGCAATATTGCCTCAAGTGGCGCGTTTGGCAATGGGCAGCGACTGATCTTTCTCTTTTTTACCGATGTCACCGCCGAGGTCGAGAGTCTGCAAGCCTTGCAGATCAATGCACAGCGGCTCGAATTAGCGCTGCGCACCGCTAATCAGGGATTGTACGAACTCGATATTCAAAGCGGTGAGACAACGGTGAGCGCTGAGTATGCCTCTATGCTCGGCTATGATCCGCAGACCTTCAGCGAGACCAGCCAGCGCTGGCGTGAACGACTCCATCCCGCCGACGAGGCGCGGGTCTATCAGGCCTACCTCGACTATCTGGCGGGACGGATTCCGGAATACCGGGTCGAGTATCGCTCGCGGATGCGGCAGGGTGGCTGGAAGTGGATTTTGTCGGTGGGAACAATCATCGAGCGTGATGTGGCCGGTCAGCCCACGCGCATGCTGGGCACTCATACTGATATCAGCGCCTTGAAACGATTGGAGTTGCATGAGCGCTTGCGGGTTCAGCTCTTCACCAAATTGTTAGGAGGTGAAAGTTTGCAAACCCTGATGAGTACTCTTATCGAGGCATTTGAATTAGAGCAGCCCGATGTGCGTTGCGCCATTGTGTTCTTCGATGTGACAGCTCGTCATACGCATCACGTCATCGCCCCTAATCTCCCGGCGGCACTGGTTGAAGCCCTGGAGCAGAGCGCGCGACAAGGCCGCCGCGATCTCTGGGGCGATCTGATCAGCATGCAGCGAATTGTGATTCCTCGGCTGAGCGAACAGGCGGTGTGGGCGAGTTTCGCGCCACTGGCGCAAACTGCCGGCCTGGAAACGCTGTGGGCCGAGCCGATTCCCGGCGCGGGCGGGGTTGCTATCGGCGCGTTCATGGTCTGGTCAGCGCGGAGCGCCGAACCGCTGGAAGATGATCTGACCCTGTTGCGCTTTGTCAGTCATCTGGCTGGCCCGGTGATTGAGCAGCATGTGATTGCCGAACGATTGCGGTTGAGTGAAGAACGGTACGCGCTGGCCGAGCGCGCGGTGCAGGATGGGGTGTGGGATTGGGATATCACGAATGGGGTGACCTATCTCTCGTCGCAATGGAAGGCGCTGTTTGGTTTTGGCGAGAACGAGTTGCCTGATAATATTACCACTTTCTTCGAGCGGATCCATCCTGAGGATTGGCCGCAGGTGACGCGCGCCCTCGATCGGCATTTTGCCGGTCTCGAACCGTTCAATATGGAATTTCGCATGCGCTACCGCGATAACAACTACCGCTGGATTCTTGCCCGCGGTGAAGCGCTGCGCGACAATGAAGGCCGGGTGACGCGCATGGTCGGCGCGCTGAGCGATATTACCGAGCGGAAGCAACTCGATGAGCGCATTCGCGAAAATCAGAAACTGGAAGCGTTGGGCTTGCTCACCGGCGGTCTGGCGCATGACTTCAATAATCTGCTGGGCATTATCATCGGCAATCTTGATCTCTCGCTCACCGACTGGCAGGGCGATGAGTCAACCAAACAGTTGATCGAAGCCTCCCTCCGGGCAGCGTTGCGCGGCGCGGAGCTGACCAAGAGTCTGCTGGCGGTGGCGCGTCGCCAGCCGCTGGCGCCGACTACCATCGATGTCGCGCAGGTCGTGCGCGAGTTTTTGCCGCTTGCTCAGGTGACACTGGGGGCTGCCATCCATGTCAGGCTGGTTGAACAGGATGCTGCTCTGGCGCGCGCTGATCGAGCCGGGCTAGAAGCCGCGCTGCTCAATCTCCTGATCAATAGCCGTGATGCCATGCCCCATGGCGGTGAGGTGACGATTCAGATCCGGCAACGCCAGGTTGGGCCAGAGGATGCCATGCTGCTGTCGATCCTGAGTCCGGGTTGCTACATTGCCATCGATGTGATCGACACCGGAACCGGGATGCCGCCAGAGGTGGCGGCGCGCGCCTTTGAACCGTTTTTTACCACGAAAGAGCGCGGGCGCGGCACCGGCCTGGGTTTAGCGATGGTGTATGGATTCGCGAAACAATCTGGCGGCACGGCCCAGATCTACTCGGCACCGGGAATCGGCACGACGGTTCGGCTTTATCTGCCATGCGCCGAACAGCCCGCAGTGAGCGAGCCGTCGCCGCCTGCGCCGTCTGCCCGGCGCGAGGCGCGGATTCTGGTGGTGGATGACGATCCCGATCTGCTGCGCATCACCCAGACTACGCTGATCAATTTGGGCTATACGGTCCTGGTTGCTGTCGATGGGCAGATGGCGTTGAGTCTGCTGCAATCCGAAGCAGTTGATCTCTTGCTTACCGATGTGGTGATGCCGGGCATGGATGGGCGCGCGCTGGCAGCGCGCGCGCGCCAGGCCAACCCTGCGCTGAAGGTGTTGTATATGAGCGGCTTTGCCGCCCTGCAGAGCAGTGAACAACTCGATGCCCCGGTGCTGGAAAAGCCGTTTCGGGCCAGCAGTCTCGAAGTTGCCATTCAGGAAGCCCTGGAAGGCTGAGCTGTCACGTAGTCGCGCGCTTGATCGAGCGTGGTTAACAGGTCTGCGGCCAATCTGCGGCGGTCGAAGCAGCGCTCGGCGAGCTTGCGCGCGTTACGACCAGCTTCACGGGCAAACTCGGGGTGATCACAGACAAAGCTGATCTGATCGGCCAGATCGTTGGGTTGATTGGCGGTGGCATACCGCCCGCACTGATGCTCTTCAACCAGAAGCCGCAACCAGCCCGGCGTGTTGACAATTACCGGCTTTCCGGCGGCCAGCGTGTCGAAGAGTTTGTTGGGCGAACAGGTTGCCAGCACTGGCACGGCTTTGAAGATGGTCAGACAGACGTCGGCTGCCGCCACCAGATCGGCAATTTCGGCTTTCGGCAGCGGGTCGAGAAACCGCACATTGCCCAGACCGTAACGCCTGACCAGCTCTTCCAACAGCGGTCGTTGCCGTCCGTGTCCGGCCAGCGCGATCAAAATATCGGTGCGTCCCCGTTCCTGCAACACGCGCGCCGCTTCGATCACCTGTCGCACATCATTGGCTTCGCCCAGCGTGCCGAAATAGAGCGCAATCGAGCGCGGATTGCCCAACTGTTCGCGCCAGCGTCGGCCATCACGCTGGGGATGAAACAGATCGAGATCGGCGGCATTGGGAATGACGGTGATGCGCGCTGGATCGACGCCTGCATCGATGATGCCCTGTCGCATGCCCGGCGAGAGCGCAATGATATGCCGCGAGCGGCGATAAATCGCCCGTTCGAGCCAGCGCGCAGCCAGGATCAACAGCGGGTGGCGCAGCGCGCCCATCTGAATTGGCGCTTCCGGCCACAAATCTCGCACTTCAAATATCAGTGGCGCACGGTGCCAGCGGCTGGCCAGTATGCCGGGAATGCCGATAGTTAAAGGGGTGCTGGTGGCAAAGACCACATCAGGTCGCTTGACCCGTAAGACCACTAGCAGACTCGCCAGCGCAAAGAGGACAAATGCGATGATTCGCTGGCCGTAACCAATCGCTGTGCCGCGAATATAGTCGGCGTAGCCGGCGCGCACTTCGATCACATCGATGCCGTCGATCTGGCGTTGTCGCCACCAGCCGCCGGGCCAGCGCTCTTGCGAATGAGCTGCGGTGACAATGGTTACGCGGTGGCCCTGCTCGACGAAGAAACGGGCAAATTCATACGAGCGGGTGCCGCCGATGCCGGCGCGAGTGGTAAAGTACTGGTGCAGGTAAAGGATATGCATGCTACGACACCTCAATCTCGCGCACGACGTGGCGGAGCTTGCCAGCGCGTGTGCGCGGCAGACGTTCCACCAGTGTCCATTCCACCTCCATCTCTGTCCCCAGGTAGCGCCGGGCAGCCGCTATCACTGCTTCCATCGAGGCCGGCACAAAATCGGGCGCCGGCACGACCCGGATCACGATCCGATTGAGCGCGACCTGCGCGATCTGACTCTCCTTGATGCCTACACCGGGCTTGGTAACGTGGCTTAGCCGGCCAATCCAGCGCCCATCCGGCGTCTTGATCCGATCGTCGATCCGCCCCTCGATGGCCAGCCACGACGGACTGTGGCGTCCGCATGGACAATCGTCGGCGGCCAGCGTGGCCAGATCGCCGGTCTGGTAGCGAATGTACGGCGTGCCCGAACTGGCAAAGCTCGTCACGACAATCTGACCGGTTTCGCCAGGAGCGACGGGCCGGCCTTGCTCATCAACGATCTCGGCGATTGCGGCCCGACTGAGCGCGTGATAGCGTTTATGCTCGCACTGCCATGCCATCTGTCCTACTTCGCCGGTGCCGTAGGTCTGCGCTACCGGGCAGCCGAATGCCTGCTCAACTACCGCTTGCTGCTCAAGTGAAATCCCTTCGCTGTCGGTAATGATGGCGCGCAGGCGCGGCGGCTGGTCGCCGCTCTCCAGAATATATGTCGCCAGCAGATGCCACGCGGTGGGATAGCCGGTGCCGTAGACAACCCCGCTTTCGCGCAGCGCGCGCAGGTAGTGAGGGTAAAACTGCGGCGCAAGATGGTAGGCCGAACACTGCAATTGGCGATAGAGATCGATCCAGATCCAGAAGGGAGGCTGGCGGCGTGTGTACGGGGTTACATACGCGCCGGAAAAACGCGCGCGCGGTTCGCCGAAGCGACAGCCGAGCGCAGCCAGCATCGCATCTGCCGGCGCCTGATGATTGCGAGTAGCTTCCCGATCGACATAATAGGTTAGCGGTGTGCCGGTTGAACCGCTCGTGCGGCGCGGCCAGAGCGCGCGCGCGCTGATATCGCTTGCTACCAGCGCCAGCGGATCGCGGCGGATCTGCTCCCTGGTCAACATGGGGAGGGTGGGCAATTCGGCCAGACTCGACAATGGTCGATCGGGCAGAATGTCGCGGTAGTAGGGCACGCGCCGCCGCGCCGCCGCCAGCAGATGATTGAGGCGGGCGAGCTGGTACGCTTCTTGCTCGGCGCGCGAGCGGTAATACCAGGCCGGATCATGGTCAGCTACCAGCCGCTGATAGTCGCCGTGGCGGCGAAACCACTCGCGGCGCACTGCCTCGGCATTGACCAGCACGCGCTGGAGCCAGCGCGGCGACGAATCGTAGATCTGTTGTTGAGCTGGCAGGCGAAGCAGTTTCATTGCAATACCTCGAACCCAACCGTTTGCACGCCGGCAGCGGTCAATCGCTCGACCAGCGCCGGATCACGGAAGACAGCATACTCGCGCAGTCGCGATTCGGTGAGGCTACCGAAGAGCGCGGGCACCACCTGCGTGGCCGGATGAATGATCAGTTCTGCTGGCGCCGTCTGCGGCCATGGCACGCGCCGGACGATCTGTTCGACCGCCGCTTTACCCGGTCCGTACCCTGGCGTGATCACCACGCCAGCCGGCATTCGCATGCCCCGCCGGGCGGCAGCGGCAGTCCAGCGCGCGATGATCTGCCCTTTGATCCAGTAGAGCGGGTTAGTCAGATGATACTGGAACGCTGATCCATGGCGAGGCGCAGTGATCCGCCGATGCGAGCGCATCGCCGGAATGCCGAGCTGACAGGCGACATTGACCATCAGCGTGAAGAGGCCGGGCAGCACATGCGCATTCTGGTGGGTATTCCAGAAATCGGGCTGGCCAATTACGGCAACCAGTCGGTTGTGCTGCGCGCGCAGTTCGGTCTCGATCTGCGCTGCCGGGATCTGCCCGGCCAGCCAGCGCCGCCGGAATTCCCTTGCCGACCAGAACTGACCATGTTGATCGACCAGCGCCGGTACCTGCGCAGGCGACGCTGCCGGCGCGCCACAGGTCAGCGTCCAGTGAATGCCAATGGAAGCCTGCGGAAAGCGGGCGCGCAATTGCGCCGCTTCGGTATAGGCGGGCAGATTGGGCATGACGCAGGTCGCGCGCAGCGCGCCAGCCGCCAGACACTCTTCGATCGCCCGATTTACTTCCGGGCACATCCCGTAGTCGTCAGCGGTGATGATGAGTTGATGAATACTATTCCGCGTCATAACAATTCCGCATACAACGCCAGCAGATACTGCGCTTCCCGTTGCCAGTTGAACTCGCTGATGACCCGGCTGCGTCCTTCCGCGCCCATTGCTTGCCGGAGCGCCGGATCGTCAAGCAATCGGACAATGGCATCGGCGTAGGCGCCGGGATCATCTGGGCGCACCATGATTGCGCAGCGACCATCGCCGACAAAGGGACGACTCGGCGGCAGATCGCTGAGCACGACCGGCATGCCGAGCGCCATAAACTCAAACAACTTGGTTGGAATATTGTGCTGAAACTTCGGCAGATCAGGCAAGGGGATGAAACCGATCTTCGCCTGTCGCACCCGCGCCGCCACCTGATCGTGCGCGATCAGATTTGGATCGAGCACCATGTCGTCAGCAAGGCCGCGGCGCGCGATCTCGGCCTGCGCCCACTGCGCTTCTGGACACTTGCCAAAGAAGAGCCAGCGCGCGCGCCGCCCCCGCCGTCGTAGCTCGTCCGCCACTGCAAAGGTGACTTCCAGATGATAACGAGGAATGGTGCCGTGATACACCAGATCGAACGGCGCATCGTTGGCAGGGGGTGGTTGTTGCAGGAAGAGATCGAGGTGCGGAAAGTTGTGTATCGTCACTACCCGGCGGGCGCGAAACCGGCGCAAGTAGAGATCGGCCACGCCGCGATCGGCGGTGATAATCGCGTCGAAGGCGCGGGCGGCCAGATGCTCCAATCCTGCCATTGTCACCGCCAGGCTGCGCCGCAGCAGAGGTTGCAGATGCCGCTTCTGGGTGACATAGGCAGTGTTGTTTTCGTGGCAATCGAACACTACCCGCGCGCGGGTGGTCGCCTTCAGCCAGAGACCGAGCGGAATCAATTCCGGATCGTGCAGATGGTAGAGGTCAGCCTGCAACTGACGGGCCAGCGCGGCAGCTCGGCGCAGGCGTCCGAGTCGCTGCCTGACGGCCAGGCTTAGCCGCTGCGCGGCCATTGCCCCGACACTGTGAAGTTGCACCCCCTGTCGTTCCAGCGCCATAAATGGCAACGGCGCAAGTAAGTGAGTCTCGTAGCCCGCTGCCGCGAGGCTGAGGCATTCGCGAAAGAAGATGCGCTGGTCGAACGGCTGATGCACCGTGGAGATATGAACGATCCGGCGCGCCTGCCTCAGAGGCCGCTCAGTCTGGCCCGCAATCGTTCGGGCAGGAATGGAATCATCCGGTAGATCAGGGCGCGGTTGAGCCATCGCATTCCTCCGAAGATCGTCTCGTAGAGACGCGCTTCCCACGGTGTATACACGGTTGCCAGCGCCCGGCGTCGTTCCGCCTCGCGCAAGGCTGATGGCCGACTGCTCACGCCATCGCCATCGAAGATTGCAACTTCTTTCGCCAGATGGTAGTAGCGCACCCGCCGACGCAAGATCAGATCGAGCAGATACGCATAATCGGCCAGAATGCGATAATCGGTCGCAAACGGTTGCGCTACGTAGAGTTCTCGGCGCACAAACCAGACTTGTTGACAGATCATCTTGCGATAGAGCCAGAAGCGATTGAGTCGATCAGGGTAGCAGATCAAGCGCCCTTCGCCTGCGCGACCGGTGCCGAGATATGGATGGTTGACGAACGAGCGCACGTCACCGTAGAGAAAATCGGGTTCATCGCGCTGGGCTATCGCCTGCGCTACCGCCGTGAGCGTATCTGATCTCGAAAACAGGTCGCCTGCATTCAGAAAACAGACATAACGACCGCGCGCATGCGCCACTCCCTGGTTCATGGCATCGTAGATACCGCCATCGGGCGACACGATCACCCGCGCACCCAGCGCCTGCAACCGTTCCGGCGTGCCGTCGGTCGAACCGCCATCCTTAACCAGATACTCGACATCGGCGAAATCCTGCGCCAGCACGCTGCGCGCGGTGCGTTCGGCGGCGTCGGCGCAGTTGAGCGTAATTGTGATGATGCTGAACAGCGGTTGGCTCACGGTGTCTCTCCTGAGCGGATGAAACGCTGATAACGGGCCAGTTGTTCCTGGTAGCGCCGACGATGTTCAGGGATGAACTTGCGCTGAACTGCGGGCGGCAATCGTCGCACCAGCGCAGGCGGCGTTTGCTCGCGGATCAGTTGCACCAGCCGGGCGCGCGGTCGCCACCAGATCAGGTAGATCAGATGATTGCGCCAGGCCCGCAGGTATTCTCGCCGCTGGGCGGCCTGCACCATGCGCGCATAGCGCGGATCGGCCAGTAAACGCTCGATGTCGTCGGTGCGTCGCTGCTCCACCACTACCCTACCGGCAGCAATATCGGCGCGCAGATCAAGGATGGGCTGCGGATGCTGACCGGTGAAACGAACCAGCCAGTTCTGCGTGCCATACTGATCCATAATCCGCAGGCCATTACCGAGATGAACTTCGCGCAGTAAATCGAGATTCTTTTGCAGGCGGCCTCGTTCACGTTCCCAGGGCTGATTCTGGTAATAGGCGCCTTTGCCCGTAAACTGGTGCGGAAAGACCATATAGTAGTGGTACATGCGCACTCCGATCGCATCGGCCAACCGCATGCGCCGCCGGGTCAGATCGCGACCGCGTTCATCGACGATAGTCGGCGGGCGATGGGTGTCGTAGCGATATCCTGGTTGCCAGCGAAAGACGCGCCGGTATCGTCCCCACGGTTCACCCTGGAACTGGCGATGCCAGAACAACCCGCCATCGGCAAGATAATCAAACCCGCCCCAGAAGTGATAAGCGCGAAAGCAGAGACACGAGGTGTCGGGATGCTGGCGCAGAAATGCTGCCACCCGCGCAATATCAGCAGGATGGTAAAATTCGTCAACATCGATCTGCCACAACCAATCGCCGGTGGCTCGTTCAGCATAAGCGCGACTCTGTTCATCTTTCTCGCCTGGCCAGAAGCCGTTGGGATGTCCGCACATCTCGGCGGTGACGATGATCAATTTGTCATCTGGGTCCTCTTCCGCCTTGAAGTGGTAGAGCGCCTGGAGGGTGCCATCGAGCGAATGGCCGTCTGGCGTGGCGGCATGCGCTGCGCGCGGACTGGCTCCTTCCGCCACGATGATCTGATGGGCGAAAGGGTAGATTGCGCGCAGGTTGTAGCGGAGAAATGGCTCGCCATTGAGCACGATCATGCCAAACGTGATTCGTGGTTGTGCGCTCATTGCGATACTCCTGCCTGGACGGAAAGCCGACGTGACCGCGGCAACGGCGGCAAGGGTTGTCGCGCTGACGGCATCACAACGCCATCCGCCAGTGCCCAGACCGCCCACAGTGACCAGTGCAGATGGGCAGTCACCATCGTATTTCCTGACGCCTGACCATGGATGAGGGCAAATACGAAGACGGCGAAGAAAACAATCCGCCAGACCGCTCGATCATCATCAGGCGTTTGCGCCCAGATCGCCGGCAGACGGCGCAGCGCCCAGACGATGTAGCCGAGGAAAAAGATCATGCCAACCATGCCCTGATCGGCCAGGGTGCCGATAAAGAGATTGTGCGACCAGAGCTTGTATTCAAATCCCCATCCCCACACTGGCGAGGCCAGGAAGAGATTCCAGCCGATTGCCCACAACCAGCCGCGATCGGCAAAGACATTGAACGACTCATCAAGCCCGCTTTCGCCATCTCGCACGATCAGATGCGGCGCGACCTGATAGATCGTTACCACGGCGATTACAATCGCGGCGATCGCCAGCGGCACGCGCCACAGTTTCTTATCGGTTCGGCTGAGCGCCCAGGCGAAGATGAGCGCTGCCGCAATGCCCGCGCCGCTTAGTGATTGACGGGCGCCGGTGAGGAAGACGCCATAGCCACACCACAGCGCCAGGAGCAGAAACAGGCCGATCGACCACAATCGGCGCGCTTGCAAGAAGAGACCGATGCCCAGCAGGAAAGCAATGCTCAGATGGTGAGAGAAGAAGTTGTACTCGCGGATGCCAAGATTGCGGTATGGCAGCGATGAGAGTCCGGGATCGCTGAGCAGGTAACTCAGCGGCACATCGATAAAGCGCAATGCCGCATACAATCCATACGCGCTGGTCAACAGATAGGCAATGGCGAATCGGCGCGCTGCCTCGCCATCGCGGATCGCCATCAATGCCGTCAGCGAGCCGACAATAATGTAGAGGACGATCGAGCGCACAATCGATATTTTTTCGGGCAGATCAAACTGGAAGAGCACGATGAGCGCCCAGGCCCACCATAATGCCATCCAGGGCACAATCCAGGCATCGCTGCGCGGCACAAGCTGGCGCGTCGTCTGATCGATACGTTCAGGCGTAAATGACCACGGCCTGACCACGTGAAGATAGCGGATCAGCGCCAGCGCGATCGTTGCCAGCAACGGCCACGTCGCTGCGATCGACCCGACGAAGACGGTGCGCGTCCAGAGTGACACCGACAGATACATCCCCAGCGCAATTTCTGGTCGTCCACGCCAGATGGCGTAGAGACAGACCAGGCCAAGGACGGCAAGTTCGAGTGGATTGAGGATGATCGGTCCGATAACAACCATCGTGTCGCCTTGCTAGCATTCAACGCCGTAAGCGCGATACAGTCGATTCCGAGCGCTGGCGTGCTTTTGCCACAGCCACCAGAGCACGCGCAGACCGGCATACTGGCGCGTTGTCAGCGGTTGTCGATAGCGACGCTGCAAGAGAGCGTGCTCACGCTGCCAGATCGTCTGCCAGGTGGCTGTTTTCGCCTCTTCGTGAAGGCGAAAGTCGCCGAGCGGCGGCCCCGGCAAGCGCCGGCTCGGCCCGGCCATACTGAGGCGAATGAAGAGGTCACGATCCATGCAGAAGCGGAGCGCGCGATCAACCCCGCCAACCCGTTCATAAACGCTGCGTCGCCAGAAACATCCCTGTTGCGGCCAGCGATGCACGCCGAGCTGCGTCGTGAGTCTCGGATTCGGCGGCAAGGCGAAGATCCGCGAGATGACCTGACTATTGGCGTCGATAAAGTTCACGTCGCCGCTGGCAAAGGCCAGCCAGGGTCGTCTGGCGAAGAAACGTCCTACGCGCTGGAGCGCTCCCGGTTGCAGGCGATCATCGGAATTGATCCAGGCCAGAATCTCGCCGGTCGCGCGGGCAAAACCGTCAGCCAGCGCCGCTGCCTGTCCGCCGTCAGGTTGCGATTGCCAGTAGCTTAGCCACGGCGCATACCGCCGAATGATCTCGACACTGCCATCGCGACTGCCGCCATCCATCACGATATACTCAAGATTGGGGTAGCCCTGGAGCAGCACCGAGCGAATCGCCTCTTCGAGGTACTGTGCCTGCTGATACGACGGAGTTACTATTGTGATCCGCGGCCATGGTCGCCCATCCGGCATCAACGGCGGCGCCGGCGGCGTTTCCTCCGTCCAGGGCCAGCCCCGTCGCTCGGGCGACGGCGGAGGGAGAACAGAGATTGAAGGTGTCGTCTGCATCACCGTTGTCATCTCAACCTGCCTGTCCGACGGCGCGCATGACCGTTGCCGGTTCACGGTGAGCCCGATACCACTCAATCGTTGCCCGCAAGCCATCGGTAAAGGTCGTCGTGGCCCGAAACCCAAACCGTTCCCAGGCGCGCGATACATCGAGCTTGCGGCGCGGCTGTCCATTCGGCTTTGTCGTATCCCAGACAATCTGGCCACGGAAACCGGTCAGTTCGGCGATCAGTGTCACTAGATCACGGATGCTGATTTCATAACTGCTGCCAATGTTGACCGGAGCGGGATCGTTGTAGCGCTCGGTCGCCAGCAGAATGCCTTCAGCGGCATCGGCGGCGTAGATAAACTCGCGCGTCGGCGAGCCATCGCCCCAGACCACAATCTCGCGTTCGCCCCGTTCACCGGCCTCGATGCACTTCCGGATCAGCGCCGGGATCACGTGCGACG
>FWWL01003780.1_pt1 | contig 26785 bp, 23 predicted proteins | sample 2228331 | NCBI WGS metagenome assembly FWWL01 (sample SAMEA103939775, study PRJEB20133) | metagenome
AAGGGTTTAAAGAGGATAAATAAAAGATGGGAGGATATTCCCTTTCTTGATAAGTTTTTGTTTGAGCTTAATTTTATTAAATATTTTTATATAAAAAATTTGCTTATAAGGGCAGGTTTTAAGATTAAGAGAAAAAATTTTGTTTTTCCTCAGGAAATGAGAAGTTCTAAAAAACTTATGTTAAAAAAGATATTAAAATTTTTAAATCTTTATCCCTTTGAGACCAGGTTCCTTGCTATAAAATAATCTTATATTTTCTTAATTTTTCATACAGGGTTTTTCTTGAGATGCCTAAAATTTTTGCAGCCTCTGAAATATTACCTCTTGAACTTTTTAAAACTTTTTCAATTGTCTCCCTTTCAATCCTTTCAACCTCCCTATCAATAATATCCTTTAAATTTTCAATTTTTATTTCCTCCTTTTCCTTTTCTACTTTTGTTTCAATCAATAAATGTTCTTTTTTTATAATCCCATCTTCTGTTAAAATGGAAGCCCTTTCAAGAATATTTTCCAGTTCTCTTATATTTCCAGGGAAATCATAAGAAATAAGCATTCTTTTACTTTCCTCGTCTAATTTAAGTTTTTTACCATGTTTTCTTTCCAATATTTTAAGAAAGTGTTCTGCTATTAAAATTATATCCTCTTTTCTTTCCCTTAAGGGCGGTAAATAAATTGGAAATACTGAAATTCTATAATAAAGGTCTTCTCTGAACTCTCCTTTATTAACAAGTTCCTTTAAATTTCTGTTTGTTGCACATATTATTCTTGTATCAACCTTTATTGGTTTTAATCCTCCTAATCTTTCAATTTCCTTATATTCAATTGCTCTTAATAGTTTTGCTTGTAAATCTATGGGCATTTCAGCGATTTCATCAAGAAATAGAGTTCCTCCCTCAGCAAGTTCAAATTTTCCTATTTTTGTTTTGTAGGCTCCAGTGAAGGCGCCCTTTTCTGAGCCAAATAGTTCATTTTCAAGGAGTTCTTTTGGTATGGCTGCGCAGTTTATGGGTATAAAAGGTCCCTCTTTTCTTTTTGAGTTTAAATGTATAAATCTTGCGAATACTTCTTTTCCTGTTCCGGATTCACCCATTAAAAGGACGGTTGTATTTTCTTTTGAAACCTTTTTTGCAAGTTCAAAGGCTTTTAAAAATTTTTCATTTTTACCTATTATTTCAGGAATATTCCCATGTATTGTTTTAATTAGTTCTTTTTTTTTTTTTTCTTTTTTAATTTCCTTTTCTATTTTTTCAATTAAAATTAAAATTTCTTCAGGGTCAAAGGGTTTTGTTAGATAATGATAGGCTCCCTCCTTTATTGCCTTGATTGCATTTTCAATTGAACCATAAGCAGTTATTATTATCACATATATATCCTCAAATTTTTCTTTTATGTCCTTAAGAACCAAAATTCCGTCTCTTTCTTTGAGTTTTAAATCAAGTAATATAAGTTCAGGTTTTTCCCTTTCAAGATATTCCCATAATTCTTTTTCTTCTGTGAATCCCCTTGCACTAAATTTTTTTTCTTTTAAAAATCTTTCAAGGGATTTTACAAAGGTATAGTTATCATCAAGAATATAAATTTTTTCAATCATAAATTAAATTTCATTATTATTTTAGTCCCTTTTTCTCTTTTGCTTTCTATTTTAAACTCAATATTGTGCATTTCTGCAACCCTTTTTACAAAAGAAAGTCCAAGACCAAATCCTCTTGCTTTCGTTGTAAAAAAAGGCTCTATTGCCCTTTTTAAAACTTTTTCATCCATACCCTTTCCTGTATCCTCAATTAAAATTATTCCCTTTTTATTTTTCTTTTCTGTTTTTATAAAAATAATACCTTCTCCTTCAATCGCTTCAATAGCATTCTCTATTATATTTAAAAAAGCCTTCTTTAAAAGAATTTTGTTTCCGTAAAGGTTCATTTCTTTAAGTTCTTTTTTAATTTTTATCCTCTCTTCTTTTTTTATTTCTAAAAGAGCTTCTTCTATTACCTCTTTTATATTAACCTCTTCTTTTGGAATTTCCTCTCCCTTTATTATATACCTTGTATAATCCTCAAGTATTTCATTAACACTCATTATCTCTTTATATATATTTTCAAAAAGCTCATCTTTCAAATTATTTTTTATTAACCTTAAATAGGAGATAAGGGATTGTAAGGAATTTTTTATTTCATGAGAGAAAACAGAAATAATCTCTGCAATCTCAAAAAATCTCCTCTTTTTTTCTTTTTCTTCTATTTCCTTTAAAAAAGGATATTCTACTACTTGATGAAGAAAATCGGAAATCCGGATGTTTCTATTTTCCATCCAGGATATTAAGCCTCCTAAAATCTTAGAAATTAAATAAAGTAAAAGCAGAAAATTAAGAGTAAAAAATAAAAAAAAAGGGGGTTTTAATCTTGAGTTTTTAAAATCTTCATAAATAAGAGGAATTTCCTCGTATCTGGCAACTATCTTTTCTTCTGGAAGAAAAACCCAAAATTTCCCCCTCTTATCCACAAAAAAATCTTTTTTTAAAGTTTCTTTTTTTAATTCTTTAAATTCTTCAGGAAAGATGGGAATTTCGCTTTTTTTATAAATCAAATTAATCTTTTCATTTAAGGAAATAATAAACTCAATATCTTGTGTCAAAAACTTAGTTTCTCCCCTTATTATATGCTTTAATTTTTCTCTTTCCTTTAAAAGAAAATAATAAAATTTTTTATGATAATTAAGATATTCATTTAAAGAAATAAGAAAAGGCAAAATACCAGCAAAAAAAAGAAGAATATAAAAAAAACAAAGATATATTTTTAATCTCCTCACCTTATAATTATAATCAAAGAGTGTTACCTAAAGGAAACAAAAAATGATTTTTCTATACATTTTTAAAAGAAAAAATAGGTGGAATGAAATTTGCATTTTTTAAAAAGGAGGTTGGAAATGGAAGGGAAAAATAAAAGGTGCGGTTTCACTTTAATAGAACTTTTAATTACAATTCTTATTTTTGGAATTCTTTTGGGTATGGCGGTAATGTCCTTAGGAGATTTGGGAAGGGTTTCCTCTGAGGGTGAAGCAGAGCGTATTGTGAGTATTATAAGAACATGGAGAGAAATAGCTATTTCTACTCAGAGTGTGGTGCAGGTATCAAGGGGAGAAAATGGTTTTATTGTTTTAAAAATTGATACAATGCTTCATAATTTGGATAGAAGAGGATTAGAGAGATTAAGATTTGGTTTTAATAGTGCAAGTGTTGGTGTTCCTGAGGCTGGTGGGGTGATTGAAAGTGATGGAGTAGTTTTTGATAGGGATACTTTAATATTTGACAGGCGTGGGGGAGCAACCTCTGGTGCTTTTTATTTAACTGATGGAGAAAGGGATTTTGCAATAGGAGTAGCCACATCTGGCAGAATTAAATTGTGGAGGTGGGTAAATGGTTCCTGGTATTGAGAAAAAGGGTTTTACCCTTATTGAGCTTTTGGTTGCCATTGTAATTTTTGGTATTCTTTTTGTTGGGCTTTTAAATGCAATATTTTTTGGAATTGAAGCAAGTTTACTTAACAGTCAGAGAATAAGAGCAAGGCAGTTAATGACAAGTATTATGGATAATCTCAGAAACTTACCTTCTGAACATATTTTTTTGCAAGATTTGAATCCTTCAAATTCCCTTAATGACCTTTCAACTCCTGACCACTATATGATAATTGATACTTTTGGGTTAGATTGGGAGGTGATATGGAATATAAGACCGGATAGTTTAGATTCTGATGTATTAAATATTAGAGTTTTTGTATTATGGAGGGAAAGAAGATTTTTTGTTTCCTCTCAAACAGTATATTATAGAGGATTAGAAAGGAGGTAAATAAAATGAAAAAAGGATTTACCTTGGTTGAGATTTTAATATCTATGCTTATTTTGGGGATAGTGATAGCAGGTATAATATCTGTTTTTCTTACCCAGCAAAGAAAGACGATGGAGGTTCAGAATATCTCTTCCATGCACACAGATGCTCAGGTGGCTTTTGAGATAATAAAATGGGATCTTATAATGGCAGGTTTTGGACTTGGAGAGTCGCATACATTTATACTGGCTGGTGACGGCGGTGAAAACGCACCAGATACAATTACTCTTTTCGGGTTAACTCTGGGTTATGAATTAGCTACCACCAGGTTTAATATAGTAATAGGGGGTTCGCCAACGGTAGATAATAGACTCCTTTGTAATTTGTGGAGAGGGGCAGATTCAATCAGAAATATTAGAAAGGGTTTATATGCTTTTGGAATTGACCCGGACACAAGAGATATAACTGAGATTAATGGAATACTTGTGGAATCTACTTATGTTGACCCTATTGATACAAGCTTTGTAATTTTTTTAAGAACTCCTGTAACCTATAAAAGGGGAACTGTATTAATAGGGGTTCAAAATCCCTTTATTCCTTTGGAAGGGGTTAGATATTTTGTTGATGAAAACAGGACCCTGTGGAGAAATAATGTTCCTTTTTTAGAGAATGTAGAGGATATTCAGTTTGCTTATGGTATAGATGGTCTTTTGACAGAACCCGATGGAGAAATTGATGATGATGAATGGGTAAATGATTTAGATGGGATAACAAGTAGTCAAATTTTAAATAATAGATTTGCAATAAGGGTTACATTAATTGTAAGGTCAAGGGGTATACCTGGATTTAATTATCCTACAAATGAGATAAGGATAGAAAACAGGGTTATAGAGTTATCTCATGCGGATAGAATATTTGATAGAATTATTTTGCAGGGGGTTGTATACCCCCGAAATTTAAACATGTAAAAGGAGGTTTTGTTATGAAGAAGAGTATAGCTTTAATAACCACAATTTTAATGACTGCTCTTCTTACTATATTGATAGGGACTACCCTATTTCTTGTTTCAAGGGGAATATTTGTTACAGGAGGAGAGGAGAGGTTTGTAACTGCTCTATCAGCATCAGAAGGAGGGATAGAAAGGGGTGTATGGAAAATAAAAAGATATATGGAAGGGAATGATGAGCTAAATCCAGAAAATTATAGGATAGGTAGTTTTAATGTTAGAGTTTCACCTGAGGCTGTTTCAGGATATGCAAGGGTTGGATTTTCTCTCAGATTTGCTGCGGCTTATCTTGGATATGGATACACCTCAAAGGGAGGAGGAGTAGCTCAAATTTATCTTATTTCTTCTTCTGCAAATCATCCTCAGGGAACAAGGGCTGCTGTAGAAGCTTTAATGAAAATACCTATAGGTTCACCAGGAGGTGAGTGATGAAAAGGTTAATTTTAATAGTTATTTTTATTTTTTCTTTTGGTTTGCTTAAATCCCAGGAAATGCCCTGTTCTGCTCCTCCTCAGGTTTCAGTTGTGGAAAAACCCAATGTTTTAATTGTTCTTGATGTAACAGGTTCAATGAGATGGAGGGCATCTGCAAGTATTGACCCTGATGGACCAGGAGGAACTTATTCCTATGGACAGTATAGCCCCAATTTCACCTATTATGGATATTTTCATCCTGATTCAATATATAGGTATCAAAATCAGGTATTTAAAGCAGTAGGCTACAGTTCTGACCACACCATTAATCCTAATACTTTTAATCCTCGAATGGACAGGTATTTAGGAAATATTCTTAACTGGGGAGTAATGTCAAGAATAGATGTGGCAAAAAAAGCCTTAACAGGAGGAAAAGGTGAGCCTCAGAATCAAATTGATAAACACACCCTCATAGGTGAGGGAGATGGAGAAGGCATGTGGATTAATGTAGACGGCACTTCAGTTCGGGTATGGCCTACCCCTCATTTCTCTGTAGGTGGAAGATATTATAGATTTTCAAAGCCTGGTTATTACAGCAATCAGCCTTCCTACTTTTATATTGAAAAAGATACTATAATAAGGGGTAGACCAACCTGGATAAGAATTAAGACTTACAGGTGTCGTGTGGATGTTTCAGGAGTTTCTGTTGAGGAGAAAGCAGGTATTATAAGAAAGATAGCAGATAAGGATTTTGATGGACAATGGGATCAGGGAAAGGAAATTCCAAGATTTGCACTTTTCTTTTTCTCTACCACTCAGTGGCAATTACCCATAGAGTTTTATCAAACAGAAGAAGACCCTGATATGGAACCCTTTATAAATGCCATTAATAATATAGACCCCTCAGGCGGAACTCCTGTAGGAGATGCGGTTCTGGAAGCAATGCACTATATAAGTTATGTGCCTCCCCACTGGAATCTGTATACATACCATGGAAGGGGAACAAAGTTTGACCCCATGTATTCTGGACAGGGTGCTTCCTTACAGCTAATTCCCTGCAGAAAAAATTTTGTAATTTTAATTGGTGACGGTGAATCCAATTCAGATGAACCTGATATAAAAGATGATGAGCATTTTTCTAACCTTTCTCCTATTTTCTCTTCTCGTGATTTATGTGATTATGATGCTGACGGAAATTCATGGGATTGTAATACAACACAAGGCTGGGCTGATTTAGACCATCCTGCTGATGATTATGCCTATTTTGGTCATATCACAGATATGAGGGAAGATACTGCAGGCTTTAATACCATAGAATTTTTTTCCCTTATGACCTTTGGAAGGGGTTCCTCTCTTTTTATGGAAATAGCAAAGGATGGAGGATTTAAAGATAGAAATGGGAATTTTATTCCTGATTTACCAGAAGAATACGATGAGGATTTTAATGGTATTCCAGATAACTACTACGATGCCGTAACAGGAGAGGAAATAGAAGAGGCTATAAAGGCGATTATTTATGAAATAATAGCAAGGGTATCCTCAGGGACAGCTGTTTCTCTTATTACACAAACATCAAAGGCAGAAGGAATGGCTGCCTTTGCCTCTTACTATCCAAAGAGATTTTTCGGTGCAGTTGATATTGACTGGATAGGTGTTTTAAGAAGCCTTTTTGTTGATAAATTCGGATTTATTAGAGAGGATAACAACAGAAATCGCCTTCTTGACCTTTTATATGATTATGTTGTTTACTTTTATTTTGACACAACTGTGAATCAAACCTTTGTTATAAGATATAAAGATGTTTTAGGAAATGGAGACTCACTTGTGGAGGTGGAAAGAGTCCCTGTTGAAGACCTTAAGCCCCTTTGGGATGCTTCCCAGGTTCTTCTTGATAAATCTCCATCAGATAGGAATATATGGACTTTTGTAGATATAGACAAAAATGGTGTGGTTGGTACAGGAGAATGGATAGAATTTAAAACAACCAATAGAACATTACTTTTTCCCCATTTTGATATCTCAAATTTACTTTTTGCTGATACACTTATAAATTATATAAGAGGCGCAGATTTTTCCAATTTAAGAAATAGAACAATCCCCGAGGGAAAGGTGTGGAAGCTGGGTGATATAATATTTTCAACACCTCTTATTGTGGCATCTCCCGCAGAAAGATATGACCTTATTTATGGTGATATTACATATAAGGAGTTTTATAGAACCTATAAGGATAGAAGGGCTACAATATATGTAGGTGCCAATGACGGTATGTTTCATGCTTTTAATGGTGGGAAGATTATAGAAACAAGAAATCCTTCTTCTCCTATAAGAATTGACCCTGATGGAATATTATTAGGAGATGAGATTTTTGCTTATATTCCTTATAACCTTTTACCTCATTTAAAATGGTTACCCAGAGAGGATTACTGTCATGTATATTATGTGGATTTAAAACCCTATCCCACAGATGTTAAAATATTTACTCCTGACGAAAGGCACCCTGAGGGCTGGGGAACAGTGATTGTAGGAGGAATGAGATTGGGTGGAACACCTTATATTACTACTAATCTATATTCTTCTGCCTTTTTCCTTGCTGATGTTACAGACCCTTCAGATATTGAGATTTTATGGGAAAAAAGATTGCCCGATACCACTTACACAACTTCCTTCCCTGCAACAGTGAAAGTTGGAAGCAAGTGGTATCTTATTATAGGTTCAGGACCTAACTCACTTAGTGATGTTAACTCTGATAAGGGTGCAAGGGTATATGTTTTAGATTATTTGACAGGTGATGTGGTAAAGACCTTTGATATACCTGAGCCAAGCTCCTTTGTAGGAGATATAATTTCCGTTGATTATGACCTTGATTATAATGTTGAGGCTATATATTTTGGGACAAATACCCTTATTAATCCTGCCCTTCCCAGATATGATGGAATACTTTACAAGATAGCCACATATGATGATAGTTTGCCTGATAACTGGGATTTAATTCCAATATTTGATGCTACAGAGCCTATAACTGCTGCCCCTTCTGTTGGAATAGATGAGAAGGGAAGAATATGGGTATATTTTGGGACAGGAAGATTTTATAAAAGAGAAGATGCAGATTATAAGGAAACCCAATACCTTGTAGGTTTTAGAGACGAGAATATAATGTATGGATTAAATAATCTTTATGATGTGACAAATGTTAGGGTGTTTAGTGAGGATACAGTTATAACAGGTGCAGGTATTATTTCCTTTAATCAGCTTAAGAATTTAACCTCAGAAACCTATAAGGGATGGTATAGGAGACTTTTAGATGGTGAAAGATGTGTTACAAGTAGTGCCTTGATTGGAGGAACAGCTATTTTTACTACCTATCGCCCTGAATTTCGTCCTTGTAAGGCAGGAGGAAGGGGGTTTCTTTATGCCCTTTATTATCTCACAGGAACCGCGTATTACAAACCCATTCTTGGAGAAAGTCCCACTGGAGAAAATCTGCCCGCAATTTCCACAGGTCCGGGTGCTCCTTCAGAACCTACCATATATGTTGGAGCAGAAGGCTCACTTGTATATGTTCAGGCTTCAGGTGGAATTATAGAAATAGAAACAGAATTACCCATTTCTCCTACAGAAAGAAAAATGATATTCTGGAAGGGGAGATAAAAAATGATTAAGGGTTCAAATCCCAAATTAAAAAACTTTTAAAAATATGAAGGGCTTTTTAACCTTTATCAGTTTATTAATTTTCTCTCAAGACCCACCACCTGAAAACATAGTTACAAGTGTTATGACACTTTATAAAATAGAGGGGAAAAATCTATTTTTTGAAGAACTAAAAATTCCCTTTCCTCTTTCAGAGAGTTTTACAGAGCTTGTGAAAAAGAAAAAGGTGATGTTTGAATCAGAGGAAATAAAAGAAATTAAACTGCCTTCTAAGGTGGAAATCTGCTATGAATTGCCCCTCTTAACCGAGGAAGGATACTCCCCGGTAAAAGTTATTTATATAAAGTTTCTGGAATAAGCTAAAAAATGGTGAAAAAAGTTTTTCTTTTAATACTTATTATATTTATCTCGTGTAAGTTAAGAAAAAAAGAAGAAAGACTTACGCCAGAGATTATTTATGCGAGAATAGTAAATCCTTATGCACGAAAAGGTGAGTTACTTAAAATAGATTATAAGACAATTCCTGAAGAAGGAAGGGGTAAAGCTATAATAAGATGGTATTTGAAGGGAGAAATAATTCAGGAAGGAAAAGAGGATACATTAAGACTTTTAGATGTTAAAAGGGGTGATAAAATTTATGCAGAGGTGAGCATAAAATATAAGGAAAAGGAAATTTCTTTTAAGACTCAGGAAATTGAGGTGCAAAACAGCTCTCCTTTAATCACAAATGCAAGGTTTGAGCCTTCTATTATAAATTCAAATACAAGGAAATTAAAAATTATTCCTGAAGGGTATGACCCTGATGGTGACCCTCTGCAATTTTTTGCAAGATGGAGAATAAATAAGGAAGTTCTTGAAGATTCTTCACTTGAAATTATTTTGCCTTCTTTAAAAACAGGTGATACTATTGAGGCTTTATTGTTTGCTTCTGATGGAGATGTAAGGTCATATAAAACCTTTGTTTTAAAAACATCTGTCATAAATTCTCCACCTACTATCAAAAATTTTTCTTTTAAATATATAGAAAATAAAATACATGTTAAAGTTATAGCAGAGGACCAGGATGGGGATAATCTTTTTCTTTTTCTTATAAATTCTAATATAGAACCCCTCAAAGTAATCCCTGAATCCCTTTTGATTGTCTTTCCTTATAAAGAAAATATAAAGACTTTTAATTTAAAAGTTAAAGTTGAGGACCCCTTTCATAACGCAGTGGAGAAAGAAATTACTCTTAATATTAAACTATAATCTGTGTTTGAGATTTTGGTTCTGAGGTGCATGAAAATAAAGCATTTTAAATGTGCGATAAATTACACCGCTACAATAAAAAGGGATATTTTACTATCAAAACTTTTAAACTTGGGATAAGGCCTCAATTCCTGGTAAACTTCCCTTTTCTATAAATTCAAGGGAAGCCCCTCCACCTGTGGAAATATAAGAAATCTTTTCCTCTATTTTTAATTTTTTTACAGCAGTAAGCGTTTCTCCTCCTCCACAGAGAGTAAAAGCTCCCTTTTCCCCTCTTTCCGCTAAACTCTTTGCCACCTCATAAGTCCCTTCAGCAAAAACTTCATTTTCAAAAACCCCCATAGGACCATTCCAAAAAATCGTTTTCCCCCTTTCAATTTCCTTTTTGAAAAGCTCTATCGTTTTTTTACCAATATCAAAACCCGCTTTCCCCTCAGGAACCTCCTCACCCTCCTCATAACTTTTACTTTCAGGCGAATCAGAATATCTTGTATCAAGAGGAAAAAGTAATTTTTCTTGAGGCAATTTTTTAACCTCCTCAATAAAATTCTCCTCTAAAATTGAATTACCTATATTTTTACCCATCGCCTTCCAAAAAGTAAACATCATTCCACCACCTATTAATATTCTATCACATTTTTCAATAAGCGCCTTTATTATACCTATTTTATCCTCCACCTTTGCTCCACCAAGAATTGCTATAAAGGGTCTTTCTGGCTCATAAAGCAATTTTGAAAGATTTTTAACTTCTTCCTCTAAAAGAAAACCTGCATATTTTTCCTCAAAAAGTTTTGGCAAAACATAAATTGAGGTATGTTTTCTATGAGAGGCTGAAAAGGCTTCATTTACATATATATCCGCAAGTTCCCTCCATTTTTTCGCCAGCTCAATATCCTCCTTAGTTTCCCCCTTTTCAAATCTCACATTTTCAAGAAGAAGAATATCTCCTTCCTTCATTTCCTCTATTATCTTTTTAATTTCCTCTCCGTAAACTTCTTCACTAAATTTTATATCCTTATTTAAAAGTTCTTTTAATCTTTCAGCACAGGGTTTTAAGGATAAATGGGGTTTTCTTTCTCCCTTTGGTCTTCCAAGATGAGAGGCAAGAATTAATTTTGCACCCTTTTCAGAAAGAAACTTTATTGTAGGTAACGCCCTTATTATTCTTGTATCATCCAGAATTTTTCCTTCCTTTATTGAGACATTGAAATCAACCCTTAAAAATACTTTTTTTCCTTTTATTTCATCAATTTGATTTAGGGTTTTCATAGTTTCCCTCCCTTTTTAAAATTTTGTTAATAACTAACTATAATATACTTTTCTTGAATTTTTCAATTTTAAACCTTATAATTTAAAATCTGCGGGAGTAGCTCAGAGGTAGAGCGCTACCTTGCCAAGGTAGGGGTCGCGGGTTCAAATCCCGTCTCCCGCTCTAAGAAAAGGTTCAAGAAAAAAAGGGTTCTATTCCCTTTGTCATAAACTTTTAAAATTCTCCTTTCCATGTGGACAGCGGAAAAACTCAGAACCTCCTATCTAAAATTTTTTGAAGAAAAAGAGCATAAAATTGTACCCTCCTCATCCCTTATTCCTGAAAAAGACCCTACCCTTTTATTTACAACAGCAGGAATGGTCCAGTTCAAACCCTTTTATTCAGGAGAAGTTCCGCTTCCTTTTAAAAGAGCAGCCTCCTGTCAGAAATGTTTAAGAGCCACAGACCTTGAAAATGTAGGATTCACAATAAGGCACCACACCTTTTTTGAAATGTTAGGTAACTTTTCCTTTGGAGATTATTTTAAAAAAGAAGCAATTGAATGGGCATATGAGTTTGTTACAAAAATTTTAAATCTTGATTTAAGAAAAATTTATTTTAGTGTTTATAAGGAAGATGAAGAAAGTTATAAGATATGGAAATTCTTAGGAATAAAAGGAGAAAGAATCTTAAAGCTTGGCAAAGAAACAAATTTCTGGGGTCCTGCGGGTAAAACCGGGGCATGCGGTCCTTCAACTGAAATTTACTATGACCTTGGAGAAAAATATGGATGCGGAAAAAAGGATTGCAGACCTGGATGCGACTGTGATAGATATCTTGAAATATGGAATATTGTTTTTCCTCAATATGACATGCAAGAGGACGGAAGAATGCTTCCCTTGAAAAATAAAGGGGTTGATACAGGAATGGGACTTGAAAGGGTTTTAATGATACTTGAAGAGAAAGAATCCTCTTATGATACAGAACTTTTTGAAAAAGCAAAAAAAAGACTTGAAAAAATATTAAATAGGGAATATGAGAGTTCAAAAACCCTTTTCAGAATAATTCTTGACCACACAAGGGCTTTGACCTTTGCAATAGGAGATGGCGTTTATCCATCAAATGAGGGGAGAGGATATGTTTTAAGGAGAATTTTAAGAAGAGCCTTGAGACACGCATATAAAAAGGGAATAAAAGAGCCTTTTATGCACCAGCTTGTTCCCTATTTTGCAGAAATATACGGAGAAAGATATAAAGAATTAAAGGAAAAAAGAGAAGAAATCGGTGTAATAATAAAATCTGAGGAAGAGAGATTTTTAAATACCCTTTTTAGGAATATGGTTTATGTAGAAAAAGTAATTGAAAAAGCATATGAAACTAACAAAATAATAAGGGGAAAGGATATTTTTAAGCTTTATGATACCTATGGAATACCCCTTGATTTTATAGAGGAAATTGCCAGGGAGAAAAAACTTGAGGTGGATTTTGAGGGCTTTAGAGAAGAGCTGGAAAAAGCAAGAGAAATAGCAAAAGAAAAAGAGAAATTTGAGGAAATAAAATTTGAATGGAAAAATTTAAAGGAGGATAAAAAAACAGAATTTGTAGGTTATGAGGAGCTTGAAATGGAAACAGAAATAATAAAATTTGCCTTTTTAAAGGATAGAATTTATATTGTTCTTGAGAAAACTCCCTTTTATGCAGAAGCAGGTGGACAGGTGGGAGATAAGGGCACTATAAGAGGCAAAGATTTTGAGATAAAGGTTTTAGATACACAGTGGATAGGAGAACAGATTGTTCATATAGGTGAAATAAAGGGGGAGATAAAGGATAAAAGGGTAAAGGCAATTGTTGATAAGGAAAAAAGAAGAGGAACCCAAAGAGCCCATACTGCTACTCATATTTTGCACTCAACTTTGAAGAGGGTTCTTGGTGAGTTTGCAAAACAGGAAGGTTCCCTTGTAGAGGAGGATAGACTTAGGTTTGACTTTACATATCCTAAAGGTATTGACCCTGTTATTTTAAAAGATATTGAGGAAAAGGTTAACAGGGTAATTCTTGAAAACAGAAGAGTGAATTGGAAATGGGAAAAATTTGAGGAGGCAATTAAGGAGGCAATTGCTTTATTTAAAGAAAAATATGGGGATATTGTGAGAGTTGTAGAAATTGAAGGTTATTCAAGGGAATTGTGTGGAGGGACACATTGCAGTGCTACGGGAGATATTGGTTTTTTCAAAATAATCAAAGAGGAGGCAATAAGTGCAGGTGTAAGAAGAATTGAGGCACTTACAGGTATAAGAGCACTTATATACACAAGAAAAAAAGAAGATATATTGGATAAGATTTCAGAAATTCTCTTGACTGATGAAGATAACATTTTGAAAAGAGTTGAAAAGTTAAAGGAAGAGTTAAAGGAAAAGGAAAGGGAAATTGAAAAATTAAGTAGTAAAATTGCCCTTTATCTCTCAGAAAAACTTAAAATAAGTATAAAAAATGGTAAAAAATATGTTATATGTTATTTTGATGATTTAGATGCAGATACACTAAGAGTAATATCAGATGTGGTCTGGCAGAAGGATAAGGATTTAACCCTTACATTTTTTGTTACAGCAAGGGATAAGGTTTACTTTTTCTGTAAAACAAATAAAGATTCGGGTTTAGATGCAAGGGTTTTTGTTAAAACTTTTGGTGAGTTTGTAAAAGGGGGAGGTGGAGGAACAAGGGAAAAGGCAGAAGGAGGGGGAAGGGATAAAAGTAAAATAAAGAAAGGACTAAAAAAAATAGAGGAGATGATATGAAAAGGATTAAAATAATGGATTTAATGAGAAATGAAAAGGCACTGAAATATATAATTGAGGCGGATAAATATTTAGAAAAAATAGGTTATACAGAGCATGGTTTGAGACACGCAAAATATGTTGGAAAAACAGCAGGAAGAATACTGAGGGAATTAAAATTTCCTGAAAGAAGGGCAGAGCTTGCGGAAATTGCGGGATTTTTACATGACATAGGAAATGTTATTAACAGGGAACATCACGCACAATTTGGTGCTCTTATAGCACATGAAATTTTGCTTGAAATGGGAATGCCTCTTGAAGAAGTAATTGAAATAACACAGGCAATAGGAAATCATCATGAAGAGGATGGAATCCCTGTAAAGGATATAACCTGTGCCCTTATAATTGCTGATAAATCAGATGTTCATAGAAAAAGGGTAAGGGTAAGGGAGGCAAATATAAAAAGTGATATACATGACAGAGTGAATTATTCTGCAAGAAAATCAAGAGTTCTCTTATTTCCTGAGAAAAAAATAATTAGATTTAATATAGAGATTAACACAAAGATTTCACCCGTGATGGAGTATTTTGAAATATTTTTAGAGAGGATGATAATTGCGTCAAAGGCAGCAAAGAACTTGGGACAGAAATTTGAACTTTTTATAAATGGAACAAAAATGCTTTAAAGGGTTCAACTCCTTTTTATTTTTTAAAAAGATATGATTAGTATTTTAGAGTTAAAACAGAAGAAAACAAACGAAATCATATCTCTTGCAAAAGAGATGGGTATAAAGGTTCCCCACTCAGTAAAAAAGGATGAGCTTATTTATATGATTGTTCAGGAATATGCAAAAAGAGAAGGTGCTGAGTTCAGGGAGGGTGTTCTTGAAATACATCCTGATGGATATGGATTCTTAAGGTCACCTAAGAATAGTTATTTGCAGGGAGTAGAAGATATCTACATTTCACAATCACAGATAAAAAGATTTGAATTAAAAACAGGGGACCTTATTTCAGGTTATATAAAAGTTCCAATTGATGGGAGTGTCAAATTTCCTGCGATGGTTAAGATAGAACTTGTAAATGAAGCTATCCCTCAGGAATTGAAGAAAAGACCCAATTTTGATGACCTTGTACCTTTTTTCCCGACAAGAAAGATAAATCTTGAAGTTGATGGAGATGAGGATTTAACCAGGAGAATTATTGATTTATTTGTTCCTATAGGGTTTGGACAGAGGGGTCTTATTGTATCACCACCAAGGGCAGGAAAAACAGTAATGCTTCAGAAAATTGCTCAAAGCATAAGAAAAAATCACCCTGAAACTTATTTAATAGTTCTTTTAATTGATGAAAGACCAGAAGAGGTTACTGACTGGAAGAGAAAGGTTGAAGCTGAGGTAATTTCTTCCACCTTTGATGAACCAGCAGAAAGGCATGCACAGGTAGCAAAGATAGTTCTTGAAAGGGCAAAGAGAATGGTTGAAATGGGAAAGGATGTTGTAATTCTTCTTGATTCTTTAACAAGATTAACAAGAGCACATAATGTGTTAGCTACCCACTCAGGAAGAACACTCTCAGGTGGTCTTGATGCCACAGCCTTAATTGAACCAAGAAAATTTTTTGGTGCGGCAAGAAACATAGAGGAAGGAGGCTCACTAACAATCCTTGCTTCATGTCTTATTGAAACCGGTTCAAGGATGGATGATGTTATATATGAGGAATTTAAGGGAACAGGTAATATGGAGATAATTCTTGATAGAAAACTTGCTGAGAGAAGAATATTCCCTGCAATTGACCTTAAAAAATCAGGAACAAGAAGAGAAGAACTTTTGCTTACAACTCCTATCTTAAATAGAGTATGGATTTTAAGAAAATTGATTGCTGAGATGGGTAATATTGAGTCAATGGAATTTTTAATTCAGAAGATGAGATTATACAGGACAAATGAGGAGTTTTTAAGTGCTATGGCACAGGAAAAGTGATTGGATTTATAATTAAAAAAGGGCGGGTAGTTCAGCTTGGTTAGAACGCCTGTCTCACATACAGGAGGTCGTAGGTTCAAATCCTACCCCGCCCACTTTTAATCCCGTGTTTGCCAGTTTTGATAGTAAAATGCCCCTTTTTAATGTAGCGGTGCGATTTATCGCACAATTATGAAAAAACTTAAAAACAGCAGGCAAAACAGGGAAAATAAAAAGAATAGTCGCATAAAAAGGCCGCTATAAAAAATCTAATAAAATCAATAATTTTGTAGCGGTGTGATTTATTACACATTTAAAATGCTTAATTTTTGAGCACTCCAGACCTAATTGTCAAACATGGGTTATGGAATTATCTGAGTTCCCCAATTTCCTTTAAAACCCTCTATACATTTATCAAGAGATGTAATAACTGCCCTTTTCCCCCTCTTTTTTACAAAATTTATTGCTGATTCCACCTTTGGTAGCATACTCCCCTTTGCAAAATGACCCTCTTTAATATATTCTTCAAGTTCAGAAACCTTCACTTCTTTCAATTCTTTTTGATTTTCCTTTTTAAAATTTATGTATACAAATTCAACATCTGTTAAAATCATAAAAATATCTGCATCTATAAGAATTGCAAGAAGCGAAGAAGCCTTGTCCTTATCAATAACAGCAAGCTGTGCCTTTAATTTTGCCCCTTTTTTAAAAACAGGTATACCCCCACCACCCACTGCAATTGTAATAACTCCGTCCTCTGAGAGTTTTTTTAAAATATTCTTTTCAATTATATCAACAGGCTCTGGCGATGGAACAGTAATTCTGTAACCTCTACCTGCATCCTCCTTTATAGGCCATGGAAATTTTGTTCTCATAGATGCTGCCTCTTCTTTTGTAAAAAAAGGACCCACAGGCTTTGAAGGATTTTTAAATTCAGGGTCATCTTCAGAAACTATAACCTGTGTTATAAGAGCTATAACCTCCTTATCTATTTTTTCTTCCCATAAGATTTCCCTTAAAAGGTGAGCAATCATATATCCCATCCATCCCTGTGTTTCAGCACCAAGTATATCAAGGGGATAAATAGGAGCAACCTCTCTGGCATAAAAACTCCTTATAAGTTCAATTCCCACCTGTGGACCATTCCCATGAGTTATTATCACACTTTTTGCCTCTTTTAAAAGGGGAAGAAGTTTCTTTAAAGTTTTTTCAGTATTTTCAAACTGAGTAACAATGTCGGGATTTTTTCCTTTTGGTAAAATAGCATTTCCTCCAAGTGCAATAACAATTTTCATTTTTTTATTTTGTTATCCCCCTTTTTGAACTCTCAATAAAATTAATAAGGTATTCAATATCTTTGTTACCCTCAAAATCATTTTTTAATTTTTCAATTGCCTGGCTTGTATTTAAATTATGAAAGAATAAAATTTTAAAAGCTCTTTTTATATTTAAAAGTCTTTCTCCCTTAAATCCCCTCCTTGTAAGTCCCACAGAATTTATTCCCTTAATCTCTGCATCAGGAGTTCCATAAGAAAGAGCATAAGGAACAATATCCTTTTTAACATGAGTTCCTCCTCCGATCATTGCATATTTACCTATTTTTACAAACTGGTGAATCAAACAACAAGAACTTATAAAAGCATAATCCTCAACCTCCACATGCCCTCCAAGTTGAGCACCATTAACTATTATTACCTCATTTCCTATTTTACAATTATGAGCAATATGGGAATAAGCCATTAAAAAATTTTTATTACCTATAAAAGTCTTTTCACCTTCCCCTGTTGCTCTATGAATTGTTACAAATTCCCTTATTATATTTTCATTACCTATAACTATCTCCGTCTCCTCTCCCTTATATTTCACATCCTGAGGTGGAAAACCTATTTTTACTCCTGAAAAAATTTTATTCCCTTTACCTATTATAACCTTCCCCCTTATAACTACATGCGAATCTATATATGTTCCGTCACCTATTTCAATTTCCCCTTCTATAAGGGAGTATGGTCCTATATAAACATCTTCTCCTATTTTTACATCACCCTTTATAATTGAAGTTTTATGAATCTCGCTCAAAATTCAATCCTCCCTTTCTTTTATAGCTGCTGTAAGAACTGCCTCACATACAATTTTGTCCTCCTTAACCGCATATCCCTTCATTTTGCAAATTTTCCCTTTAAATCTTAAAAGATTTAAAACAAAATAAAGGGTATCACCAGGATAAACAGGGTTCCTGAACCTTGCATCTTCTATTGAGGTAAATAAAATAATTTTTTTAGTTTTATCTTTTATTCTATTTAAAAGTAAAAATCCACCTGTTTGAGCCATTGCTTCTATTATAAGAACACCTGGCATAACCTTCATTTCAGGGAAATGCCCCACAAAAAAACTCTCATTGTAAGTAACATTTTTAATACCAACAATTCTTTCCTCCTCAAGAGACAAAATTTTATCCACAAATAAAAAGGGATAATCATGGGGTATTACTCTTCTTATTTTTTCTATATCCATTTCCTCTCCATATCCTGAATAAGCTTCAAGAAAGGGCAAAAATCTTAAATGGTCTTTGTGCCCCGTTCCCTCAAATATAAATCTCCCCTTAAACCTTTTACCTCTTAAACTCAAATCACCTATCACATCAAGAATCTTATGTCTTGCAGGCTCATCTTCAAAACTTTGAATTTCCTTATTTACAGGCTCTCCATCTTTATATATAAGGGCAAGATTTTCATCCCCACCCCTATAATAACCTCTTTCTTTTAAAAAAACTGCTTCTTCATATGTTATAAAAGTCTTTGAAGGTGCTATTTCTTTTTTATAATTTTCTTCGCTAAAAACAAAAGTATACTCATATTTATCAAAGGGCTTTCTTGTAAACTTATAGGTGATTTCCAGTTTATCATAAGGTAATATGCTTATACTTGAATTTTCAAAATTCATTTTAAAGGGTCTTTTTATCTCATAATATTTAAGCTCCTCCTCATTTTCTATAATTCCTGCTCTTTCTATTTCCTCCACAAAAACCCTTGAAGAACCATCAAAAAAGGGAATCTCATCACCCTCAATCTCTATTATCACATCATCAACACCCGCTCCATATAAGGCAGAAAGAAGATGCTCAACATAATAGACCCTTTTATTTTCAAAAATTAAAGAAATTCCCCTCATTTCTGTGGTAAATTCAATATCTTTTAAAGTATAAATTTTAGAAGCAACTTTGAATTTTATTCCTTTTTCCTTTGAGGGATGAAGGGTTATTTTGGAATATTCTCCTTTTGCAAGCCCTTTACCTTCAAAAATTACTTTTCTTTTTAAACTTTTCCTTTTTTCCATAACAAAAAGGTTTTTATTGTGTTTACATGAATTTCTATCAAATCTTCAATACTTTCAGAATATCCTCCTCCAAGTGTTATGGCAATATTATATCCCTTTTCAAGGGTATATTTTCTCACGGTTTCATCTCTTTTCTTTAAACCTTCTATTGAAAGTTTTAAATTTCCAAGAAGGTCTTTTTCATAAGGGTCTGCTCCTGCTTGATAAAGAATTAAATCAAATTTATTTTGAGAAAATATTTTTTCAAGAGCTTCCTCAAGTTTTATAAGATATGTCTTTTCCTCTGTTCCTCCCCAAAGACCTATATCAAGGTCACTTTTTTCCTTGGGAACAGGATATAAGTCTTCTTGATGCATGGAAAAGGTAAAAATATCAGGGTCATTTTTGAAAGTATAAGCTGTGCCATTACCCTGATGAAGGTCAAGGTCTATTATAAGGGCTTTTTCAATCCTTTTTTCTTTTTTTAATTTTATAACTGCGTATGCAAGGTCATTTATATAACAAAATCCCTCAGCCTTATCTGGAAAAGCATGGTGCCATCCTCCCCCGATATGGATTCCAAGTCCCTCATTTAATGCATCAAGACTTGCAAGATATGTTCCCTTTGCTCCTATTAAATAAAAATCAACAATTTCTTTACTTAAAGGAAGCTCAGAAAACATAGTTCTTTTTGTCCATCTTAAGTTTTTAAGGTCCTCCAGATATTCCCTCGTATGGACAATTTCAAGCTCTTCAAAGTGAAGAGCTTCTGGCTCATAAAAATCCTCCTCTTTTGCTATTTTCTCTATTATTAGTCTTTCCTTTATTAATCTATATTTATGGGTTGGAAAAACATGGGGACCAATATCAACCTCATATTTTGAAGAATAAATCAATTTCATTTTTTATAAAGTCCTTTTTTAAAAATGTATTTTTCCACCTCTGGATGAACCATAAGATAAATACTTTTTCCCTCTTTTACTCTTTTTCTTATTTCCCTTGAAGAAACTTCTATCATTCTTGTATCAAGTAGAATAATTTTATCTTTAAATTTGAAATCTCCTTGTAAGAGCTTTTTTTTCCTTTGGCAAACAACAATTTTTGCAAGTTCAAAAAGTGATTCATAATCATACCATGTTTCAATATTTATAAATTGATCCGAACCCATTATAAAAAAAATTTCTTCTTCCTTTCTTTTCTTTCTCCATTCCTCAAGCACAAGAACAGTATAAGTGGGAGCAAATTTAAGATGGGATTCAAAATCAGACACATAAAAGGGATAGCCAGGAAGGGAAAGTTCCACCATTTTAAGTCTATCTTCAAACTCTGCTCTTATTTTTCTGTGAGGTGGTCTATAGCTAACAAGAAAATGTATTTCCTCAAGTTCAAGTTTTTCAAGTACATCCTGGGCAATAAGGAAGTGTCCTATATGAGGTGGGTCAAAGGTTCCGCCAAAAATTCCTACTTTTTTCATTCTTTTTCAATTTTTTTTCTTGCCTTTTCTGCCCAGATTGTATCAGGGTATTTATCAAGCAATTCCTTATAATATATTTCTGATGATTCCCTTTTACCCATTTTTTCGTATAATTCTGCTATTTTATAAATTTTTTCAGCAAGTAAATTAAGCACTTCCTTTTTCATTGCTTCTACTTCTTCTTTAAATCTTGATTCCGGGTATTTTTCAATAAAACTTTCAATTTTTGAAAGGGCAGTTTCAAGTTCCTCTGTTTCATGTAAGGGAGAGCGTATTTTTAAAATATGTATTTTTAGAATATCAAACTCTGCCTCTTCTATATGTTCAGAATTGGGAAATTGATTTATTAAAAAGTTATATTCTGAGAGTGCTGTTTCATATTCTTTTTTATATAAATAGGATTTTGCAATATATAACTGGGCATCATCTGTTATTTCTGTTATTTCACCTGAAAAGAGAACTTTATTTAAATATTTTCTTGCCTTATCATATTTTCCCTTATAAAAATAATAAAGTCCGAGTTCAAAATTTCTTTGAGAGGAGAATTCCTCCCCTTTCTTTTTCCGTAAAAGACAGGAAGTAAGAAAGGCAAATAAAAATAATATTAATAATTTTTTCATAGAGTATTATATACCAAAAAACCTTTAAATTTTCAATAAATTATAGTGAACCCAATCCAATATTTCTACGTCTAATTATCAAAGGTTCAAATCCTTTAAAAACCAAGGAGTTAAACAATGAAAAACTTTTTAACCCCCCTGATTGTTTTTACCCTAATTATATTAAGCGCGTGTAAAAAATCGCAAACAGAGCCTCAGAACATAAATGATGAGCAAACAATAAAAGAAATGGTGGAAACAAGCGATTTCTTTAAGGAACTTGATGGTTTCTCTGACTGGGACCCTATTCAATCTTTATCAGATACACTGTCTGATTATCTTGTGCACTGGGGAAGAGAAATAAAAAATATAGTGAGAGATATTAACATTCATATAGAAGGTGACTCTGCACTTGTAACCATTAATAAAGATATAAAAGGTATTCTTCATATTATAGCAACAGGTTTTGATACATTTTTCCATCTTGAAAAACCCATACATCATCAGTTTATAAGATATGCACTTTTCAGAAAATTAGAAGAAGGAGAAAAAAGATGGGAACTTGTTAAGATATCCGATGCAGAATCACATTCGCTTGATACTTTTACTGTTAAGATTGATTCAGTCAAAATTGAAGTTCCATCAAAAAATTTTCTAAGAGTATTCAAAGAGCCTCTTGAAATGAGGAAAAAAGAAGATATTATGTCATTGAACCCCGGGGACAGCGTTATAGTAACATACTACACAAATGGGACAAATTCTCTTGCAGTATTACATCCAAGACCTTTTGCAAGAAGAATATTAAAGCCTCTGGGGAACGGGATTTTTATAGGAATATATCATGCCCCTTTGAGACCCGGAATTTACCATGTGGCATTTGATGCTCTTAGATGGGAATCTATAATGACTGAAAGTTATCCCTATGAGGATGCACATATATGGTTTTTTGTATATAAAGTAGGAGATTGATAGGCAATAGGAAGGTGTAAATAATCTAAAAGGGGGATTAATTCCCCCTTTTTATTTTTATTATTTAAAAATATTTGAAAAATAAGGGTTAAATAAGTTATTATTTTTAAAGGTTTGTAATAGAAGGTTCAATCCCTTTTAAAACTCCCAAAAAATAAAATGAAAAAAGTAAGAATTGCAATTAACGGTTTTGGAAGAATTGGAAGGCAGGTTTTAAAAGAGGGATTAAAAAGGGAAAATCTTGAATTTGTGGCAATAAATGACCTTTCTGACCCAAAGGGTCTTGCCCACCTTTATAAATATGATTCTATCTTTGGCATTACAAGAGATGAAATTAAGGTTGAAGAGGATGGATTTGTAATTAATGGGAAAAAAATAAAGGTATTTTCTGAAAAAGAACCTTCAAAACTTCCCTGGAAAGAACTTGAAATCGACTATGTGGTAGAAGCTACAGGAGCTTTTAGAGATAAAGCTAAAGCTATTCAACATATTGAAAGTGGTGCAAAAAGGGTTATAATTACAGCTCCTGGAAAGAAAAACCCACCTGATATTACCATTGTTCCTGGTGTTAATGAAGATAAGTATGACCCTGAAAAGCATTTTGTTATATCAAATGCTTCCTGCACAACAAATTGTTTTGCTTTTCTTGTAAAAGTTCTTCATGAGAATTTTGGTATTGAAAGAGGTGAAATGACTACAATTCATTCCTATACAAATGACCAGAGGATTCTTGATCAGATTCACAAAGATTTAAGAAGGGCAAGGTCTGCTGCAATGAATATAATTCCTACATCAACAGGTGCAGCAAAGGCTATAGAACTTATTTATCCTGAATTAAAGGGAAAATTAAAGGCAATTGCTATAAGGGTTCCTACCCCTGATGTTTCCTTATGTGATTTTACAGCAATTACTAAAAGGGAAGTTACAAAGGAAGAAGTTAATTCAGCATTCAAAAAAGAAGCAGAAAAATTACCTAAGTATCTTGAATACTGTGATGAACCCCTTGTTTCTTCTGATTTTATAGGAAATCCACATTCCTGTATTTTTGATGCCACCTTCACAGAGACACTCGGAAATATGGTAAAGGTAGGTGGCTGGTATGATAATGAATGGGGTTATTCTGTAAGAGTTGTTGATTTAATTGAATATATGGCGAGTAAGGAAAGTTAATATTTTTAGGGTTCAAATCCATATTTAATTTTTTAAAAAGGAATCTTAATGGCAAAGGCAATACTTTTTGTAGGACACTCTGGATGTGGTAAAACGACCCTGTGTGAAGCAATACTTTTTAGTGAAAAAATAACGAAAAAACTGGGAAGAACAGATGAAGGTACAAGCATTTTAGACTATGACCCTGAGGAACAGGAGAGAAAAATTACAATTAACCTGGGAGTAGCTCATTTTGAAAAAAATGGCGAAAAACTCTTCTTACTTGATTCACCAGGTTTTCTTGATTTTCAAGGCGAATTTTTATCGGCTCTTCATATAACAGACCTTGTGTGTCTTGTTATAAATGCAGGAGCTGGAATTGAAGTAGGAACTGAAATTTTCGGAGAAAAAATCTTTGAGAAAACAATTCCCGCCTGTGTATTCATCTCTAAAATGAAGTCTGAAAATGTAAATGTTAAGGAGATTTTAAAGGGTTTAAGAGAAACCTTTGATAAAAAATTTATTCTTCTTACATATCCGAAAGGAGAGGGATTATCTTTTGAGGGAGTTACAAGTATTTTTGAGGAGGTTCCAAAGGAATGGCAGAGGGAAAAAAGTGAAGCAATGGAATCCATAGTTGAAATGGATGAGAGTCTTGTGGAAAAGTATCTTGAATCAGGAGAGGTAAGTGAAAATGAAATTAAATTTGCTCTTAAAAAAGGAATTAAAGAAGGCGCTATTGTTCCTGTATTTTTTGGGGATTCAATTGAGGGAAAGGGAATTCCTGAATTTGTGGAGAGCCTCTCAAAATTTTTCCCCTCTTATGAAGAAATGCCCTTTAGAAAAGCGAAAACAAGAGATGGGAGGGAAACAGAGATAGAGCCCTCTCCGGATAAGGGAACTCTCGCTTTTGTATTTAAAACAATGAGTGACCCTCATCTTGGAGAGATTAATTATGTTAGGGTTTTAAGAGGCACCTTAAAAATAGGAAAAGAACTTTTAAATACAAAGAGAAATGTAAGAGAAAAGATTACCTCCTTATATTCTGTTCAGGGAAAAGAAAGAAAAGAAGTAGAGGAAATAAAAACCGGTGAAATAGGAGCAATTGTAAAGTTAAAGGATACCCATACAAATGACACTCTTTCTTCACCTGAGGAGGTTCTTACATATCCTGAGATTGAGTTCCCATGGAAAAGTGTTCAGGTGGCTATTGTTCCGAGAACAAAACAGGATGAGGAGAAGGTATCAGAAGCACTTCATAGATTAACTGCAGAAGACCCTACCTTTTCTTTCCATTACAATCCTGAATTAAAACAGACAATACTTGAAGGACTTGGAGAAATTCATCTTAATGTTATACTTGCAAAGATGAAGCGGAGGTTTGGGGTTGAGGTTACTCAGGCAAGACCCAAAATACCTTATAGGGAAACAATAAGAAAAAAGGCAGAGTCAATGGGTAAGTATGTGAAGCAATCGGGTGGAAGAGGACAGTACGGGATATGTAACATAAGAATTGAGCCCCTTGAAAGGGGCAAGAATTATGAATTTGTAAACTCAATTTTTGGGGGGGCAATTCCTTCCAATTTTATTCCAGCTGTTGAGACAGGGATTAAAAAAGCAATGCAATCAGGTGTTCTTGCCGGGTATTCTGTAATTGATGTAAGGGTTGAACTTTATGATGGGAAATATCATCCTGTTGATTCCTCAAATATTGCTTTTGAAATTGCAGGTTCTATGGCTTTCAGAGAAGCCCAGCAAAAGGCAGACCCTTATCTTCTTGAACCCATATATGAGGTTGAAATTATAGTTCCTGAGGAAATGATGGGAGATGTGATGGGTGACCTCAATTCAAGAAGAGGAAGAATTTTAGGAATGGAACCCTATGCAAAGAAAAAACAGAAAATAAAAGCCTATGTACCTCTTGCAGAACTTTATGGATATTCAAGTGCCTTAAGGTCTATAACAAAGGGAAAAGGCGCCTTTTTTGCTAAGTTTTCCCATTATGATGAGGTACCAAAAGAAATTGCTCAAAAAATAATTGAAGAGGCTAAAAGAGAAAAAGAGGAAAAATCTTAGAAATAAGGAAAACATAGAAGGGGAGGGAAACATAAAGGGAGGAAAAAGTTTAATAACTTGAAGGCTAAATTTGCTTTTCCTGTGGGGAAGGGAAGTACAAAGGGAGGGAAAAGGGTAACTTTTTATATGATGTTTTTCTTTTTTCTTTTGATGAATTGTATAAGACCTTTTATGCTTCCGGAGGATTTTGAAGTAAAAATTTATTTATGGGTCAATTTAATGCCCTCGCCAATTCAGTACGCAAGAAAAATTAGAGGGTATATAGAGTTAAAGGGAAGTTTTGAAAAAGAGCCAGAATTAAAAAAAATTCTTTTACTTTATAATAATAAAGAAATAGAAATACCTTTCAAAAAAGAAAAAGAAATGTGGCTTATTGAAATTTCCCCGGATATAATTTCAGAAACAAAAGAAAAAGAGTATTTGAAATTTAAACTTCTTTTATTTTATAAAGGTAAAATATTTGAAATAATTAAAGAAAAAATAGAAATAAAAAGGATATATTAATATGGAAATAGGAATTGATGTGCCGAAATTGCCGATATTTTTTGCAACAATAATTTATGTTTTTTTTCTTCTTTATTATATTTCAAGGGCAAGAAAGGGTATAAGGCTTTTTCTAAGAAAAATTCCAGGAATTGAAGCAGTTGATGAAGCAATAGGTAGAGCAACCGAGATGGGTAGGTCAATTCTTTATATTCCTGGGCTTTCAACAATTGATGATGTAGCAACTATAGCTTCTTTGAATATTCTTGCAAGAGTTACAAGAAAGGCAGGTGAATATGAAACAGATATTATTGTTCCAAATAGAAATCCCGTTGTTTATACAGTTGCAAAGGAGGTGGTAAAACAGAGTTATGCTTCTATTGGAAGACCAGATTTATTCAAGGAGGATTCTATTTTTTATGTGACTGATTCACAGTTTGGATACACTGCTTGTGTTTGCGGAATAATGGTAAGAGAAAAAACAGCAACAAATTTTTTTATGGGAATGTTCTGGGCAGAGTCCCTTTTGCTTGCAGAGACAGGAGCCTCAACTGGTGCAATTCAGATTGCTGGAACTGATGCAATCAACCAGCTTCCTTTTTTTGTA
>FWWL01003781.1_pt1 | contig 26783 bp, 24 predicted proteins | sample 2228331 | NCBI WGS metagenome assembly FWWL01 (sample SAMEA103939775, study PRJEB20133) | metagenome
GGTAGTCCTCCCGCAGAAGGAAAGTTATGATGTGTAGGGACTATCGCTGATGTGTATCCGGGCAGTGTCGCTCTTAGGAATACATCCCCCTTTATTAAGGGGGCTGGGGGATTGCAGTACGGGAGCTAATAGTCGCATCAATGCTTGCTTCACCATCCAGTAGTTTCTGTTCCTGCGGGCGTCCCGAAACCCGGATAGTGTGTTCATGAACTTTTAAGACCCCATCACCCTGCCTCTCCCTGAGTTATCACGGGAAAAAAAGATGCTTCCGGGCGCGGATTGTAAGTTGACATCTTGTGTTGACCATGATATTATTTGTACCAATTATGGGGCGAAGAAAATATTACATGAGATGGAAGCCAGGGATAGGTGTTCTATTCTTTTTGTTTCTCGGTTGTGCAAAAAGTTTTGATGGTCCCACGCCAGATCCAATGTCCGTAAGTCCTTCAAGAGGATGGACAGGTGCAGATGTAAGGTTGGTAATAACGGGAACTGGATTCAGTCCAATGGTAAAAAACACCCTCTCGGGAAATGAGAGCGTTGTTCTTCCTGAGGTGTATCTTGAGAGTATCCCTGAGACCGCCTTAACCGTAGTATTCTCTTCTACGACAGAGATACACGCCGTTGTTTCTGCTGGTGCGCCAGTGGGAGGTCCATATGATTTGAAGGTCATCAATCCCAACGGAAAATATGGCATTCTTCCTTCTGCTTATACTGTTACAGAAAATCCACTTATTACTGTAAGCAGTATCTATCCTAACTTTGGCTGGACCGGCGCTGAGACTCTTGTCACAATCTCTGGTAATGGATTCAAATCCACCCCATCAGCCTATCTTGAAACAGAGAGTGGGAATCCATCCTATCTTGAGAATGTCTCTTTCATTTCCTCTACATCCCTCAGTGCTATTGTGCCCTCAGGATTGCCCGTTGGAGGTCCTTACAAACTTGTTGTTATTAACCCTGATGGGGATGCAGGGGTTCTTGAGAATGCCTTCACTATTACCCTGAACCCCCTCCTAAGGTTGACTCTCTAACTCCCTCCTCTTCTTCAACACAGGAGAATCCATCAGTTACAATAAGCGGGAGCAATTTCAGAGATCCAAGGATAGTCCTGATAGATTCAAACTACACCGAAGTTAATTGTAATATTCAGAGAGAGTCCTATACCAGTTCGGAGATTAAAGCACTGTTTCCGATTAAGGATTGTGGAGTCGTCGCTGGTGTATACCTTGTTCGTGTTATTAACCAGGATGAGAAATCTTACTATGATTTTTCATCCTTTGTGGTTACTAATCCGGCGTCAAATCCTGGCTTCTGGAGTCCTGCTCCTGAGGAAAGCTGGCTTAAGAAGGGAAGGGCCGGTCTCATTTTAGTTTCTGGAAGAAATGATGTGGGCGAGATCTTCATCTATGCAATAGGTGGGGCTTCAAAGAGGAATCCTCTTCAACAAGATATTTTTGATGATGCAGAGGTGGTGCAGATAGACCCTTTCGGAAGACTTGGTTCCTGGAAACCAATTCCTAATCGACTGATGAGAGCTCGATTTGCAGGTGGTGGAGTTCAGCATAATGGCTGGATTTACATCGTTGGTGGAACCTCTGATGGATCAGTTCCTGAAAGTGACTGCCCCATTGAAAGGGCAATTATTCTTGGAAAGGACACAGCACCGCAGAATCTGCGATTGACATCCATTAGCGGTGGAGGGCTTCAGGCAGGAACATGGTATTATCGTGTATCAGCGGTTATGAATGATTCAGATCCTGAAAACCCATTGGGAGAGGGCCTTCCTTCTGAGGAAAGAGTGATAACGGTCTCAGAAGGGAGCTCTGTTAAACTCACCTGGGATCCACCAAAGAGAAGTCCATCCAATGTATTTTATTACAGAATTTACAGGACAGATGCACCCAATGGGGTATCGCAAACAGAACACCTTATCCAGGATAATGTAAAGACAACGGAATTTATAGATAATGGACTTCCTGAAGGCACAGTTCCCTTTCTTCCCAATGGTAGCACCGGGAAATGGAGATGCGAGAACTCAACAAACTTTCGCCCTGTTTATGGACTTTCAGTAGTGCTGGGTCATGATGCAAATGGTAATTACTACATCTATGCAATTGGTGGACATGATGGAACAGGGGCCCAGGGAATTGTGCAGTATGCTCTAATAAATCCAGATGGTTCCCTGGGCAACTGGGCACTCTCGGCGAATTCGTTACCAGCGCCAAGATACTACCTTGCTGCTGTCTTTGTTGACTCAAAAAAAGCACCGATTGTTGGAGGAAATAATCTGATCTATGCCCTTGGCGGGACTTCTAATGGAAATCTTCCATTAAATGATACTGATGTGGCAACCATAAATCCTGGTGGAGATATAAGCTCCTGGAGTGGGTTAACGAAGAAGATTTCTCAAAACATGGGCTTGCTTGCCCTTGCAGTGGATAACTATATATTTGATATGGTTGGCATCTCAGGAGGGGGTAATAAGGTGGACTCAGGCGAGATCATAAATTCTTCGGGAGATATACAGAACTGGAACGCTGCTGGGAATGGTGCACAGACAATATGGTCAAGATTTCTTGGGGGAACCACCCTTGAGAGTGCCTACATCTATCTCGTGGGTGGTTGGGGAAAGTGCATGGCGAACCAGTGCTCCGCTCCCACCACAGAGGAGGCACTGAAAACAGTGGAGATGGTGATATGGTAATAGAATGCCTTGTTGCAATTTCCCTCCTTTCCGCTCAACCAGCAAAGGTGGTTAAGAAAAAAGCAGTGCCCCAAAGGGGTAAGGAAAGTAAGATAACAATGGGTTTGGAAGCAGGGCTTGCCTTTCCTTCTGGTATCGGAGTAGCCCCTGGATTTGAGGTGAAGGGCGGTTATCAATTCGGTCTCAATGGTTCAATGGCACTGCGCTTCGGTCTATCCACTGGCCTTTACTCTGGTTCTGATAGGGGCTCGGGGGTGGAAGAGAGGGTGGGCGGAGAATATTCCTACAGGGTAAATCTTCTCACCATTCCTGTTATTATTGATTCAATCCTCTTAATCCGCACAGAAACAAAACTTAAGCCCTTTGGAGGAGTGGGGTTAGGAGGATCCTGGGTTAAGGCAGAGGAAAGGGCTTTTGGTTTCACTAACTCAGAATCAAAATTTGTCCCATCCTTTCGTGTATCTGCAGGGGTTGAATATCCACTGGGTCCAGGAGAACTTGTCTCCCTTTTCAGATATTCCTACTCAAAGGTTAATTTTTTATCAACAGGCTCAGAGAATAGCACAGGGATAGGTATCTATATTGGGTACCTCTTCCGCTTTTAAATAATCATGCAGAAACCATCTTCCCCTTTCAGGCTTTTCATGGATCTGGAGAATTAATAAAGGATCAATCAATACAGAGAGAAAATAGTGAATGTGGTGTGAGAAAAATAACAGGAGAATCACTCTATAATGAATTAGAGGCAGGATGGTTTGAAGAATAATTAATAAAGAAGGGGTGTGCAAAATCCGCGATGCTGGAGGAAAAATCACTTTAGAGTTGACAGGTAATAGTTAAATGTGGTAAAAGGAAACGGTGATAAGAAAGAAGAATTTGGTTAATGTAATCGCAGGGCTTATCATAATGTTTTCTTTCCCGGGGTGTGCTAAACATGAGGAGAAGGGCGGTGTTGTTATAATGGGAAGAGGAATTGATGGCAGTGACCCCGCGAGGACTATCCGCGCTTTCTCTGTTGCCAACAAGCATACACTTGAAATGGGTGCCAGCGAATCAGCATATTATAAGAAGATGAAGGAGATGATGGAGGCAGTTAAAGGGAAGATTTCAAAGGAATATGTGAACCTCTTTGTCTTCCCGGAGGATGCAGGGCTTGTCCTAGGATTTCTTGGCTCCAGGGGTGAAAGGGGAAGGAGTGAGGAGTTTGCCCTGAACGCCTTTATTGACCTCTTGGACGCATATTCTCAGCCATATAATTATTATATGAAAAAATTTCCGGGCCTTTCACTCCAGAGATATTTGCTCCTTGCACTCACAGATACACTATGGAGACCCTTTTACAACACATTCTCAGCCCTTGCGAGGGAGTATAACTCCTATGTGCTGTCCTGCACAAATGTGGCGGAGGCAATCTCTTCAACGGATCCGCAGGATATAGCCCTTCTTGGTGACCCTGACTTCCCGGAGCGCAGGGAGGTTTATGTGGCAAAGAGTCCGGAAGTATGGAACACCTGCTTTTTATTCAATCCAGAGGGAGAGATTGTGCACAGGACGAAGAAGGTGCACCTGGTTCCAGAAGAGAAAGACCTCCTTGACCTCACGAATGGAAATCTCAGTGATGTAACGGTTTACAATATTGAGGGCACCCGAATAAATCTCTGCGTGGGAATCAGTCTGGATGCCTTCAAGGATGATTTTGTCCAGCATGTTGATTCTCTGGGGTGTAATGTATTCCTTCAGCCAGATGCAAATCCCGGGATGTGGGCTTATTTTTATCCCTACTGGCAGCCGGACGACTGGCTTGGCTCTGTGCTAGGGACAATGCAATACACAAATATTCAGTACAATGTAAATCCAATGATGACAGGGAACTTCTTTGATATGGTCTTTGATGGTCAGAGCGCCATAACAGCGAAGTTTGATAGTGACATCAGGCGGGATGTAAATTACATCGGGAATCAGCCCCTGACACCTGATTATGACAGTAAATTCCCTGCAGGCGGTTTCTTGCTTCTTGGCCCCTGGGTAATGGCTGACCCAAAAGAAATGGATGCGAACCTTTCCCTTGATGAAAGGCGATCAATACTCAGGGATAAATCCCTTGCCCTTGCATCTCCCTCTGCCTGTGTCTCAAATGAACTGGACGAGTCCCTCTGCGGGGCCGATGAAAACAATTATCTTGAGACAATACTCTGGGCTGACCTTGTGGTAAAATAGAAAAAATAAGTAAAGATGACAGAAGACAGAAAAAATCTCATAACGGTTCTCTTTTTGTTCCTGTCACTGTCACTCTTTGCTGATGATAATGTTGATGATCTCTTTAAAGAGGCAGATGGGATCTTCTTTTCATATCATGAGGACCTGGGGAATCTTGAAAAGAGTATAAAAATATACGAGAAGATTTTTGATATGAACAATAAGAACTTAAGGGCTGCCATTATGCTCTCCCGTGCCTGGCTTACCTACGGAGACCTTGTGCCAGAGGAGGAGAGGGCGAGAGAGGAGGCATACATAAAGGGAAGAGATTGGGCAAAGAGGGCAATGGAGATTGATAGCAAGTCAGCCCAGGCACACTTCTGGTACTTTGCCAATGCAGGCCGAATCCAGCAACTGAAGGGAATAATAGCAGGATTGAGGATGCTGCCGGAACTGAAGAGAGAAATTCATAAGGCATACGAACTTGACCCTGATGATGTCATGATCCTTGATGGAATAGGAACCTTTTATTATGAAGTGCCATCAATTGCCGGAGGTGATTTAAAGAAGTCAGAGGAACTTTTGAGAAAGGCAGTGGAACTTGATCCCAATTATACCCTTGCCTGGTATGACCTCGCAGTTGCCCTTTATAAGCAGAAGAGATATAAGGAAGCCCTTGAGTGCGCCAGGAGGGTTCTTGAAATTGAAAAGCCAACCTATTATGCGGACTGGGTTACCTGGGATAAGCCACTGGCAGAAAAATTGATTAAGGAAATTGAAGAAAAATTAGAATAAATCGTTGAGAGGAATACCCTTTCCTGTTCCCCTTTTTGTCTCGCCTGCAAAAATTTCCTTATTTATCTTTATCTTTGCTGTCTTTCGTGCATTCTGAATCAGTTCCTGAAGAATCTTATTTACCTCTTCTTCCATAAATTCATTCTTTATTGTCTCTTTTGAGTTTTCAAAGTCACTCCGTTTTGCTGTTTTCTTTTCCTTCAGCCAGTAAACATAATAATTCCCCAGGAATTCGTATGGTTTTTCCGGAAACCTGTTTTTAATATTCAGACCTTCAGTGTTTGCGAAAAATCCGGGCGCAAAGCCGATGCCTTTTACAAAACTTGTTCCGATTGTCACATCACCTGTCTCTTCAACCTTATAACCCCTTGATTCAAGAAACCTCCCGGGACTGCTCCGGAATTTGATTTCTCTCTGTAATCTCTCTGCCTCTACTTTCACTAAATCACGTGCCCTCTCCTTTCTTAATTTTTTTATCACCTTATCCCTTGCCTCCTCAAATGAAAGGGCTTTGGGCTCATCAACCTTTATAATTCTTGCAATTACAAAGGCGCTGTCATTGCTTTTTACCTCGCTTATTTTCCCCTCATCCAGGGAATGGAAAATCTCACCCAGGATTATTCCGGCATCCGGTATATTTTTAATCTCCTCCTCATCAGCTGGTCCTGCTATTTTCTTCTCAATTCGGTATTTCTGAGCAATCTTTTCAAAGGCATCTCCGCTCTTTAATAATTCCCTTGCTTCCTCAGCGTCCCTTTTTGCCAGTTCCCGCGCCCTCTCTCTCCTGAGTTTTTTCTCAATTTCTGCCCTTACCTCCTGAAAGCCCTTAAGTTGCTTCCCTGAATTTGACTCAACCATAAATTCCTTCCTGTTTTCTTTGTAGTACCTGCGAAGCTCATCCTCACTTACAGTTGTCCCCTCTTCGTATTTTGATAGAGGAAATGTCAGGTATTCTATTGTCTTTTTTACATTTCCTTTAAACTCATCCCTGTGCAGTTCATAATAGTCCTTTAATTCGCTTTCCTTGAGTTTTATGCTGTTCTCAAACCTTTCCGCCTCTATCTTTGCCACAAAGAAACTTTTGCTCTCATTCTTCTTTTTAAAATACCACCACAGGTCTTCTTCATCAGGGTTGATGAGGTCCTGTAAAAAGGTTTTAAAATTATTGAGAAGGAGTTCCTCACGTATATTTTCTTCAAAGTCCGAAGGTGTTATGTTGTTTTGTTTGAGAACTGTATAATAAATCTTTTTATTAAATCTTCCATCGCTGTCGGAGAAATACTTCAGTCCCGCAATGTGCTCTGCCAGTTCATTATCCGAGACAGAAAATCCATAACCTTTCGCAATATCAACGAGGAGTATCCTGTTGACGAGTTGCATGAGGAATAGTTCTTTGATATAAGGATTGTCTATTTCCTGTTTCAAATTTCTGAGCGTTCTCTCAAATTCGGTCAATGTTATTTGCCTGCCATTTACCTCCGCTACAATGTTCGGCGCAAGTCCCCCTGTTCTTACATAGGAGGTTATTCCGGAGCCGATGAATACAGCGAAGCCAATTAGAAATGAAAAAGCAATGAGTGAATACATCACCTTAACCCAGAGTGACCTTGAGTGTTTTCTTGCAAATTTAAACATATATCTTACAATTTATCAGAATCGGGAATAATTGCAAGGATAATCTATTTTTTTCTTGCATTTATTTCTTTAAAATGCTATAATTTTTGAAGTGGACAGAGGGAAGTCCGCTTTTTATTTTCTATAGAATGGGAATAGAGGAATTTATAATAAAGGAGGTAACAAAACTCGCAATGCCTCTATTAGAAGAGAAAGGGATGGAACTTGTTGACCTGCAGTATCGGCGAGAAAGCACCGGGTGGGTGCTGAGGCTTTTTATTGACAAGAAGGGAGGGGTTACAGTTGATGATTGTGCTGAAATCAGCAGGGAGCTCGGCTATCATCTTGATGTAAGGGAACTCATTCCCCATAATTATAATCTTGAGGTGTCATCGCCTGGAGTAAACAGACCACTTAAAAAAATGGATGATTTCAAAAGATTTATTGGGCACAATGTTCACATCAGAACCACTTCCCCTGTGGAGAAGAGAAGAAATTTTACTGGTATTCTCAGGGGGGTAAATAATGATGAAATAATTCTTGAGATTGACGGGAAGGGGTTAAATATCCCCTTTTCGTTAATTGATAAAGCAAATCTTAAGGAGATATAAATAATCATGGCAAGTGAATTATCCAGAGTTATTGAACTTGTATGGAAGGAAAAGGGCGTGGAGAAAAAAGTCCTTATTGAAGCACTTGAATCAGCCCTCGTTTCAGCGGCGAAGAAGAAATTTGGCGCAACAAAAAACATTGAAGCAAAATATAACGAGGCTACCGGGGAAATAGAGGTATTAGAATTTAAAAGTGTTGTAGAGGTAGTTGAAAATCCTGATCTTCAGATTTCTATTACAGAAGCGAGAAAACTTGACCCCAATGCGGAAGTAGGTGACAGTATCGGCATTCTGTTGGATTCATCCCTGTTAGGCAGGATATCGGCACAGGTGGCGAAGCAGGTAGTGATGCAGAAATTGAGGGAGGCAGAAAAGGATGTAATTTTTAATGAATTTAAGGATCAGAGTGGGAAGATTGTCACCGGCGAGGTCAAAAGAATTGAGAATGGTGCCCTGGTGGTTAATCTTGGCAAGGTGGAGGCATATATTCCACAGAGGGAACAGATCCCCAGGGAGATTTTCAAAGTGGGCGATAAGGTCCGGGCATATATGCTGGAGATTGAGAGGACAGCCAGGGGACCTCAAATAATTTTATCAAGGGCCTGTCCGCAGTTTATTGTAAAGTTGTTTGCTTCAGAAGTGCCGGAGATAAAAGAAGGGATAGTTGAGATAAAGGGGGTAGCCAGGGAGGCAGGCGTGCGCTCTAAAATTGCAGTATATTCAAAGGAGCCAGATGTTGATCCTGTTGGCGCATGCGTTGGATTCAAAGGAATGAGAGTTCAGAACGTTGTTCAGGAACTTCGTGGCGAGAAAATAGATATAATTGAGTGGTCGCCGGAACCTGCAAGATTTGTAATGCACGCACTTTCACCAGCAAATGTATCTGAGGTTATAATTGATGAAAATGAAAGGATGCTGGAGGTAATTGTACCTGATGACCAGTTATCACTTGCAATTGGAAGGAAGGGTCAGAATGTACGGCTTGCATCTCAGTTGCTTGACTGGAAGATAGATATTAAATCGGAGTCAAAGGTTCAGGAGATCAAGAATACAGCGAGGAAGGTATTTGAGAAGATCACCGTCCTTGGGGCAAAGACATCCGAAATGGTGTATAAAAGGGGCTTCAAATCGGTTAAGGATCTGGCAGAGGCAGATATTGAGGCAATTTTAAAGGTTCCAGGAATGGACAGAAAAACAGCAGAGGAGATAAAAAGACAGGCAAAAGCATTAATTGAATCAGGTGAAGTGGTGGAGCAAGAAACTGTTGAGGGGAGCAAATAAAGTTTAAAACAGGGGGATTAAAAAGAGAAATTCAATGGGAAAGACAAAAGAAGAAAAAGTAAGAGTCCATAAAATAGCAAAGGACCTTAATAAAGAGTCACAGGAGATTATAAAAGTCCTTGCAGAATTGGGTCATGAAGTTACATCTGCTTCAAGCAGTGTTCCTTTATCGCTTGTTGAAAAAATTAAAGAGAAATTGGCACCCCCCAGGCCTCCACAGCGTGTAGTATTAAGGAAGGCAGTGGTTCAGATAGAACCGAAACCTGTGGAACAAGAAATTTCCCTGCCCGAAACAAAGCCATCTCCAGAAGAAACCGCCGTTACAGAGATAGAAAAGCCGGCAGAGCCTCCCCCTCAAAGTTTGCAATCAGTTGAAGAGCCTGTGGTTGAACATGTAGAACCCGTTCGGGAAGAGGTCTCCCCCGTTAAGGAATTTCTACCTGAAAAGGAAAAGAAGGATATTAGAGAGGTTTTTCCTGAGATTCAGGAAATTGTACCGGAGGAAAAGATAAAAGAAAAAAGGCAATTAAAGAGAAAAATAGTTAGAAAACGCGATGAACTTAAGGTATTAAGAGAGGAACTGACGGACGATATCTTTGAGGATGAAATAATATTTGAAGAACAGGTTAAAAGAAAGAAACCCGTCCTTCAGCGTCCTGTAAAAAAGACAGAAATTACCACTCCAAAGGCATCAAAGAGAATCATAAAGGTTGAGGAGAAGATAATAGTAAATGAGCTTGCTCAGAGGATGGGTGTAAAAGCCAGTGATGTCATAAAGAAACTGATGGATCTTGGTGTTATGGCTAATATCCTCCAGGCAATAGATGCTGATACAGCATCGGTTATCGCAAGAGAATTCGGTTACGAAGTTGAGAAGAGTGTATTTAACGTAGAGGAATTTTTGAAGGAGCCACCGGAAGAACAAGAAAAACTTGTGCCAAGGCCTCCTGTTGTTACAGTTATGGGACATGTTGACCACGGTAAGACAACGCTCCTTGATGCCATAAGGGAGACGAATGTGGCTGATAGAGAAGCAGGGGGCATCACCCAGCACATAGGCGCTTCAGAGGTTGTTGTTAAGGATAAAAAAATTGTCTTTATTGATACACCCGGCCATGAGGCTTTTACCCAGATGCGTGCCCGTGGTGCTCAGGTGACGGACATTGTAATCCTTGTAGTCGCCGCCGATGATGGAGTGATGCCACAGACAGTTGAGGCAATAAATCATGCAAGAGCGGCAAAGGTTCCAATTATTGTGGCTATTAATAAAATTGATAAGCCCAATGTTAATACATATCTTGTGAAACAGGCGCTTTCAGAATATGGGCTTTCGCCTGAGGAATGGGGTGGGGATACTCTGTATGCAGAAGTATCTGCAAAGAAAAAGATTGGAATCCAGGAACTTCTTGAGCTTGTGTTATTACAGGCAGAGATGCTTGAGTTAAAAGCAAATCCGTACTGTCCTGCCAGGGGGGTAATTATAGAATCGCGTCTTGATAGGGGGAGGGGCCCGGTTGCCACTGCCCTTGTTCAGAAAGGTACACTTAAAATGGGAGCAATAGTTGTCTCCGGAGAGCATTATGGTAAAGTTCGTTTTATGCTCAATCATAAAGGCTTTAAGATTAATGAGGCAGGTCCATCAACGCCCGTTGAGATTGTTGGCCTTTCAGGCGTGCCCTCTCCTGGAGAGAAATTTTATGAGGTTCCGGATGAAGAAACGGCTGAGAAAATTGCCGATTTCTTTAAAAACCGCGCTTCAGGAGCAGAAAGAGGGAAAAGCGTGCGGTATTCCCTGGATGATCTGTTGAAACAGAAGGAGGAGGGACAGAAAATATCCCTGAATTTAATAATAAAGTCAGATGTTATAGGTTCTGCAGAAGCGCTGAAAAATGCCTTTCTTAAACTTGGAACAGACAAGGTTGAGTGCAATATTTTACATACAGGGGTTGGCGGCATTACTGAATCCGATTGTCTTCTCGCATCTGCCAGCAAAGCCATTATAATTGGCTTTGGAGTGAGGGCAGAGCCGAAGGCAAAGGAGGTTGCCCAGAAGGAAGGAGTAGAGATCAGATTTTACGATATAATTTATGATGCTATTGAAGATATAAAAAAAGCGATGGAAGGTATGCTGAAGCCGGTGATTCAGGAAAAAATACTCGGGAAACTTATTGTGAGACAAACATTTAAAATTAGCAAGGTGGGGACAGTAGCCGGTTCGTATGTGACGGAGGGCAAAGTTATTGCAGGAGCAAAAGCGAGGGTCATCAGGGAGAATAAGGTCATTTATGATAGCAGGATAGGCTCTTTAAGAAGGTTTAAAGATGATGTAAAGGAAGTTCAATCAGGCATGGAGTGTGGGGTTGCAATTGAAAATTTTCAGGACATAAAGGTAGGAGATATTATTGAGGTCTATGAGGTTGAGAAAATGGCTAATTCTCTTTGATTGCCGCTGATAGATTTATGTTTGTCAGTGTTTTAAAAGTAACAATTTTCATTCCTGGAGCGCAGAGCTTAAAGGACAAAAGGATGGTATTGAAACATCTCAAGGATGTACTTAAGAATAAATTTAATATCTCTGTGGCAGAGGTTGGTGATATGGACCTCTGGCAGAAAGCCACGGTGGGCATAGCAGTTGTAGGTAATGACACTGCCTTTGTTGAGAGTGTTACTGACTCAATTATGCAGGTTATAAGAAAAGAAAACAAATGTGAGGTAATTAATGAAATAAGGGAAACTATTTCAATCGGGAATTTTGTATGATATGAGGAGAAGATCATGAATAACTTCAGGATTGAAAAATTAAATAGTTTAATCAGAAGCGAATTATCCGATATTTTTCTGAAAGAGATTAAAAACCCGCTTTTTGAAAAAATAACCATTACCTGTGTGAGGGTGACCAGCGACTTAAGTTTAGCAGCGGTCTTTTATTCCAGTTATGAAGGAGACGCCAGGGCTCTTGAAGATTCGTTGAATAAATCATCTAACTTTATTAGAGGAATACTTAAAAAAAGGTTAAGGATCAAGAGGGTTCCGGAAATCAGGTTTAAGTATGATACTTCAATTGAATATGGAGACCGTATAGAGACACTTCTCAGGGAGATCTCTCTTGAAAAAGAATAACATCAATAATTTTATAAAACAGATAAAAGGAAATCATTCGTTTATCATTGTGTCCCATATGAACCCTGAGGGTGATGCTATCTCTTCTTCACTTGCTATGGCATATTTTCTGAAAAAGTTGAAAAAACGGGTATGGATTTATAACAAGGATAAATTCCCGGAACAATTTTCATTTCTGCCACACTTTAAGGAGGTCAAAGATTATCTACCGGATGAGAAGTTTGATGTGGCAATTATTGTAGATACTGCTCGCCTTGACCTCCTGGGAGCAGAATTTCAACATTTTTTAAAAGATAATGTTGGGATAACAATAAAAATTGATCACCATACAACAAAGGAGAAATTTGCAGACATAGAGATTGTTGTGCCCGATGCCTGTTCCACTGGAGAGATAATTTATAATATCTTAAGAAGAATGAAATACAAAATAAATTCAGATATTGCGAATTGTATTTATACTTCAATATTTACTGATACCGGGGGGTTTCATTTCCCAAATTCAGGTGTAAATGCATTTACAATAGCGAGTAAAATGGTGCAACTTGGAGTTAAACCCTGGAAAATCTATGACTATCTTTATGACCATCAGCCGGTAAATACTATAAAACTTCTCGCAGCGGTTTTGAACACTCTTGAAGTCAGAGCGGGTGGTTCTATTGCATCCATTCATGTTACGAGAAGAATGCTCAACTCAACTGGTACGACAAAAAAGGACACCGAGGGATTAATTAATTATCCGCGCTCAATTGACGGAGTTAAGATTGCAGTTATGTTCAGGGAGGATGACGGCGGGATTAAAGTGAGTTTGCGTTCCAGGGGAGATATAGATGTCTCAAAAATTGCAGAGAAATACGGAGGCGGAGGACATAAAGGAGCGGCTGCCTTCATCTATGGGAAGAGCATGGAAGAGACGAAGGAAAAAATACTGAAGGACCTGGAGAGATATGTTTTATGAATGGTGTATTGCCTGTGGATAAACCTGAGGGAATGACCTCTCACGATGTAGTCCAGTGTGTAAGAGAGTTTTTTGACCTGAAATCCGTGGGTCATGCAGGGACCCTGGATCCCATTGCCACGGGATTATTATTAGTTCTTATCGGAGAGGGGACAAAATTAAGTCGCTTTTTGATGGATCTTCCAAAGACCTATGAGGCAAAGATCATCCTGGGGATAGAAACGGAGACAGACGATATAACTGGAAAAGTTCTGAACAAAAGTGCAGTTAATGTGTCTGAGAGTATGGTGAAAGATGTTGTAAATGAATTCATCGGGGAACAGATGCAGATTCCACCCACATTTTCTGCCATCAAGCACAGGGGGAAGCCCATGTATAAATATGCCCGTTCGGGTGTTATCCCGGCGTTATCTCCACGGAAAATTATTATTAAAGATATTGAGATAAAGGGATTAGATCTACCCGAGGTCCACATTAAGGTTACCTGCTCCAGGGGAACTTATATAAGGGCGCTTGCCAGAGATATAGGTGTTAAACTTGGGTGTGGTGCAGCGCTGGGCTTTCTCAGGAGGGTAAAGATAGGACAGTTCTCTGTTGAAAATGCGATAACCTTTCCCGAAATGAAACAGTTGAGTTATTCTGAATTGACCTCGCGGGTGATCTCACTGAATAATTCACTCCCGGAATTTGTTTCAATAATTGTTGAGGAAAGTTATGTGGATAGGGTGAGGAATGGGGAGGTTGCTTATATAGAGAACCTGTTGAGGGACAGAAAAGTTAAGGCCAGCGAGGAGATATTCAAATTTATTGACAAATGCGGCCATCTTATAGCACTGGTAAAGATGGATGAATATAATAATAGGATAAAAATTTTAAGAGTGTTTAATGATAGGTAAGGAGGTAACAAATGGCACTTCAAAAGGAGAAAAAACAGAAAATTATTGCCGATTTCCGGAAGAGTCCTTCAGATACTGGATCGGTAGAGGTGCAGGTGGCACTGTTGACGGAGAGGATCAATATACTCTCAGAACATCTTAAGTTACACCGAAAGGACCACAGTTCAAGGAGAGGATTGTTGCGACTTGTGTCCAGAAGAAAAAAACTCCTTGAATATCTAAAGAGGAATGATTTTGAGAGTTATCAGAAAGTAATTGAAAAACTTAACTTAAGGAAGTAAATTTTAAGGAGAAGGAATGGAATCAATAGAGATTGAATTTGAAAAAAGAAGATTTAAATTAGAGGTTGGTAAATTAGCAAAACTTGCCGACGGGGCAGTCTATGCACAATATGGGGAGACATCAGTTATTGCCACTGCAGTGGCATCAAGGGAGGTTACAGAGGGCATGGATTTTGCCCCACTCGTTGTGGAATACCGCGAAAAATCCTATGCTGCTGGAAAAATTCCGGGCGGATTTTTTAAGAGAGAGGGCAGGCCAAGTGAGAAGGAGATACTCACATCACGATTAATTGATAGAACACTCAGGCCATTGTTCCCAAAGGGATTTAAATCAGAGGTGCAGATCATTGTATGGGTGCTATCTTCAGACCTTCAAAATACACCCGATGTCCTGGCAATAAATGCCGCTTCTGCTGCAATGTATCTTTCAGATATACCATTTGAGCCAGTTGCTGCTGTAAGGGTTGGGCGTATTAATAATAAGTGGATTATAAATCCAACCTTTGATGAGATATCAAAAAGCGATGTTGATATCGTTGTGGCTGGGAATGAAGGAGGAATTCTGATGGTTGAGGGAGGAGGGAATGAAATAAATGATGAGGATGCAGTAGAAGCCATATCTTATGGGTACGAGCGTTTAAAGGAACTTATCCAGTTTCAGAGGAGACTTGCTCCCCATGTAAAGCCAAAGAGAGAGATTCTCCTTTCGGATGAAAAGGAATTAAAGAGTGAAATTGAGAAAAGAGTCGCAGAGAAGATGTTGGAAGCCATCAGCATTGCATCAAAATCAGAAAGAAGAGATAAACTCGTTGAATTATTGGATTTTCTCTGGGAGGAACTCGCTCCAGATGAAGAGGAGGAGGCGAGACGGCTGCAGATCTCCAACTGTTTCTCAGACCTTGAGAGGACGCTGGTCAGAAAAAGGATAAAGGAAGAGGGCAAGAGAATTGACGGCAGAGGCATTGACGATATTCGCCCCATCAGTTGTGAAGTAGGTATTCTTCCCCGAACCCATGGATCTGCACTGTTTACGAGAGGGGAGACACAGGCGCTTGTCGTCACGACCCTCGGAACATCATCGGATGCCCAGATTATAGATGCTCTTGAGGGAGAGTCCTACAAGAGGTTCATGTTGCACTACAATTTCCCGCCGTTCTCGGTGAATGAGACAAGACCATTGAAGGGTCCCGGGAGAAGGGAGATTGGCCACGGTGCCCTTGCAGAGAGGGCAATTGCTCCAATGATTCCGGACGAATCTGTTTTCCCTTATACCATCAGGATAGTGTCAGACATACTTCAGTCAAACGGCTCTTCCTCTATGGCTTCCGTGTGTGGCGCATCTCTATCACTGATGGATGCTGGAGTGCCCATCAAGAAGCATGTTGCAGGGATTGCTATGGGCTTGATCAAGGAAGGTGACTGGTATTGTGTGCTGACAGACATACTTGGAGATGAAGATCACATTGGTGATATGGATTTCAAGATCGCCGGTACAGAGGATGGAATTACAGCGATTCAGATGGACATAAAGATTCCAGGAGTTACCGAGGAGATGATGCGCACTGCTATTTTGAAGGCGCGTTCCGCACGACTGAAAATACTTGAAGAGATGAAGAGAGCAATTTCAGAGCCGAGGAAGGAACTGTCAAAGCATGCTCCGAGATATACCTATATACAGATAAGACAGGAGAAGATAAAGGACCTTATTGGTCCTGGAGGCAAGAATATAAAGGCGATTATTGAAAAGACAGGGGTTAAGATTGATATAGATGATTCAGGTAAAGTAGCAATAGCGGCTACAAGTGCAGATAATGCAGAACAGGCGATTAAACTTATTCAGGAAACCATCAAGGAGGTTGAGGTCGGGAAGATCTATAACGGAAGGGTGAGGCGAATCGCTGATTTTGGTGCCTTTGTTGAAGTCCTTCCAGGTGTTGATGGTCTCGTTCACATTTCACAGCTTGATTTTAACAGAATCAGGCAGGTCAAAGATGTGCTGAAAGTTGGTGACCAGATCCCGGTAAAGGTTATTGAAATTGACAAAGATGGAAAGATTCACCTCTCAAGGAAGGAGGCATTAAAAGAACTTCAGAGAAAGAAGAAGGACAATTGATATGATAGAGCGTTATACAAGAAAAGAAATGGCGAAGATATGGTCTCAGGAAGAAAAATTTAAGACATGGTTGAAGATAGAGATTCTTGCCTGTGAAGCCTGGAATAGACTCGGGTTTATTCCAGATAGTGCAATGCGGGACATAAAGGAAAGAGCCAGTTTTGATATCAAAAGAATTGATGAACTTGAGAAGACGGTAAAACACGATGTAATTGCATTTTTGACCAATGTATCAGAGAATGTAGGTGAATCATCAAGGTATATTCATTTTGGAATGACATCATCAGATGTTCTGGATACTTGCTTTGCGGTGCAGTTAGGTTCTGCAGCAGATCTTATCATTGAGGACATAAAAGAGTTGCTCACAGTGTTAAAAAAACTTGCTTTCAAATACAAAGATACCCCCATGATTGGCAGGACCCATGGAGTTCATGCAGAGCCAATAACATTTGGACTTAAGGCCGCAATATGGTATGAAGAGATGAGTCGCAATCTGGAGCGAATGAAATTGGCAAAGGAGACCATAAGTTACGGCAAGATTTCAGGTGCTGTGGGGACATTTTCAACCCTCGTTCCTGAGGTGGAAAATTATGTATGTGAAAAATTAGGGCTGAAGCCAGAGCCAGTATCAAATCAGATTATTCAACGAGACAGGCACGCTCAGTTTTTTACTACACTGGCAATAATTGCATCCTCAATTGAAAAGATTGCTCTTGAGATCAGGCATCTTCAAAGGACCGAGGTTTTAGAAGCAGAAGAGCCATTTACAGAGGGGCAGAAAGGATCTTCCGCGATGCCGCACAAGCGTAATCCAATTCTTTCCGAAAACCTCTGCGGGCTGGCTCGACTTGTCCGGGGCTATGCCTTCTCCTCCCTTGAAAATGTTGCCCTATGGCATGAGAGGGATATAAGTCATTCCTCTGTAGAGAGGGTTATTGGACCCGATGCGACAATTCTTGTTGATTTTATGTTAGCGCGCCTCACATCCTTGCTATCAGGCCTTGAGGTTTATCCAGAGAATATGGCGAAGAATCTAAGAATCACTAAGGGGCTTATCTTCTCAGAAAGGGTTCTTCTTGAACTTGTAAAGAAGGGGCTAAGGAGAGAGGAGGCATATACCATTGTCCAGAGAAATGCAATGAAGGCGAGAAAAGATAATGTTGAGTTTATAGAGGTATTAAAGAATGATGAAGAGGTCAGTAAGTTCTTGACCCAGGAAGAGATAGAGAGGTGTTTTGAATTAAAACACCATCTATCCCATGTGGATAGGATATTTTCCAGAGTTTTTAAGGAGTAATTTATGGAGAGGAGGGTAAAGGTTCTTGTGCGGCTGAAGAATGGAGTGCTTGACCCTCAGGGCAAGGCAATTGCAGATGCCTTGAAGTCCCTTGGTTTTAAAGAGGTTCTTGAGGTAAGGGTCGGCAAACTGATAGAATTAAAAGTTAAAGGCAATAATAAAAAGCGCCTCGCACTGGATATTGAAAAGATGTGCAAAAAACTCCTTGCAAATCCTGTAATTGAAAACTACGAGTTTGAGATAGAGGAACATAAATAGAATGAAAATTGGAGTTGTTGTTTTTCCCGGTTCCAACTGTGACATGGATTGCTACCATGTTGTAAAGAATGTTATCGGGGCTGATGCGGAATTATTGTGGCACACCGAAACAAAATTAAATAACTTTGATTGCCTCATTCTTCCAGGCGGCTTCTCCTACGGCGATTATTTAAGAGCAGGTTCAATTGCAAGATTTTCTCCTGTGATGCGTGCCATAAAGAGGTTTGCCTCCTCCGGTGGCATTGTCATAGGAATCTGCAACGGGTTTCAGATCCTTCTTGAGTCAGGATTACTTCCAGGAGCAATGATATGGAATCGCGGATTGAAATTTATCTGCAGAACGGTCCATATAAGGGTTGAAAATAATAAGACAATTTTTACAAAAATGTATAATACTCATGAGGTGCTCTCCATGCCCGTTGCCCATTTTCAGGGAAATTATTTCGCGCCGGAAGATGTTATTAATACACTGATCAGGAAGAATCTTATCATTTTCAGATACTGTGATGCTCATGGGAATGTTACCGATGAGAGCAATCCAAATGGGTCAATGGAAAATATTGCGGGCATTATGAATGAAGAGGGAAATATCCTCGGCATGATGCCCCATCCGGAGAGGGCTGCGGAGGATATTCTCGGAAGCACTGACGGGAGAAGGATTTTTGAATCAATAATTAGAAGATGAAACTTGACAGGAAAACCAGAAAATTGATTAAGGAGCACGGCCTAACAGAAGAGGAATATTCAAAGATCTGTGCCTCTCTCCGCAGGGAGCCGAATATAACCGAGCTCGGCATCTTTTCCGTAATGTGGAGCGAGCACTGCAGTTATAAGAGTTCACGGATATTTCTTAAGGATCTTCCGACGAATGGCGAGCGGGTGCTTCAGGGGCCTGGAGAGAATGCAGGCATTGTGGATATTGGTGATGGACTGGCAGTTGTATTTAAGATGGAAAGCCATAACCATCCCTCTTTTATTGAGCCCTTCCAGGGTGCAGCAACCGGAGTTGGAGGGATCATACGCGATATATTCACAATGGGTGCCAGACCAATCGCCCTCTTTGATTCCTTGAGATTCGGATCTATTGATGAACCACGGACTCGTTACCTTATAGATGGAGTTGTGAGCGGAATTTCATTTTATGGAAATTGCATAGGCATCCCCACTGTGGGAGGGGATGTGTATTTTGATAAATGTTACAACAGAAATATTCTTGTTAATGTAATGTGTATTGGAATAGTTAGGAAGGAGAAGATCTTCAGGGCGAGGGCGAAAGGGAAAGACAATTATGTCCTTTATGTCGGCTCTAAAACAGGGAGAGATGGAATTCATGGCGCAACGATGGCATCAGAGGGGTTTGGCTCAGGCGGCGAAGATCGCCGACCCACCGTGCAGGTGGGCGACCCATTTACTGAAAAACTTCTTGTTGAGGCATGTCTTGAAGCAATGGAGGCCGGTGGAATCGTTGCGATTCAGGATATGGGTGCTGCTGGGCTGACGAGTTCCTCTGTGGAAATGGCTTATCGTGGAGGAACTGGAATAGAACTTAACCTTGATGCGGTGCCCAGAAGGGAAGAGGGGATGACTCCTTATGAGGTTATGCTCTCGGAATCTCAGGAAAGGATGCTCATGGTGGTAGAGAGAGGGAAAGAGAGGCAAATTATTGACATCTTTAAGAAATGGGGGCTGGATTCAGCCATAATAGGAAAGATCACCGATTCAAAAAAACTTATTGTCAAGGAAAGGGGAAGGGTGGTAGCAGAAATTCCTGTGTCAGCGGTTGCTGACTATGAACCATTGAAAAAGCCCGTCAAAGAGCCGGGATATTACAAAAAAATCAATTCTAATGATATTGATTCAATAGATATACCGAAAGACATAAAGGGTGTATTCCTCAAACTATTATCCTCCCCCACCATTGCTGATAAGAGCTGGATTTATCATCAGTACGATCATACGGTGCAGACAAATACGGTTCTCACGCCTGGAGCGGACGCAGCTGTTCTCAGGATAAAGGGAAGCAGGAGAGGGATTGCAGGAACAGTGGATGTTAACAGCAGATATTGCTATTTGAATCCAGAAGTGGGTGCAGCAATTGCTGTGGCTGAGGCAGCGCGAAATTTATCCTGTGTTGGAGCCGAGCCAGCAGGTATAACGGATTGTCTCAACTTTGGCAGTCCCGATGACCCGGAAGTCTTATGGCAATTCGCAAAGTGCATTGAAGGAATAAGGAAGGCCTGTCTTGCATTCAACATTCCTGTTGTCAGCGGAAACGTGAGTTTTTATAATGAGACGAAGGGCGTACCGATCTTCCCCACACCAACAATAGGTATGGTGGGAATTATTGAGGATATCTCAAGGGTCATTAAACCGTGGTTCATCAGGGAAGGCGATTTAATCGCTCTTGCAGGAATAAATAAATTAGAACTCGGTGGAAGTGAGTATCTTTCAATAATTCACAACAGAATCTTTGGTCCCCCACCATCAATAGATCTTGAACTTGAGAAGAATGTCCACCTCTTCGTAAGGGAAGCGATACGACGGGGACTTTTGAACTCAGCCCATGATTGTTCAGAGGGAGGTCTTGCAATTGCAATAGCAGAATCATGTATTGGCAATAATGTGGGGGCGAGGGTTAAACTTAAGGATAGTATAAGAATAGATGCCCTGCTATTTGGTGAATCGCAATCACGAATTATCCTCTCCTTTCCCGAAGAAAATCAAAATGTACTGGATGATCTTGCCAGGAGATACAATGTGCCATTCTCTGTGATTGGAAGGACAGGAGGGGATGATCTTATTATTAATGATTTTTTAGATTGTTCTCTTGCAGAAATGAGGCATAAGTGGGAAAATGGATTGAGGGAGAGATTGGATGCAAAAGGGCTTTAACGATAACTGCGGAATATTTGGTGTTTTTGGACATGAAGAGGCAGCGAGACTGACCTATCTTGGACTTTATGCCCTTCAGCACCGGGGACAGGAAAGTGCAGGGATTGTTTCTTCTGATACGCAGATGCTCCACTCCCATAGAAGCATGGGACTTGTCTATGATATATTCAATTCAAGAGTTCTAAGAACACTCCCTGGCAGGAGCGCCATTGGCCATGTCCGGTATTCAACTACCGGTTCAAGCACGCTGAGGAATGCCCAGCCCTTTGTTGTGGACTATGCCAAGGGCGGTATTGCAATTGCCCATAATGGTAACATTGTGAACGCTTCGCTCCTCAGGGAGGAACTGGAAAACAATGGCTCAATTTTTCAGTCAACAATGGATACTGAGGTCATCATTCACCTCATTGCCACCTGCAAACTTCCAACGCTCCTTGAACGATTGATTTCTGCTCTCAAACGCGTTCGGGGGGCATATTCGTTATTAATTCTTACAGAGTCATTCCTTATTGCAGCAAGGGATCCCAACGGGTTCAGGCCCCTTGTTCTTGGCAGGCTTAATGATGCGATTGTCTTCGCCTCTGAGACATGCGCCTTTGATCTTATCGGTGCGAGATATGAGCGTGAGGTTGAGCCGGGAGAAATTATTGTAGTTTCTGATAACAGATTTGAGTCAATAAAGCCCTTTGAAAAAAGAAGATTGGCCCATTGTATTTTTGAATATATATATTTCGCAAGGCCCGACAGTTATGTTTTTGGAAAGTGCGTTTATAACATACGAAAGGAATTAGGGAGGGTGCTGGCAAGAGAACAGCCAGTTAATGCGGATATTGTTGTGCCGGTCCCTGATTCCGGAGTGCCAGCAGCCATCGGTTTTTCTCAGGAATCGGGGATACCCTTTGAGATGGGGTTAATCAGGAATCATTATGTGGGCAGGACCTTTATTGAGCCTCTCCAGTCAATAAGGCATTTTGGAGTCAAAATCAAGTTAAATCCAGTGAGGGATATTCTCAAGGGGAGCAGGGTTGTATTGATAGATGATTCAATCGTAAGAGGAACAACGAGCAGAAAGATAGTGAAAATGGTAAGGCAGGCAGGGGCAAAGGAGGTGCATATGAGAATTAGTTCACCTCCTACAATATATCCCTGTTATTATGGAATAGATACACCTACGCGGGAGGAATTAATCGCATCGTCCCACAGCGTTCAGGAGATTGCAAGATTCGTCACCGCAAAGACGCTGGGTTACCTCAGTCAGGAAGGTATGATGTCAGTTCTTGGAGAGGAGAGGCAGAATTTCTGTCATGCATGCTTCAGCGGAGAATACCCTGTAGAGATACCGTTGATTCTCCAGGCACCACAACTTGACCTGTTTAAAAAGAAAAATGGAAAAAGAAAGAGAAAAACTGCTTGAGTTATTAAAGACAAAGGCATACCAGAAAAAAAAGGTAATACTTGCTTCGGGTAAGGAGAGCGATTTTTACATTGACTGCAGGGAGGTAACACTGCATCCAGAGGGGGGTTATCTCGCGGGCAGGGTTATTTATGCCATTCTGCAGGGACTGGAGGAAAAAGTTGAGGGCGTTGGCGCTGTTCCTGTTGGTGCCATACCAATTGCCTCAGCGGTATCAATAATAAGCCAGATTGAGGGGAATCCTGTGCCTGCCTTTGTAATCAGGAAGGAATTGAAATCCCACGGAACAGGGAAATGGATTGAGGGGTCAGGGAATCTTAAGCCGGGTGCAAAAGTTGCCATTGTGGAGGATGTGATTACAACCGGCGGATCCCTTCTTCAGGCAGCAGAGATTGCAGAGAAGAATGATTTAAAGGTTAGCATCCTTATTGCCCTTGTTGATAGAGAGGAGGGAGGAAGAGAAAAAATTGAGGAGAGGGGATATAAGGTGATTTCGGTTTATAAAAAAAGGGATTTTGACTGATGGATACTTACCCTTTCTTCATCTCTCTTTATCTTCTTTTAAATTTTTAGTATAATTATCCTTAAAATGCTTAAATTTTCTCTGTCAAAAAGGGGGGGAGGTCTTCATTCTTTAACGACTCATAAAAAAATTTAAAAAATGGTAACACTTTTTTAAATTCATCGTCTTATATAATAGAAGTGGATGAAAAGGAACTGGCGAGAAAAAGTGCAGAGGGAGATAAGAGGGCTTTTGAACTCATTGTGGCGAAGTATGAGAAATACATATACAGATATGTTTACTGGATGGTGGGAGAAATGGAGCAGGCAAGGGATATAACTGCAGAGGTATTTCTTAAGGGCTTTTGCGGGATAAAGAACTTTAAGGGCGAGTCATTGAAATTCTGGTTGATGAGGATTGCAGAAAATACTGTTTATGACTTTTACCGTAAAGAGAAAAAGAAGAATGAAATACCCATGGAGGATCTGAAGGAATCAGACATCTATAAAGTAAATCCCTGTAGTTCGGAATCAGAAAAATCGGTAGAAAATGAAGAGGTTAGAAGATTAGTTCACAATGCTGTAAAGAGACTCCCCGGGAAATATTCTGATGTTATTGTTCTGAAATACCTTATGGGAATGAGTACTTATGAAATTTCTGAATATCTTGGAATCTCTCCTGCCAGGGTGCGCTCGAGGGTTTTTAAAGCCCTGAGGAAGTTACGAAAAATAAGGGAAATACAGGAATTATGGGAGAAACGAGATGACATGCAGAAGAATTAAAAAGATGATTCCCGCAGTTCTTGATAATGATTTAAGAATAACCCAGAGGGAGTGGTTGCGATTTCAGGTTCATATAAGTGGATGTGCGGAATGTAAAGGAGAATATTTAAGATATAAACAACTGTATAATGCCATTAATGGGATGCAATATATCCCTGAACCTGATTATCAGAAGTTACGCCTGGAGATAAAGAAAAGAATTGAGGACAACGAGAAAGAAAGCCCTGAATTTGGAATATGGCGGTATCTTAGAGTTCCCTATACTCTAAGATATGCACTCCAATTCGTCATTCTGGTGTTTATTGTAGGAGGAGGGCTGGCAGTGGGGACTATATACAGGGAAAAGATAATAAATTTCTACAGAAATAAGATTATCTTGAGACCTGCAAAATCTGCCATGGAAAAGAAAGCAATGGAGACTCAAATGATAGTACCCGAGCTTCCTTCTGTGCCCTTAGAGGGAGTGGCAGAGAGAGGGGGGGAAGCAATAGAAAGTTCTCAGAAGATAGCAAAGACCCCCCGGAGAAAGGAGGCGGGAAGCGAAGGAAGAAAGCCTTTAAGCCAGAGAGATGTCATTGATCTAAAGATCCTCCAGGCGAAAAAATCAGGCGAACAATTAAAAATTTGTTTCAATATACTTAAAAATGGCAGGTTGATTGAAGGTCCTTTGAGGGATAATCTATCATTTGCGGAATTTTATCCAGAAAGTGGGTGGGTTACAAATAGCAGTTTTGAATTGCTTCCACCGGGAGAAAAGGAGCCCTTCTATATAGCCCTTATCCTTGATTATAGCGACAGTATGACGCCGAACCTGGATCTGGTTGAGAGGGGAGCGAGAGAATTCGTTAAAAATCTTACCTTTAATGACCGTGTTATGATCATCAAATTTGCTGAGGATGTAGTAATTGCTACAGATGGATTTGTGAAGGACAGAAACTTACTCTATACAGCAATAGATAAAAGGTTTATGTTGCGTTTTTCAACATCCCTCTACAAGGCAATTGATGTTGGTCTCAATGAACTCAAGGATAAAGGAGAGAATAAATTATTAATTGTCCTTACTGATGGAGATGATACCCACTCAAATGCCTTTGAGCCACCGGTGACATTTGATGGGGTATATAAGAAAGCAAGAGACATGAGGATTCCTCTTTTTATTCTCGGCATCGGGAAAGAGATAGTTGAAGAAAAGCTTTCCGTACTTGCAACTGGAACCTCCGGATTGTTTATTAAGGCTGAAAGGCCCGAAGACATTGTCTCCATCTACAGAGAACTTGGCAGAACTATTGTAAAAACGCCCTGCATAATTGTGGATTATTCAGGAGAGCGATATTCAAAGGTAGAAAAATTTAAGATTGCCTATCAGGAAGGGGACTTATTTACCGAAACAACATTGATAAAGAAAAATAGAGAGGAGGACATGAAATGAAAGCAATACGATATTTATTGTTATGTGCAATTTTTATCATACCAGCCGCCTGCGAGAAGGTCAAGAAGGTCAATGTCGGTGTAACAGGGGTCGTCAATATTATTAACAGGGATGGAACCTTATCTGCTGGATCAGGTGCTATTGTCTCCTCATCTCCTGCTCTCTATGATCTTGACGGTGATGGAAATCTGGAGGTTGTTTTTGGTTCCTGGGATAATAAAGTGTATGCAATAAAGACAAACAATCCTGTCCCTTCTTCAGATTTGATACCCTGGCCTGAGTTCAAGCATGATTTTAAAAACACGGGTTTGTTTACTGGAGGCCCGAACCCGCCCTGGTAAGGCAATTCCGGTAGTTGCTGGAAACAGAGTATGAAAAAAAAGGTTTTTTGTGGGCTTAAATATTTGCTGATTGTATTTCTGTCCATTCCCGTGACAGTGATCTTTTCAAGCAGGTGCGGTGATAATGAGAAAGACCCTGCAGAGCCAGATAATCCTTTGCCACTGCAAATTGATACAATAATCATGACCCAGAAGATGGACAGGATAGAGGTTGTGTCTCAGGGTACGAGAGAGAACAGTCTGAATCCCATGGCAACAGAGGCTTTAAGCGGAATCACCTACACAATCGTGGGTATCCCTGGAGGTTCGCCCTGCACAGCGGTTCAGACAGATGGTTTGTGGAGGACATGCTGTGATTTACAGATCACAAACAATACAGGATCAGATATAACCGGTGTGATGCTGATAGGCTGGCAGGCGCTCATCGGCAGTCCATCAGTGGGCAGGACAGGAGGAAACAATACTGGCTTTGACGGTTCTGGAACCGGATGGAGGACCACCGATGGGGTCACGCCGAATCCATCAGCGAATGGCGGATGGGCATTGTGGATGAAGGACGACGATGGAACTCCTGAGACAATAGAAAATGGTGAGACCTCAGGGTTAAGGCGGATATGTTTGCAATCATCCGCAGGCTTCTCAGTATCATTATGGAAATTGTATATTGGTGTTCCCACAGGAAAGATTATTAATCAAGAGATTCCCTCTGGAGTATGGGCGCGGCTTGAAAATTCCACTGAAATTGGCAACGGAAATTTTGTTATCCCTGACCCTGACGGTTACTTTTCTTTTCCAGAGATTACTCTTACAGACTTTGTGCGGGATGTGGGCGCCCCATGCACTCCAGTGACGAGGCATTCCGGAAGCGAGATTTATATCACTCTCACTATAAATACAACCTACAGGGATTATTTGAACATGCTTACCACAACACTGGATATTGACAGGTATATGGATATGATTTATCCTGCTTCCTCCACAGGTATATGTAACGGTGACTGGACAATGTATACTTACACAGGTTCAGAAGCAAAGTGTTTAAAGGGGGGAGAGTACAGGGTGTCAATAAGAAGCGGGACAGACCCTGCGAAGGTAATTTTATTCCTTTCGGGAGGAGGCGCTTGCTATGAGGGAGGAAGCCAGTGGTATCAGGGATGTGAGGCACCAACGGTGAATTCCACCGCAAGTGGCGCGCCCTGTTCCTCAACGGATAACGGAATTTTTGACCTGCCGGATGTCCGTAACCCCTTCAGAGGCTGGAACATGGTGTACGCGCCCTGCTGTGATGGAAGTGTATTT
>FWWL01003786.1_pt1 | contig 26757 bp, 17 predicted proteins | sample 2228331 | NCBI WGS metagenome assembly FWWL01 (sample SAMEA103939775, study PRJEB20133) | metagenome
AGGACAACGGGGTAGTGCATATGGTCCGCGATGGGACCTCCAATGATGAGTATTTCCTCGTGGAAAACCGCGATAATTACTGCTTTGACAACGACCAGGCCAGCATTTACCCAGGAATTCTTATCCACCACATCGATGCCAAGAGCCAGAACAACGATTTGGGAACGTGGCCGCACCCGCTTGTCAAAATTGAGGAGGCTGACGGCAACGATTCGTTGGGACAGAAAATCGCTATCTCACAAGCTACGGACGTCTGGCATAGCGGCAGCGGGTTGGTTGGCGGATTTACAGACACCACAGGCAACCAAAGCACCAACGCAATGATGTACCAGATGTCGCACGCGTATCGGCGCACGGCCAATACTGCATTCTACTCGTACGTGCGTTTGACCAACTTCAGCGGGGCCAGCAATGTGATGACCTACACGTTGCAAACTTTGCGTCCCACGGTCGACTCCCTGACCGCAGGTCCCCCCACACCACCGAATTTCACAGTAAGCTGGGGGGCGTGCTCAAATGCAACCGTGTACGAGATTCAGGAAGGAACGCCGGTCACCCTGAGTTCTTTTTTGGATAGCGCCGAGAATGAGGACATTGTTCATGACAATTGGGCCTTTGGCGGAACTGCCACACGCAGTGCCGGCGGAGCAGCGGTAGGCTCGTACAGCTTCGCAATGGAGTATGGCTCGAGCGTTCAATCCGTGACGATGAGAAAACCCTTCAAGCTTCTGGCGGGGACAACGCTCTCGTTTTACGTCATGTCCCACGTGGTTAGCGGCAACGGCTCGATGAAATGCCAGATTTCGAACGATGGTGGCAGCACGTGGCGCACACTCGCTAGCTACAGTGGCTACATTGATCCGTGGAGCCTCATGAGCTACAATGCAGCCACGATCACTGGCACTGGCGTCAACATTGGTGATTGGTGTCTCGTGCGGTTCGTCGCCGATACCGAGTGGGGATTGGGATGGTCCGGATTCCCGGCGTGGGGCTTCGCCTTTGATCATGTGAGCATTTCTGGGACCGAATTCGCTTCTCATGCCAACTGGACATCGCTGAGCAACAGCCACCCGACAACCTCCTATCTTATCAGTGGCAAACCCAACGGGAATTATGCTTACCGTGTGCGGGCTTTCTCGAACGGCGCATGGCAAGCCTTCGGCCTCCCCGGGGACATCATCGTTGTCCCGGTGACGCTCTCGCATTTTGGGCTCGAGTAAGCGCCCTCCGTGATAAATCGACAGGCCGGGTCGCGCCACGAGATATCGAGAGGAGCAAGAACGAGGCGTCTCAACAGCGCTTCGTCAATCCCGATGCGGCGCCAAGGCAATGGAAGTGGTAAACGGGGCCAGAATGAAAGCTGCGGCGGCCAGCTTCGCATCGCCATGTTGGATTCGAGCTCAGGTGGACCGCGCGCGAAGCAACCCCTGTGGGCGAAGTGAGGTTTCCCTTTGGAGGCACTTCGGGAAGAATACTCATGGGTCAGGTCCACGAGGCAAGGCTCGACAAACCGGCTTGCCCCAAAAAAGCTACAGCCGGTGGTCCACCGGACCACCGGCTGCAGTGGGGAAGGGAGTCACGCCACACACACTTTTTAGATGTCGTAGTAGAGCATGAACTCGTAGGGATGCGGCCGCAAACGCACCGGATCGACCTCGTTCTTGCGCTTGTAGGTGATATAAGCCTGGATGACGTCCTCCGTGAAGACGTCGCCCTTGAGCAAGAACTCGTGATCCTTCTCGAGCGCGTCGAGGGCCGCATCGAGCGAACCGGGCACCTGAGGCACCTTCTTCAGTTCCTCCGGCGGCAGGTCGTAGATGTTCTTGTCGAGCGGATCGCCGGGGTGAATCTTATTCTGGATGCCATCTAGACCGGCCATGAGAATGGCTGCGAAGGCATAGTAGAAGTTGCACGACGGATCAGGCGGCCGGAACTCGATGCGTTTGGCCTTCTCGCTGGCCGAATACATAGGGATGCGAATAGCGGCACTGCGGTTGCGCTGCGAGTAGGCCAGGTTCACCGGTGCTTCGTAGCCAGGCACAAGGCGCTTATAACTGTTTGTCGTTGGGCTCGTGAAAGCAAGAACCGCTGGCGCGTGCTTGAGGAGCCCTCCGATAAAGTAGAGCGCTGTCTCGCTAAGCCCCGCATACTGATTGCCCGCGAAAAGATTTTTTCCGCCCTTCCAGATAGAGACGTGAACGTGCATACCGCTACCGTTGTCACCAAACAGCGGCTTGGGCATGAAGGTGACCGTCTTGTTGTACTTGCGGGCCACGTTTTTGATGATGTATTTGAAGAGGAGCGACTGATCGCCCATCTTGACAAGGGGGGCGAAACGCATATCGATCTCCGCCTGGCCAGCGGTGGCAACCTCGTGATGCTGAGCCTCTGCTTCAATGCCGCACTTCATGAGTGTCAGCATCATTTCCGTGCGGAGATCCTGGAACTGATCGATGGGGGGCACGGGGAAATAACCCTCTTTGTGGCGGGGGCGCCAACCGAGGTTGGGATTGCCAGGTTCATTGGGTCGCCCGCTATTCCAAATGCCCTCATCGCTATCAATCTCATAGAAACAACCATTGGCCTTGGCATCAAAGCGAGCACTGTCGAAAATGAAGAACTCGAGCTCGGGGCCAAAGTAGGCAACGTCGCCAATGCCGGTGGATTTGAGATAGTTCTCAGCGTTGACAGCCACGCTGCGTGGGTCGCGCCCGTAACGCTCCTTTGTGATAGGGTCAAGGATGTTGCAGATGAGAGAAAGAGTCGGGTGAACGCGGAACGGATCAATGAAGGCCGTTTCTGGATCGGGCAAGAGAACTAGATCGCTCTCGTTGATCTCGCACCATCCGCGGATCGACGACCCGTCAAAACCAAAACCATCTTCGAAGCTGGATTCATCAAGTTGCGAAATAGGAACTGTCAGATGCTGCCACTGGCCTGGCAGATCCATGAATTTGAAATCGACGGCAACAACGTTGTTCTCGGCTGCCATCTTGAGAACATCCTTCGGCGTCTTAGGACGCGCATCACCTTCGGGCATCTTCGCCATACCACTTAACTCCTCTATGTTTTCCATAAACGTCTTGCGAACCTCGCTGGACTCCGTTCTTCGAGAAAAGCCCTACTCGAGGAGCCGAGGTGCCGCAAACGAAATGTTTGCTCACCTCTCAGCAATAAACGGGCCAACATACTAACGCCGATTTTCGATGGATTTGGCGCAAGTTGCAGCGCGAAAAACCACTCTAACCGCCCAAAAAGAACCGATAAGTGCGTCAAGAGAACCGACGTCCAGACTCTTAGGGACGACAAAGCATCCTAAGCGGACCTTGGCCAATGTTCCCTCCCCTGTTTGCTGGCGTTTTCGCAATGGATCACTCCCCCGCCAGGATGAAAAAACAGTCGCTCCCTCATTCGTGAGGATCTTTTCTAGATGAACGGACTGTTTCCGCCCCTTTCCATTTTCCCCGTTGCCTTGCCGCCCCTTGGCCGTACTCATCTGCACATGAGCACAGCAAACCAAATTGTCGCTGCAACCATGACGGTAAGTACCCGCTGCGCCTCAGGATCCCAGCCTGACACGAGCGGTGCGCTTTTACGTGAACTGCTAGAGAAGGCGGGTGTCCACCTTGCCGAGCACCGCATCCTCTCCGACGACGAGAACGCGATCGCCGAGTCCCTGCGCGAGCTGGCATCACGGGTGGACGTCGTCATCACGACCGGCGGAACCGGGATTTCTCCGCGCGACCACACGCCTGAAGCCACACTGAGTATCATTGAGAAACGGCTCCCAGGCGTGGAAACGGCGCTCCATCTCGCAGGTCGGGAGAAAACACCCACAGCAATCCTGTCGCGGGCGGTGGTGGGCGTCCGTGGACGCTGCCTTATCGTCAACCTCCCCGGAAGCCCCGGCGGGGTACGCGACGGCCTCAACGTTCTCTTGCCAGTGCTGCCCCATGCGATCCGCCTGATTCGCGGCGAAGTGCACGATTGTCAGCGGGAGTTGGAGAAGGGCCCGGGCAGCGGAACAAGGTAGAGAAGCTTTTTCTCGGCGAAGAGAAGAATTTCATCCTGGCCATCGCGATCCAGATCCACCTTGGCCAACGTGTCGCCGAGGGAAAGTCCCGCAAGCATTGCTGGCGGTACGTCGAGTCGGAGCTGGCCTTCCCAGACGAGACGCCCCTGCGCGTCGACTTCGCGCAAGCGCCCGGTTGGGGTCACTGCGACGAAATGGACCTCTTCGCCGGAAGCACGTTGCTCCCGAAGCTCGGTGAAACCCCCGCCGAAGCGCTCGAGCTTGGCGGCAATGGGTGTGGTCCACAGTGTCTCGCCTTGAGGCCCGATACCTCGCAGGATGAATTCGTTGTCGCGAAGACTCAACGCGCCCACGAGGAAGAGTTCGCCCATCGGACGCGTGGGGGCAAGAAGCTCAACGAGAGGGTCATCGAGGTGAAGCTGCTCCGTCGGGCGTCCACAAGGCGCGAAAACCTGCAGCATGGGATTCCGCTGCGACAGCCCGACGAAGACATCACCGTGCGACGGATGACGGGCCGCCATGACTGCCTGGAGGTCTTCCTCCGACCGGAAGGACCACGTTGTGCGGCCTGCGAGATCAAGGCAGGAGTACCCATCCGTGTGCGTAACGCACAGCGTCGTCGTGGTGCCGAACGTTGAACACTCGATCCCTTGGACAGCTCGCGGCAGACGCCGCTGCCAGAGCAGTTGCCCCGAGGAACTGACCAGCGCGAGCCACGGTTTTCCTTTTGCTGCCAGTGCCACGGCTGGCTTTTGGGCCTCACGGCAGGACGCCACAGTACTGGGAACAAAGCCGAGTTGGGCCTGAATGCGATGCGGCTCCGCCCCCTCAATGTGCCAAAGTGTGCCGTCGCTAAGGAGAAAAACGAGCGCCTGCGGGCTCAGTTGCCGGACCGCGGCCACGCGGGCTTGGAGAGGAAACACTTTGGCCACTTGCCAACGCGGCGCCGGCCACTGATCCTCGATCGTGGCCGATGTCGTGACGAGCTTTTCCGACACGGCAGCTCGCAGAAGGCGTTGGAGAAATGATCCTTCGGGCGCGGGTGGAGGCACCGTTTGGGTCGCCACGCTCTCAGCACTCGGAACATTGGCAGGTGGTGTCGTGTCGAAGCCCCTGGCGAGCTTTGCGGGGGCCGTTGAGATCTCGTCAAGAATCACCTGCACCAACAGACCACGAGCAGCGGTGGCCATCGCCCAAACCGGCGTTCCCCGCTCGGTCTCGGCTTTGACGACGGTTTGCTTGCGGAGAAGCCCGCTTTCGCAATCAATCCAGAGCGTCACCGCGATGGGCGGTCCCTCTTGGAGAAAACAGATGCGGTGGCAGCAATGGCCCGCCACTTCCTCGGTGCCTTCATAGAGATGCTCGATGATGTTAGCCTGCAGCCATTCGTATGGATCGCGCGAAATGAGGAGGGGCACAGGAGCGGAGAAAACCAAACCAGACCCATCCTCGTACAAATCCCCGTTGTTTTCCTCCTCGACGTAGAGGGCCAGTTCGTCCGGTTGGTCCTCTACAGCGTAGACAAGCTTGTCAGGCGTGCCGCCCCAGAGACGCGTTTGTGGGTCCCACACCTTAAGCACGTGACGTCCATCAGCCACGAAACGTTGCGAGACAGCGTCATTGAGGTCAGCGAGCTTGATCGCCAAGCGCCGCGGCCGCTCGAAAGCGATTTCCAGGCGCTGCTGGCGTATGACAGTTTGTCCTGAATCGAGCTTGAGCTGGCCGAGAAGGAGACCGCGCGCAGCGTAAGTCTGGCATGAAGCATGCGCGGCCACACATTGGCGAAGGATGACCTCGATAGCACGTGACGTCTCGGCGTTTTCGCTGGCTTTCCCCAAGGGAATAGATCCGCACGGCCGCACGCACCGCGTCTCGGTCGTTTGAGCCGCAAAAGCAGATGACAAGAGCAAGGGCACGGCTACCATCAACGAAAGGAGCGTTCGCCTCCACGCCCTGCCACACCAGCACTTCATCGCGATTGTCATCGGTGTTTCAGTCGATCCGTTTCTTGTAAACACAGTCTCCCGCAAAGTACGTTTCGGAAACGGAAAGATTGCGCAAGTTCTCAGGTTTTTCGTGCCACGGATCGACTTCGAGGACGATGAAATCGGCGTATTTGCCGGGGCGGAGCGAGCCGATGACGCGCTGCTTGCCGGCGGCGGTGGCGGCACCCAGCGTGGCAGCCATAACGGCTTGGTCGAGCGTCAGCCGCTCTTCAGGGTACCAGCCCTTTGGAGGCTGGCCTTCGAGGTCCATTCGCGTCACAGCCGCGTAGATCCCCAGCCACGGGTCGATGGGCTCCACGGGAGCATCCGATCCGAAAGCCAGCGTGCAACCAGCTTGGGCGATTGTGCGGAAAGCATAGGCATAACGCGACCGCGGCCCCCAATGAGCATCGGCTGGCCGCCAATCTGCACAGAGATGCACCGGTTGCACCGAGGCCACGGGCCGGACCGCGCGCAGCAGATCGAAATCATCTTGCGCGAGCAGCTGAAGGTGCTCGATGCGGTTGCGCACGAGAGGGCGCGTGTCGCATGCCCCACAACATCCCGTCTCCTGAGCTGCGGCCTCAAACACCCGCAGGACATCTCCTACGGCACGGTCGCCAATTGCATGCACGGCCACGGGCAAGCCCCCCCGATTTGCTCTCACCGTAAGGTCGAGAATCTCAGCTGGTGAGCGCACGACACTGCCCAGATTCTCCGGCTCATGCTCGTAAGGCTCGTACATGAGGGCGGTGCGCGCCCCCAGGGAGCCATCGGCAAACATTTTCACACCAGCGATGAAAAGCTGGTCGTCGCCAAAGCCATGACGAAGCCTCATAGCCAGCGCAACATCGAGATTCGCCGCAGGAATCAAAAAGGCGATGCGCATGCGTAGGAGCCCCTCGCTGCGCATCTGGCCATAGAACTGCCACGTTTCGATCTCCTCCGGCGTGTGGAGGCACGTCAGGCCAAAGCTGTGGGCCAGGAGTTGGCCTTTCACGAAAGCCATGCGCTTAGCGCTCGGCGCGGGAGGCGGCACGGCATTTTCCACGAGAAGTACGGCATCTTCCTTGAGGATGCCCGTCAGACGCGGAGCGTGGGGCGGTCCTTCGCGGCAAATCTCGCCGCCAGGAGGATCCGGCGTGTGGGCATCGATGCCAACCTCGTGAAGAGCAAGCGAGTTGAGCCACGCCAGATGGCCACATTTAGATGTGAGGTAGACGGGGTTGTGGGGGAAGGCCGCGTCGAGGAGATCTTTGTGGGGTAAACGTCCCTCTGGCCACGTGTTGTGCGACCAGCCGTGGCCAATGATCCATTCGCCCTTGACGACCTGACCCGCTGCGGCCACAAGCAAAGCCACTGCCTCCTCGGCACTTCGCGCTCGAGAGAGATCGGGCCGCCGCGCGGCGAGCGCCCACCACAGAAAGTGCACGTGGGCATCGGCGAACGAGGGCAACACCGTGCGACCGCCAAGGTCGATAAACTCGACTTCTTTCTCGAAGAGCTTGCGTTGGTGATCGAAACCACTCTCTCGGTAGTCTAGCCCAAGAGGCGCGCGCTGATCAGAGCAAAACCAAATGCGCTCGCCAGCCACAAGCATGTGCGAGGCAATCGGATGATGAGGATCCATCGTCCGGATATTGCCATTGTAGAAATACTTCAGGGGCAGTGCTGTCGGCCGGCTTGCGTCCTCGCCAGGAATCCCATGTCCAAGACTTTGTCCGCCACTCATAGTGACGGTATCTTCCCTGCTCCTGCGGAACTTGCAAGCGGGAAACAGATTTCTGGTTCCAGCCGTGAGCCAGCTTGAGTGGCTCACGAGGCGCGACTGTGACGTCAGCTAGCTGGCGCCAGCTCATTGTTGACGGCTGCCTTTAAAATCCTTCAGCGTTGGGCTCATGACTGAAATTCAAGCCAGCGTGGGTGAGACTCCAGAGGTCTCCATTGTGCTTCCGGCCTACAATGAGGAGGAGGCCATCACCCCCGTCATTGATGCGGTGCGCGAAGCTATGGCGCCTACGCCGTGGACCTACGAGATTGTCGTAGTCGATGACTGCAGCACGGACTCGACCGCCCAACGCGCAGCCGAGCGCGGGGTGCGAGTCGTGCGCCATCCCGTCAATCGCGGCAGTGGGGCAGCGCGGCGCACAGGGATCCTCGAGGCCCGAGGAGAGATCGTCGTCATGCTCGACGCGGACGGATCCTACGATGCAGCGAGCATTCCCAAGATGCTAGAGTTTTTCCCCGAATATGACCAAGTCAACGGCGCCCGAACCAGTGAACAGGGCACTTACCGCCACATCCGCAGTGTTGCCAAAACGCTCATCCGCTGGCTGGCGATTTACCTTTCGGGCACTCACATCCCCGACCTCAACACGGGGCTCAAGGCGTTCAAGCGCTCTATTATGCTGCGCTATCTTTGGGTGCTTCCCGATGGATTTTCGTGCGTAACGAGCATGACACTGGCTTTCCTGACAAATGGCCACCGCGTCCACTACATTCCGACGCCGTACTACCCGCGGATTGGCAAATCGAAATTTCATCCGCTGAAGGACACCGCTAACTACCTCGCCACGGTGGTGCGCCTGTGCACCTATTTTCGCCCCCTGCGCGTTTATGGCCCGTTGGGGCTGTTTTTTTTTGCGGCCGGCATCGTGAAAAGTTTCTATGATATCGCCCTTCGTCCGGGGAAACACTCCCTGGAGGAATCCGACATCATTCTCGTCACGGCGGGCATTTTGCTTGCGGCCATTGGCCTTCTGGCTGATCTCATCGTCGCTCAAAGTCGTGGAGGTTCTCAATGACCCCAGAATTGGAGACGCTGCGGCGCCGCTACACGGACGAAGCTATGCTCTACATCCCACGGCTGTTTCAGATGGTCGATCGCAACCGCTACAGCCCCACCTATGGGAGCTTCGATCGCTCCTATTGGCACTATCGCACGATGGACTTCCCCTGCGGCATGTACCAGGAGTTCACGTTGCCGCTGGCGCTGGTGTGGAAGTATCCCTTTCCCGACAATCCGTTCTATGGTCTCGAGCGGGTACGCGAGCTGGCGCTGGCAGGAGTGGATTTCGCTCGGCGCAGCTCCCACCGCGATGGGACGTGCGATGACTATTTCCCATTTGAGCGTGCGTTGGGAGCCCTCGTCTTCTCGCTTTATGCCTGCACAGAGACGGTGCTCCTGACGGGCGAAAAGCGTCCGGAATTTCTGGAATTTTTCGCGCGGCGTGGCCGCTGGCTAGAAACTCACAACGAAACAGGTCGCCTGACGAATCATCAAGCTCTGGCGGCATTAGCTCTCTATAATGTTTACTTGCTCACGAACGATGAGCGGTTCCGCCGAGCCAGCGATAAGTTCGTTGAGATCGTGCGTTCTTGGCAATCCGACGAAGGTTGGTTCCAAGAGTACGAAGGGGCTGATCCCGGTTATCATACGTGCACCATCGCGTTCCTGGCGAAACTTTGGAAAAAGAGTCAGGACGAGCGCCTCTTGGAGCTTCTTCACCCCGCCGTCGACTTTGCATGGTATTTTATGCACCCGGATGGCAGCTACGCAGGCGAGTACGGCAGCCGCAATACCTATCACTTCTACCCTCATGGGTTTGAAGTGATGGCGCCATTGAATCCGCACGCCGCCCAGATTGCGGATCAGTTCCTGAAGGAGGCATTGCCGCGCCGAACGCGCTACTACAACGACGACGACCGGATGTGTGCCCACTACCTCTACGACTGGATGCAGGCGTATTTGGATTTTTCGCCAGTGCGCAGCGCGGAACCTCTGGAGGCACGCCCGCCTTTTCAGAAGTATTTTGAAAAAGCGCGGCTCTACGTGGAAAAAACTCCCCACTACTACGCCGTTCTCAGCCTGGCCAAGGGAGGGGTGCTCAAAGTGACCACCCCCCAAGGCCCGGTCTATAGCGACACAGGGTTTATGGGGCGCACGACGGATGGCAAAGTGCTCGTCTCGCACATTGTTGATGACTATGCGTTGACCGTCGACCCGGTACATCACCGCTTCCGCGCCTCGGGGCGCCTCTGCCGGCGCAAAGCAAAACTCCCCACCCCTTGGACACAGATTCTCTTTCGATTGATCAACCTAACCATTGGGCGGTTTGCACCTAATTTGCTGCGCTTCCTGCTGCAAAAAATCCTCATCGTCGGAAAGCCGCGAACGCCTTACACATTCGAGCGCGAATTCGAGTTCCTGCCTGATCGCATACGCATTCGAACAGCTGTCCAGCGGCCGCAAAGAGCAGCGGGATTCGTCTCGTGTCACCTGGGTAGCGATGCCACGTCGATCTACGTTGCCAACAGCAACGTCTACCAACGCAGCGTGCTCCTGCCGTGGCGCGAGTTGCCAACCCTTTGTCAGCAGGTGAACAGCAGCGGCCGCGGCGAAGAAAGCTTTGAAATCGTCATTGGGGCAGATGCGTGTAGCGAGGAGCCTCAGCGGTGAAGCGCTTGATCTCCTTCCTCATCAGCGCTGGCCTTTTGGTTTTTCTTTTCTATAAGGTGGATCGCTCGCAGCTGGCGCAGTACCTGCGGGCCACGCATTGGGGATGGTTTTCGCTGGCGCTGTTCATGTTCATTCCGCAGACGTGGCTCTATGCCGTTCAGTGGCGGCGCCTTGTGGGACTCTTTGCTCACATCACTACATGGGAAGCCGTGGAGCAGATTCTGGCGAGTAACACGATGAACCTTGTGCTTCCCTCCAAGCTGGGAGACCTTGCCAAGGGCGTCTTTGTGCAACGCATGGGTCGGCTCGATCTCCACCGCGCCATGAACGTCGTCATTTTCGAGAAGATGCTGGATGTAGCCTCCTTGGCGGCGTACATGCTGATGGGCGTGGGCGCTCTCGCCATGCAGAGGCATATCGGGAGCATTCCTCTCCCCGCTCTCACCGTGGCCTGCCTGCTCGGCTTTGCAGCGCTGGGATGCATCGGCGTTCTCTATTTCGTGCCGCCCGATGCCATTCCTGGCCTCTCGCGCCTCATCGCTTGGCTCGCCACGAAACCGCGTCTGGCGCGTGTGGAGAAATTCTTCCGTGCAGCCCACGAGACCATTGCCATGCTTCAGGCGCATGGCGCTCGCCGCGACGTCCTCTTTGCGCTTTCCATGGCCAAATGGGCTGCCCACCTGATCCAGATCTACTTCTTTTTCTTAGCGCTTGGCGCCCGCCCCCCTCTCATGCAGTTTCTCACGCTGGTGCCGCTTGCCATTTTCATTGGCTTGATCCCTCTGACGATTGCTGGTTTTGGAACCCGCGACGGCGCTCTCATCGCCTTCTTCCCGCAATTCCCTTCGAGTCTCATGCTTGGGGTTGCGATGTACGTCAATCTGCGCTACATCTTGCCCGCCATCGCAGGGCTCCCATTCCTCAACCGTTATCTTGTTTATGCCCGGCAATTGCAGGGAGAGTCAGCGAATCCCCCCACCAAGACTCATGTGCAGGGACCATGACGCCGATACTTGGCCGAACCACGTGGCATAACTTGCTAACAAGAGCAACGACCAGAACCTTGCTCCTAGCGAGCGCCCTCTGGCTGAGCTTTGTTTACGTCCGCCATGAGGAGGTGGGCTGGAACGTCAACTCACGCCTGTGCCTGACGTACGCTCTTGTGGAACAAGGCACTGTGCGAATTGATGACTACTGGCAACGGCCCGATCTGGGAACGCGCGACGTGGCGACCATTGGAGGGCACTTCTACTCCGACAAAATCTTCGGCACCTCGTTACTTGGAGTCATCCCTCTTGCCGCGATAAGATTGGGGCAACGGCTTGTGGGTGTCTCGCTGTCGCCAGCCGTGGAAAGGTGGGCCGTGACGGCCTTTTCTGTGGCTCTCATGGCGGCACTGGCTGGGGCCATCTTTCATCGATTAGCACGGCGTTATCTCCTAGAGCAGGAGGAGGTGCCGTGGCGGGCTGAGGTGATGGCTGCCGTGACCACACTCTTCACTTTTGTGGGCACGATGCTTTTCCTTTTTGCAGGAGTGTTTATGCCCTATTTGCCAGCGATTGGCGCTCTGCTTGTTGCTCTTTGGCTAACCGAAATAAGCAGCAATGACGACGACGTGCGGTCATCAACGTTATGCGGCATTTTTCCAGATTCCGTGAGGGACTTTTTTACAGGTCTCGCGCTAGGCAGCGCGATCCTTTTCGATTATCTTGCTGGGTGGCCCGCCGCACTCATTGCCGCGTACACCATCTGCTTTCGGCGGCAAGCAAAAGCCGCTGCCTGGCTTGGCCTTGGGGTTGTCCTCCCGCTTGTTCCATATGCTCTTTATTGTTACGCGATCTTCGGCAGCTTATCGATCCCCTATCAATACGAGCTGGAGGCCCTGTTTCGCAATGCCATGAGCCAGGGACTCATGGGAGCCACGTGGCCGCCGCGCCTCACTGTGGCTTGGCTCCTCGCCTTTCACCCCTACCGTGGCTTCTTCTACCACTCTCCCCACCTTCTCATGGGCTTTGTGGGGATGGTTGTTGCCATGCGCCAGGGTGGGCTGTGGCGCTGGAGGGCGCTGCTCTTCTGCATGGTTTTCTGGGGACTGCTCCTTTACAATAGCGCCTATTACATGTGGTGGGGCGGATGGGGACTCGCGCCGCGCTTTTTGGCTCTCACCGTACCTTTCCTCGCGCTAGCTGCTTTGCCCGCTTTGCGGTGGCGAGTCAGTCATGTCGCTGCTTCTCTGGCTGGCCTTTGGGGGGTGTTCGTCCACGTGGTGATGAACTTCATGCCCCACAATTTTCCAGATCGCCCTCATCGCGCCCCTCTGCAAAGCCTTCTTTCACCGGATCTCACGGCGCACCACTATCCCGCGATGTTCCGGCAATACGTCTGGCCCAAATTTCTTTTGGGCGAAACGGAGTGGAGCTTCTCCTCCTTGCTGGGACTGCGGGGTCTCGCTTCGCTTGCGCCGCTCCTGTTGCTCTGGCTGGTCGTGGCTGCTCTCTATGGATGGTCTTTGCGCGCCGAGATCCTTCAGGCCAGGAACGCCCGCCAGCCTACTGCGGAAGGATGATGACCCGGTTGATTGCCGCACCCAGGGGAGCTGCGGAGGCATAGGGATAACAGGCGCGACTCACGCGCATTTCCAAGAGATTCAGCCCTGAGCGCACGTACTCTTGCGCGACATCGAACCAAGGAATGTCCGTAAAATTCCAGTCTGTTTTCAATAAAACAAGTTCTCCAAATTTTTTCCCATTAAGTCTCAACTCGACGACTGTCGGGTCGTAGGGGAAAATTTGGGATGTCACTTCGCAACGGAGTCTGAGAGGGCGGGCTTCTGGCAAATTGAAGACGATTCCCGCCTTTGGTGGCAAAATCCAAGACCCCCACGGTTCCTGGGATGTAAAACCGTAGCGAATGTGAGGGGAATCGGGGTTGCGGCGCAATTCGATGACTCCCGAAGAAGGCAGATTCACGGCGCTCTCCATGGGCAAGGGGCCACGCGTCGATTCACCGTAGGTGAGGCAATGGAGAATCTGGGACTTGCGCCAATTCCAAGCATTGGGCTCTTTGGACATGCCCATGACCATGTTCCAGGACTCGTAGTCGCGCGCCACTCCGAGATACTGGATGCCTGCGCTCACGGCCAGCAATGCTAGGGGAACAAGGGCTTTGAGCGGGAGCTCGAGCCAACGGCTAAAGAGCGGCGCTGCCCCAATAAGCATCAAAGCGGCCGAGTCGAGACTGTAGCGCGAGCCGTAGCAGTGGCCGCCGAACCAACCGTAGAAAAATCCGCGCATGAGGATGGCTGCCAACGCTGCCCAGCTCAGCATGGCAAGCCACGGCTCGCGACGCACCCTCGTAAGGTGGCGCAACATCGGCCAAACGGTGAGCAGAAGAATAGGAGAAAAAACGAACATGCCGCGATTCGGCGCAAAGAGATGGCCCAAGAGACGGCGCGGATAAGCTGAAAAGGTGTCGGGGCCGAGCGCTCTCAACGAAACATACGTCCCGAAAGGCAGGCCCACCGTGGCGAGATTGTAAGCGATCCAGGCAAGGAAGACCACCACTCCCGCGGCGACACCAAGGATAAAATCGCGCCGACGCCGCATGACGGCAAAAGCGCCCACAATACCAATGACGGGTAGCAATGCGGGGCGGCACCAGAAACAGAAAGCGAGAAGCGCGCCACCGATCACAAGACGCAGCAAACGTCGCGTCTCTCCCTCAAGGGCGCACAAGGCCGCCAGGAGGGTGAATTGGGCTCCTGTGTGTTGCCAGAGACAGCGGCTTGCGGTGCTCCAGGCAGCGGTGCCGAGGGCCAGCGCTAAGCCGACAAAAAGGGCCGTGCGCCGGCCCCAATGACGGGCGAGCCAGGCCGCCATTGCGGCCGAGGCCGCCGTGAGCAGGGTTGCGGCCAAGCTATCGAGAAAGATCACCGTCTCATCGGTGAATTCCATCCCCAAAAAGCGAGCGAGAACGAAAATAGGCGCGGCGAGAATCGCCGTGCCTACAGGCGTGTGGGAGCGGACTTCGTTGTTGTCGAGCACTTGTAAAGAGTAAAAGCGATTCGGGTCGATAGGAAGCTCGGCATAGTTAAGAGTCCCGCGGCATGCAAGAAGCGTTGCCCCCCACCGCAACGGCTGATTGTCCATGCTGCTTTGGATGAGGGGCTTGTAACAATAAATCAAAAAAGCAAGGAGACCCACGACCACTGCGGGGTGAAGGCGAGCGCGGAGCTGCACAATCAGCCCCATCACGCCAGCCCAGAGACTTCTCATCGACTCCTTCCATTTCATGGCCCCCACTAGCGGTTGACCCAGCCCAAAGGTGCAATGTTTTTCTCGCGAAGCGGTGCACGCCCCTCCTCTCTCGCCGTGCCCCGGATGCAAAAGTCGCTGCTTTGCTGACAGAAAAAACTCCCCCACGTCACGAGCATCATGGTTTTCAGGAGGTAGCGGCACCGATCACACGGCGAATTCTTCCGCGGAAGTGGCCGATCGAGGGACACACGCAGCTCCTTGACTTTCGCCACCCCCGTTCCGATACCCAGAACACGTTCGTGACAAGACTTGCAGAGCACCGTGACACGAGCGGGCGCCCACGCGGGAGGGTTGACACCTCTTGCGGGCGGCGTCTCCATGCAGTCTAGCGCAAGATCGTCGGGAAAGGATAGCCATCGATGCCAGTCAAAATTGAGCACCTTCTTGCTAAAATGATTGAGCGCGATGCGTCGGATCTCATCCTCGCGGCCGAAGCGCGGCCAATGCTCGCTGTGCAGGGCGAGCTCGAACCGGCGGAGGAAATCGTCCTCACCCCCGAGGACACAGAACTCCTGGCGCGTGAGGTCCTTCCGCCTGACCGTTGGGAGGAGTTCTGCCAAAAGCTCGAGATCAATTATGGCTGTAAGCGCCTTGGTCACCGTTTCCGTTTCAATATCTACTTTCAGCGCGGGACGGTGGCCCTTGTCGCCCGACTCATCCGGCAGGAGATTCGCTCTTTCGAAGAGCTGGGGCTGCCAACGATTCTCGGCGATCTTGTCATGGCGCGACGCGGGATCATTCTCGTCACAGGCGCTACGGGCACGGGAAAATCAACGACCCTAGCTGCGATGATCGATTACCGCAACCGGCATGGCGCCGGCCACATCGTCACCATCGAGGATCCCATTGAATTCACCCATGAGCATAAAGGCTGTGTTGTGAGTCAACGCGAGGTGGGCATCGATACCGCATCTTTCCACGAAGCGTTGCGCAGTGCGTTGCGCCAGGCCCCCGAGGTAATTCTCATCGGAGAGATTCGCGACAGCGAGACAGCCATGTTCACCGTTCACGCCAGCGAAACAGGGCACCTCGTCCTGTCCACGCTTCACACGAACAATGCCAGCCAGACGTTGGAACGGCTGCTCAATCTCTTCCCCCCGGAACTGGAGCGCCAATTGCTGACGCAGTTGGCACTCAATTTACGCGCCATTATTTCTCAGCGACTTGTGCCGAATAAGAGCGGCGGCCGATCGGTGGTCGTGGAACTCCTCCTCAACACCCCACGAGTGCAGGAACTCATCTTGGAAGGCAACATTGCGGAGATTCGCTCTGTTATGGCCAAATCGCAGCGCGAAGGAATGCAAACGTTTGACATGCATCTTTACGACCTCGTCAAAGCCGGTGTGATTGAGGAGGCAATTGCGCTGCAGTACGCCGATAGCGCCAACGACCTCAAGCTTCGGCTCCGTGGCATCGGCGGAGGTGGTTTCGTACGCTAAAGCGAGCAATATGGTAGAGAACTAGGGGGAGATCGGTGAGTGAAAAGAGAGGCACCGTCGAAATAGCCTTTATATCTTGTCATTGAGATCAATTGTTATTTCCTCTTACAGTGAGAATGGGAACGTTGGTACGTTGAGGTCTGGAGGAAGACGTAGACGTTGCACGGAGCACTAGCGCGTTTTTTCTCATGGCATAATTCAGGAGAAAGGGATACACGTGAGGAAAAAGGCAGCCTGCCGCGGAGCGGAGTATTCTCCGTGGCAGGCCCTTTCGAGCTCAAGCTCGATAGACTGCCGATCGATTACGGCCAGAGGAAGGTTCCCGTCGCGGGGTTCGGCGGCGTCCCATCGACGTTCTTCTGGCAGCGGACGATATTTCCGGGGCTGACGGTTCCATTCGTGGGGTCGTAAGGCAAAAGCGTTGCCTTTGAACCATGGAAGGGAGTACGGTCAGGACCGTAGCCGTACATAGCCCACTTGCCCAGCCACGGGACAAGGGTCCCGCCCCAGAAATCACCCAAGTTCTGAACCATCCCTTCCGTCTCGTAATAGACGTAGCGCTCCCCCACGCGGGTGGCAACAGGGTAACGAGTGCTAGAGAACGTCGTGGCAGCCGTGACAAACGGGTCGAAGTAGAGGGCTGTGACGTAGGCCACGGGGGTGGTCAGATAATTGGGGATTCTAGAATGAAACCAATCATTCTGATCCCACGCATTAGCCCCTGGGGGATTGAGTGCTGTGTCCGCCGGCGGCGGATACTTGTTATGATCGACGCAATACGACTCGAGCGCCGTGACGAGACTCCGCATGTCGGCTTTGCAGCGCGACACCTTGGAACGCGTCTGAGCCTCGAGGAAGTTGGGCACAGCAATAGCTGCAAGAATCGCGATGATCGCGACAACGATCAGCAGCTCGATGAGGGTGAATCCTTTACGCATCACTCTTCACCTCCTTTCCTTCCGGTTCAAGATATCATGTTTCTTCCAAAACGAGCCCCTTAGTCAAGATAGATTTTTTGGTCCTCGCGTCTCCTCTAAAAAAAGAAGAAGGGCAAAATGGAGAGAAGACCCGGGGCAGCATGAGAGCCCCATCAAGAAGCTGGGTCACTCCAGCAGGTAGAAACGAGCAGACTTGAAGTTTCTTTGAGAGAGCCAAATAAGCTATGATGGAGACGGCATCGCCCCTCGAGCACCGAATTTTCTGCTCGCGAAGAGCACGACGACTTTCTCAAGCAGCTTCGCGTGGGGCACTCCATTGTGCTAGAAGCTGCTTCCCCTCTTAGCGGCCGTTTGACGACCTCGTCGGCCAAAGGACGCGGTAGAGAGTCCAGACCCCGTCGGCGGTCTCACGCTGGAGTCGCACGCCGAGCTTCGCGATCTCCGGATGGCGAGCTAGCCACTCGTCGGCGGAGGTGCGCGTCACAACCCACTGTACGCGCAGCTCTTGGAAGATCGCGGCCTCTTTGTCTTTCTCACGCCGGAAAAAGAAAGGCTCGTCGTGGTCGAAATAGGTGCGCCCCTTGTAGAAATAAGCGAATTCCGGCCCAATCTCGATCCACGCCCCCCCATGGGCATCTGCATTGGCAAGCTGCGCCATTTCGTGGGGGCGGCCGGTGTCTTGATGCAAAGCGCGCACGTGGTCCTCGATCACGGCAGGGGTGTAAAACCACCACGCCAGGCACCACAATACGATGGCGCAGGCATAGAAAAAACGTCGGCAACGAGGGAAGGAATCCGCGGTGCAAGTCTGATCCGTAAGCCACTCCAGAAGGCGCCCGAGCACCAGCATGGCCGCGGGAAGAACGGGCACGATGAACCGCTCGGAGGAGTAGGTCCAGAAACTATGGCATACGAGGAAGCCACAGGCAAGGAGAGCCGCTCCGCGGGCCCGTGCGCCCAGGTAGCCGCGCAGCGCCAATATCACTGCCATCAGGAAGATGGCAACACAGAACGTGAGGGCAAGCTCGAGCCACACGTGTCCGGCGGCTACTTTGGGAACGGCGGCAAAACTCAGTAGCCCAGCCGAGAAACGGTTCACCACGGGGGCGTCGGGCGGGCGGTGGAGAAACTCGCTCCAATACGGTAGAGGATGAGTGCCAGCACTCGATCGCCAGAGAAGGTACAGCGCAAGCGGACCCAGCCAACCCAGTAGGAAAGAAAAAAGGCGGGTCCATGTCTGCTTGATCCCAAGCGCCCGCATAACCATGAAGCTAGCCACAACCCCATAGAAAGCCGCAGTGGGACGGGTGAGCAGCGCACAGCCCGCGACCAGCCCCGCCGCGAGAAAGCGCGCCCACGTTGGCTCGCGGAGCGCTCGAGCGAGCCCGGGAACAAGCAGGACCCCGAATAAGACCGTGAGCAATTCGGCGTAGGGAAGAGTGACCCATTTGAGAAAGACCGGTTGAGCAAAAACAAGCGCCACGGTCGCCCACGCCAGGGTTCGATCAATACCGAGCTCCCTTCCTGCCCACAGAATGGCAGCGAAGAGCGCCAGGAGCAAGAAAGCATGCAGGGCCGGCCACGTGACGTGCGGGGGCAACCAGAGGCTCGCCGCTCCCAACAGAAGGGGATAACCGGGGAAAAACTTGACGGGCACTCCCTGCTCGAAGCGGACCGTGGGGCCATGACCCGCCGCCACATTGCGCGCCATTTCGAGGTAATAGTAAGCGTCGATGGGAAATTTCGGGTAGAGAGAAGGGACAACGAAAAGAGCGGCGACCGCAGCAACAAGACCAGCAACGGCCGTAAGTACCATCATGACGCCACCAAGATCGATGGGTGGCAGCACGCCCGCAAGGGAGATGGGTGGGCGTAGCCGACAGGGTGGTGGGACTGCTACACTTTCCTTTTCCGGCAGATCAAAAGCGGAAGAAAGGCTGGAAGTGGGAGCAGGGGCTTCGTGGCTCGGGCTCGTCCTCAAATCAGCAAGTCTCCTTCAAAAACGCTTCACGATCTTTTCTTCGGCCTCATGCAGCCGCGTTATCACCGAGAGTGCGGAGCGCTCTCAAGCCTCGGGGTGATTGCTAGCCGTTCTCAGCGCATCGCCTGCCCTCTCAACACAGCACGCTGCAGCCCCAAGGCAAGATCGAAGCGAACGGGTGCGCCCCAGAACCGCCCAGTAGGGTAAGTTCGCATGACTTCCTCAGACGATCGCGCTCGAAAAGCAGGTGAAAGCACTTCCCTAGTCCATTTCTCTCGTAGCCCGGGGCTAAGGGGGCATTGGTCCCTGAGTGACTGATGGGGAGTTGGTGCGGAGGCGGAAGACTCCGGCTCGGAAAGAAGGGGACAAAGATGGTCTCTCTCGCCTGGGCAAAAAGAAGTTGGTAGCGACGAGTGGATTCGAACCACTGACCTAGGGATTATGAGACCCTCGCTCTAACCACCTGAGCTACGTCGCCACCATAGGCTTCGCATGCGGTTGGGATCGACGCTGCGGCGCCGCTCGGCAGGACATCGTGAGTCAAGGTTTGGTAGCGGGGGGCGGATTCGAACCGCCGACCTTTGGGTTATGAGCCCAACGAGCTACCAGCTGCTCCACCCCGCGATACCTTCACCTTGCTCCGTGGGCTTGTCGCCCACTTACTTGCTGCGGCGCTCATGTGAGCCATCCCACTCGCAGCGCAAGTGTACTACGCAATTGTGAGAATTTTCTTCATTCCGATCGCGGTTGCTGCCTGGAAGGCGCGCGTAGCCCAGCGGTCAGCAGATGGCATTTCTCAGAATGCAGCAAGCGGGGCAGTCGTGGCCGGTTGGGCCGACTCGGGCTTAATAATGATAACTTTTTCACCGGGCTTGGCCATGCCACTCTTCCGCAGCTCGATCTCGAGATCGGGGCCTAGCGCGCGAATGCTTTTCAGTTGCCGCTCAAGTTGGGCCACCCGCTCCTGCAACACCCTAACCTGCTCACGCTCCTCTCTCAAGGCCGTGAAGGCATCGTGGAGCTGCTTGATGGGTTCAAGGCTCAACACGACCCAGAGGGCAATGATGGCCACGGCAACGCCCAAAAATTGCAAGAACCCCGATGCAGCACTCGTCCGGTTCATTGGCTCTCAACCCTCATGCGTGGCAATGGCCCTCTGGCCTTCGTCATGGGCTACCCTGGCCCAGCTTTCTCCATTCTCAACGCTCAAAATTTCCCAGGTTCACCACAAAACCACGGGAGAAGTGCTCTCGGGGATAACCTCGTGGCCTTGCTCGGAAGCTTGCATCAACCGTAGAAGCTCCCCATCTCGCGCGCTTTGACGCCCGAGGCGATGCCCTCCACCATGAGGCGGAACTCGTCGGGGCTCGATGCGTACAGCAGCGCATCCTCGAGCCGGACTTTTTTCATGCGATAGAGCTGCAGGAGCGACTGATTGAAGGTCTGCATCCCGACGTGGGCGCCTGCTTCAATGTGCGTGGGCAACTCGAGCGTCTTTCCCTCGTGAAGGAGCTTGCGGATCGTGGGGGTCGAGACCATGATCTCCACAGCGGGGATACGCCCGCGACCCGTAGCTAACGGCAGGAGACGCTGGCAGATGACCCCCTGGAGGCAGAGTGCCAACTCCATCCGGATCTGGCCGTGGAGATAGGCAGGGAAGTAATTGATGATACGCTCGACCGTCTGCACGGCATCGATGGTGTGGAGTGTGGAGAGCACCAGATGGCCCGTTTGAGCCGCCGCAATGGCCGTGGAGATTGTCTCGATGTCGCGCATTTCGCCGATGAGGATGACATCGGGCGATTGGCGCATGACATGCTTGAGCGCATCGCTAAAACTTTTCGTGTCGAAGCCTACTTCGCGCTGGTTGATGATGCCTAACTCATCTTGGTGGAGAAACTCGATAGGGTCTTCAATCGTAACTATGTGACAGCGGCGCGTGCGATTGATGTGGTTAATCATTGCTGCCAACGTCGTGGACTTGCCGCTGCCTGTTGTGCCGGTCACTAGAATGAGCCCACGCCTCTTTTCGGCAAGCGTACGCACAACTGGCGGGAGGTTGAGCTCTTCAAAGGAAAAAGTGGGATTCGAGATGTAGCGGAAGACAAGCCCCACGGATCCACGCTGGCGGAAGATATTGACACGAAATCGCCCCACGCCACGCACGCCCACCGCAAGATCCATTTCTGGAACGCGAGCAAAGTATTCGGCCTGCTCGGGCGTCATGAGCTGGAGCGCAAACTTCTGCGTGTCGTCCATCGTCAGCTCGCTGTAGTCGGTAAGGACGACTTCGCCATCGATTCTCAGCGCCGGTCGGTTGCCCGCCTTGAGAAAAAGGTCCGAAGCATTGCGGTCGACCATCTCTTGCAGGAGATCTTCGAGCTTTTCCACTCGCTGCATGGCCATCTCCCTTTTGAAGAAGGCTGATGATGTGTGCTGTTGCTTTCTCAGAATGGGACGCACGCTCCCCAACCATCAAGGAGAAAGGATAACGGACGCCCCCTGGAAAAACACGCGGGCGGCTTACCGCAGCAGCGTACGTCGCGCAACGGGAGAGCCGTGTTGTCATCCACAGAGGCAGGCGTGTTTGCGGGGAAGCATGACGGGCTATGAGCCTCTCAACCGCGTCCCTCCGCGATCAACGGTTGCGTCATGGGACACTACTGGGATCTCGGCAGCCACACGAACGCCCCCTGCAATCAGTGAGATTTCGGGACCTGGGCCAAACCAACGGGGTGGCGCAAAATGACAGCGGAAATCCCGCCGGAAAAAATTTTCGGAACTTGCGCGGCAATTTTCTTTCCTAATAGGTGGTGAGTAACTTGACGGGAAACTGGATTTTTCCCCGATAAGAGAAGTAGACAAATTGGGATGTTGGCTCACTCAGACATCCCCACAATTTGGTGAAACTTGTGCTGCCGCATCTGGCGGCGGACGGAAAGAGCATAGGTAGAGAGATGAGCACTGAGCTGAGAATTCCTGACATCACGATTTCAGCGAACACTTACGAGGAAGCAGTGGCGGAGGGAATGAAACAACTGGGTGTTCCCCAGGAAGCTGTGGAAATCGAGACTTTGGAAGATGCCCACGAAGACACCTTGCCAGGAGCTGAGCCCCTGCCGGGCGTCACGGTACGCTTCCGCCTCAAGCCGGAGGTGCTTCTCGAGCATGCGCGCCGCCACGTGGAGCGCATTATGGAACTCTTAGGGGTCGAAGCCAAGGTTGAGGGCGCGATGACCCAGCGCGGACTTGTAGTCAATGTCAGTTCTCCCACTGACGGCTCCCTGATTATCGGCAAAGGGGGCCAAAACATCGACGCCTTGCAGTTCCTTGTCAATCGGATGGTGATCCGCAGTGGGCGCGAACTCGTTCCCATCCTCGTGGATTCAGAGGGGTATCGCGAGCGTCATTACAGCCAGCTCGAGCAATTGGCGCGACGCACCGCGCGCAAGGTTATTCGCTTCAAGAAAGAGATTGCTTTGAAGCCAATGCCGCCGGCGGACCGCAAGGTAATCCACCTGGCGCTGCGCGAGTTCCGTGGCGTGCACACCATCAGCCGCGGCGAGGAGGGAAACCGCCGCGTGGTCATTACGCCAGCGGAGGGGACCTTGCCTCCGCGGGGAGTCATTCGCGGAAGACGGCCGATGCGGCGCGATGGGCAGGGGCGGCCCGGCGGAGGTCCGCGTCGCATGGGACATCGCGACTTTGGCGATCAAAATGCTCCTCGCTCGGCAGAACCCAACTCGCCGCCACCGCCTCAGGGCCAGAGCGGAGAAGGCGAGCACTCCTGAGTCTCCGGGAGTTTTGTCGAGAGATTATGGGCTAGCCGCAGAGCAGTGCCGTGCGGAGTAACGCGGCGGGGCGAGAATGGCACGCCCTTCCATAGGGAATTCTGTGCTCAACGCACTGCGTGCAGCTCGTGGGGAAAGAAACGAGTGCGTGCTTCACGGCCAGCGCGTCCCTAAGTGTCCGAAAAGGGGCGCCTGGACTTTTTCTTGTCTTTCCCGAGCGGCCCCTAGGAAAATCTCCCCGCGACACCTGCAGTGGGATCAACAACGTTGCCTCTCGGGGGAGCAAGACGCCAGATCTCTAAAGGACAGTTGAGTACAGGAGGAAGCTCGGGATGCGCAAAGCTGACTTCTTCTTTCGCCTGAGGAACTAGGAAGCACCGTTCCCCCTATTCATCAAGAGGTAATCTTTGTGCTCACTCCTGGGCAAGCAGATCCTTGATGGCTGCCGTAAAGCGCGCGGTGATCTCCTGGGGACGAGTTATGGCCCCTCCCACCACAACGGCGTAGCAACCCATGGCTAGAGCCTGGGCCACCTGCTCAGGCGTGTGGAAGCGGCCTTCAGCAAACACGGGGACACTCACGCGATCGAGAACCTCCCGCAACATCTCGAAATCAGGCCCCTCGGTTTTGCGCGAATAAGGCGTATAGCCGGCCAACGTGGAGCTCACGACGTCGGCGCCAAGCTCGGCGGCCGCGATGGCCTCTTCGGTGGTGGAGCAATCAGCCATAACGGGCAGATCGAGTTCCTGGTGGATGCGCCGAATGAGTGTGGCGAGTGTTTCCCCGCCGGGACGTGGTCGCGGTGTGGCATCGAGCGCGATCATATCAGCTCCCGCTTCGGCAATGGCCTTGGCCTCAGCAAATGTCGGCGTGATGTAGACCTCACTCCCCTCGTACTCGCGCTTGTAGATGCCGATCACGGGGAGCTTCACAGTCGCTTTGATCGCCTGAATGTCTTCGGGTGTGTTGGCGCGAATCCCAACGGCGCCCCCCTGCTCCGCGGCAAGGGCCATGCGCGCCATGATGTGCGAGCCATGCAAAGGCTCGTGTTCGAGCGCTTGGCAAGAAACGATCAAACCGCGCCGAAAAATCTCTTCCGGTCTTCTCATGACTCGCTCCTGTTGGATGACTACGGCCCCGACTTTCTTTCTCCTTGGCCGTTTTCTTCTTTTTGGCCAAGTCTCTGCTGCGCCAGAAAATCGCGAGCGTTGAGGACACGTAAGCTTAGGGGGTCATCGCGCATAAAGGATGCCCCCCGTCGGTACAAGGCCACGTTTAGCCCATCTCAACCTCGACTGTGACAACCGGCCAGCTTTCGCTTTTGCGGCGTTTGGAGGCGGGCGCCTCAACACGGATCAGGTTGCCTTCGATGGGCTGACCGTCGACGAGGATGCGCTTGACGCCCTTTTCCACACCGCGCGGGTTGCGCACCGTGACATCGTAAATCTTCCCACGGAAGCGCCGCCGAATACGGTATTGCTTCCATTTTTTGGGAATGCACGGATCAATAAGGAGCCCTTCGTATGTCGGCCGCACCCCGAGGATATAATCGACGACGTCGCGCAGCATCCACGTCGAAGACCCAGTCAGCCAGGAGTGGCTGGCTTGGCCAAACGTTGGATGGTCGGGACTGGTGACGTACTCGCTGTAAACGTAAGGCTCCGTTTCGTAGCGGTCGATGTCCACCACGGGATTCATCGGCAAGGCCTTGCGGTAATACTCGTAGGCCTGATCGCCGTGACCCAGGAGCGCCTCCGCAAGAACAGCCCAACTCACGGGGTGGTTGAAGACGGCGCCGTTTTCCTTTTTCCCCGGGACGCACCGCGTAGCCAGACCAATGTTCGGGTTCACCGTGCGGAACGGCGGGTGCAAGATCTTGGGTCCCTTCGGCGTATCGAGATACTTCTTCGCGGCCGCCATGGCTTTGAGGGCACGCTCCCGCGGAGCGACGCCGCTCATGACGGCCCACGTCTGCGTGTTGAGGTAAATCTTGCACTCCTTGTTCTTCTTCGAGCCAACAACTTCGCGCAGATCATTCGTGCCGACGATGTACCACTCGCCGTCCCAGCAATACTTGTTCACGGCATCGGCCACTTTTTTGTAGGCCGCTTCGTAGCGGCGTACGGCAGCAGTGTCGCCAATGCGGCGGGCCAGCTCCACCGTCTCGCGCAGGACGTAGCACAGGCAAAGCGCATTCCAGACACTTTCCCCTCGCCCTTTGCGGCCCATGTAGTCGAGCGTGTCGTTCCAGTCGCCTGGACCAAACTTCGGCAGATTGCGCTCCGTGAGATTCTTAAGAGTGTAATCGAGGCAGCCGTAGATGTGCTCAAGCATGGTTGCCTCGCCGCCATCAAGATAGGGCGTCTTCACCTTCAGGAAATCCCAATCGGCGGTTTCTTTGATGTACATGGTGACGGCGAGAGGCAACCACAAGGGCGTATCACTATGGCCCGTGCGCGTGTAGCCGCCGCTGACGGGATAATAGCAGTGCACGACGCTGCCGTCTTTGAACTGGAAGCTACTCATTTCGAGGAGCCGCTGACGGACCCACTCGGGACGCGTCATGAGCGGGCCGAAGGTGTCCTGACAGGAGTCTCGGAAGCCGCGCCCAAAGAGGAGGCCGCCATGATAATAGCCGGCATCGCGAGAGAAACGGAACGTGCAGGCTGTCTGCCACTGATTCCAGACGTTGATCATGGTGTCGAGATCGGGGTCGGGCGTCTGGACCTGGACACAGCTAACGTAATCGCGCCAATCGGCGACGAGCTGCTCGAAGGCCGCGTCGACTTTCTTGAGGTCGCGATACTTTGAAACGAGTCGCTCGGCGTCGCGCTTATACTGCGGGCGCTTTTCGACGACACCAAGAACAACGGTAAATTCTTTCTGGGCGCCGGGCGCGAGATCGACGCGCATTTGAAGCGCCCCGACAGCATCGCCTGCCGTGATCTCGGTATTGCCGAGGCGTCCGCGCTCGACCGCGATGGGGTTCGATTCGCTGCGCCAGCGACCAATGAATTGCGCCTTACTGCCATCGAAAGCCACAAGCGGCAGACTCGTGGCAAAGATGATGTAGCGATCGTAGGTCACATTACTTTGCTCGACGGTGGCGCTGCCGAAGGTGTTCCAGTAGCGCTTCGTGGCATAGAGGATTTTGCTTTTTGGATCGAGAGAGACCTCGTTGAAGTGCTGATCGTTGGGTTGATTGACAAGATCGTTGAGAGCGTTGCCCATGCAGAGCTCGACGTAGGCAAAAAGGTCGAGCTGTTTGCGCTCGTTGCTCAGGTTCTTCAATGTCACACGCCAGATCTCGCAATCGTCGTCGTTGGGAACGAAGGTGAGCACGCTCGCTTCGATGCCATCGCGCGTGCCCGTGATCCGCGTGTAGTTCAGACCGTGGCGGCACTCATAGCGCTCGAGCTCGGCCATGACGGGCTGCCAGGAAGGCGTCCAGTAGTCGCCAGTTTTGCGGTTGCGGATGTAGAGATAGTGACCAGGTCGATCGACGGGCAGGCAGTTGTAACGCCAGCGCGTGATGCGGTGAAGGCGCGGCGTTTGCCAGTAGCTGAAACCGCCTCCGCTGTTGGAGATAAGACGGGTGTAGCGACCATTCGAGGTATAGTTGATCCAAGGAGCTGGGGTGTCTGGCCGGGTGATAACAAACTCAAACCGATCCTCGGTGAAGTATCCGTACTTTTTGTAGCTCATGGGCGCGCACTTTTTCCAACGCTAAATTTAGAGAGAAATCCGCAGCCGGATAGCAATCGGGGTCAAGCAGTTATTCACTCCAAAATCTCACGCCGGCGCAAATTCAAAAC
>FWWL01003790.1_pt1 | contig 26743 bp, 19 predicted proteins | sample 2228331 | NCBI WGS metagenome assembly FWWL01 (sample SAMEA103939775, study PRJEB20133) | metagenome
GGAGTCGGCTGGCTGGTCCGCAGCCACGAGGAGCAGGTCCGACAGGAGGGAGCAGAGCAGCGTGGCATACGCGGCAAGGTCCTCCTTGGACCGCGCCGTGGCCTCCGAAAAGGCGAGCCGTTCCGCTGGGGGCTGACGAGCCAGCGACAAAAAGGCGGTCAGGAAGGCGCGACGCTCGCGGAGCACCGGGTGGTCCAAAAGCGCCAGCGCTCGGCCAGGGGAGCCGCGCGACAAGACCGCGGCGTCTCGGGCCTCGTCCTCGGAGCACTCGGACCGGCGTCCTCGGAGGAACCGGACCACCTCCCCGGTCGAAACCGGGCCGAATGGGACCTGGAAACAGCGCGACACCACGGTTTGGGGCAGGAGGTCCGGGGTCGGCGTGACCAGCACGAAGAGCGAGCGGGACGGGGGCTCCTCGAGGGTCTTGAGCATGGCGTTCGCGGCGGGGAGGTTCAACAGGTGCGCCTCGTCTACCAGAAGGCACTTGAACGGACCTGCCATGGGCTCGAAGTAGAGCCTCCCCATCAGGGAGCGCATCTCGTCAATCTTGATCTGGCCTCGCTCGATGCTGGCCACGTGGAGGTCCACGAAGGTCCCCTCCGAGATCGCGCGACATGTCCGGCACTCGCCGCACGAATCGCCGTCGCGCCGGTTCGGGCAGTCTAGGTAGGACAAGAGGGCGAGGGCCATGCTCCGCTTGCCCACGCCGTCGGGGCCGTGGAAGAGGTAGGCATGGGGCACCCGGTCCCTGTCTGCCGCCCGTCGCAAAACCTCCTTGACGTGGTCGTGACCGATAACGTCGCAAAACCGCATGGGGGGAGGGTATCACTCCTGCGGGGCGTCCGGGTCGTACCGAAACAGCGGTCCCCGCACCCGCTCCTTCAGTTCGCGTCCGAAGCGGCGGGTCCAGTCCTCCTCGAAGAAGAGCCGGCGCAAGAGCGCGCGCAACTCCATGACCTTGTCCAGATTCCACTCGGTGAGGAATGCGGGGGGCTCGTAGCGCAAGGAACGCAGGTCCGTGATGACCCGCTCGGCCTGGCGGTCGCGCACCTGCACGACCGTGAACTCCGGTTTGTCCTCCACGGAGCGCTCGACCCGTGGGATGTTGCGCAGAAAGAACTGCGGCGTCTTGTGCTCGAGGCGCCTCCCGAGGTCCGGCGGGGGCTCCATCATGCGCCTCGGGAACTCGCGCGCGCGGAAGCGGCGGGTCGCCTTCCAGACCCGCCTGGCCATCCGGTACAGGGGCAGGTCCTCCATGGTCCGGGGACCCTCGAACCCCTCGGGCGGGAGCGGACGCTGGTAGCGCTCCAGTAGGCGGCAACTGAGCCGCTCGCTGACCAGCGGAAAGGGGCCCGGCTCCTGGCTCACCGCTCCACCTTGACCTTCTCGGTCTCCTGGACCTCTTCCTCGTAGTACTCCGGCGTGTGTTCGACGTGGGTCACGTCGCCCAGGGCCTCCTCGAGGAACTTCGTGATTTCCTTGCACTTCTTCCCCTTGGCGCCCTTCACCCCGAACCCGACGGAGCCGTCTGGCCGGATCTCGATGTCAATCTCGTACTTCATGGGCAACCCTCAATACCGCCGCACCTTGATGTGCAGGGTCTGGTCCTCCTTCTCCTCCTCCACCGCGATGGTGTAGCCGCGTTTCTTCAATTCCTCTTTGACTTTGTGGGCCGAGTACTTGCGCAGCACGAGTTGCACGAACTCCTGCTCGGTCAGGCCGCGCGTGGTCTCGACGCCCCACCAGTCCGCCACGAACCTAACCCCCTGCGCCGTGATGATCACACCGACGTCGTAGGACTTGCTCACGTGAATGGCGATGTCGGCCTGGGTCTTCTGCCGCTGGTAGCCACGGACGTGGACCTTCTCGCCCGCCTTCGCCTCGGTGTACTGAAAGCCCAAGTCCTTCAGGGCCCGTTTTAGGCACACGATATCGTTGATCTTGGTCTGGACCGTCGTGAAGTGGGACATCGTTCTCCTCCCTGTGGCGTCACGAGATCTCGAGCCGTTCCACCGGCTCCTCTTCCGCGGCCTCCTCCGGGACAGAGGCGCGGCGCGCGCGCGAGGACGCCCACTCGCGCATGGCATCAATATTCTCCTTCATCGTGTGGGACAGCGGGATCATCTCGGAGGCGCTCTTCAGGATCCGCTCGGTGGTCAGGTCCTCGCCGGCATCGAACGCGTCGTACAGGGCCGAAATAATGGCCTGTTCGACCTCGGCCCCCGAGAACCCCCGTGTGCCCGCCACGATCCGCTCGACATCGAATTGGGCCGGGTCGCGGTGGACGGACGACCGGCGGTTCAGTTTCTCGATCTGGATGCGGACGATCTCCGCGCGCTCCCGAGGCGAGGGCAGGTCCACAAAGAAGATCTCGTCGAACCGCCCCTTACGCAGCAACTCCGGAGGGAGCAGGGACACGTCGTTGGCCGTGGCGATCACGAAGACCTGGCTCTGCTTCTCCTGGAGCCAGGTGATAAACGACGCGAACACGCGCGCCGTGGTGCCTGCGTCCGACTCGCCCGAAGACCTCGTGCCCGAAAAGCCCTTCTCCAGTTCGTCGAGCCACAGGATCGAGGGGGCCACGGCCTCGGCGGTGCGGATGGCCCGCCGGATGTTCTCCTCGGACGAACCCACGAGCGACGAGAAGACCTTGCCCACGTCTAGGCGCAACAAGGGCATCTGCCACAGCGAGGACACGGCCTTGGCTGTCAAGGACTTGCCGCACCCCGGCACCCCGATCAAAAGGATCCCCTTCGGGATGGGCAGGCCGAACTCCCGCGCGCGCTGCGTGAAGGCGAGTTGACGTTTCTTGAGCCACTCCTTCAGGACCTGAAGCCCCCCGATGTCATCCCATCGGTCGCGGGATTCGAAGAACTCGAGGATGCCGGACTTGCGGATGATGTGCTTCTTCTCGTTCAGGATGGTCTCGATGTCGAGGTCGCGCGTGCGGACCAATGACTTCGCCAAAACCGACCGGATCTCGTTCGCGGTCAGGCCGAGCGCGGCCTCCACGACCCGCTCGCGCAGGTCCGGGTCCCGGATCAGGCGGATGTTCGCGCGGTCCTTCATGGGCACGCTATCGAGCATGCCTTGCAGAATCTCTTGGATCTCCGCTCTCCCCGGCAGGTCAAAGTCCACGACCGCCATGTCTTTTTCGAGCTCGAGCGGGGCCTTGAAGATCGGCGACAATAAGACGATGTGCTTGCGGTACTTGGCGCTGGAAAAGGAGCGGCACAGGTCGCGCAGGCGGCGCACGATCGTGGGGTCGGTCAAGTAGGGATGGAAATCCCGGAGCACGAAGACCCCGTGGTCCTCGAACTTGTCCACGTTCTCGAGGGCGCGCAAGGGGTCGCGCACGTCCTTGGGGAGCCCCGTCCCCTCTTCGTCGAAGCCCTGGGTGACGCTCCAGGTAACGAACTTCCGCTTACGACGCTGGCAGACATCCTTCACGGCCTTCTCGACCCGATCCTCCTCGGGCGAGATCACGTACAGCAAAGGATAGGCGGCCCGGATCAGGTCCTCGATTTCTTGGCTACTGGAAATCCCGGCTGGTTTCATGCGCACTCGCTTTCAGGAAGGGGCCTCATCGTTGAACCCGGTTCGCTCCCCGATCAAGGCAACGAGCGCCTCCGCGTCCCTCGCTAGGACCCGCATCAAATCCCGTAAGGACTCGACGGCCTCGCGCAGGGTCACCCCTTTGAGCACCCGCGATGCCTCCTCGGGGAGCGGGCCGCCGGCGCGGTCAAGCCGTTCCAGAAACCCGAGGAGGTCGCGGGACTCTGCCTGCAAGACCCGCACGTCGTCCAAGACCGACTCGACCTGCTCGGCCAGTCGAGCATCGAGTTCGGCCCTTCGCGCCAGGGGCCGAGCCGCTTCCGACGCACGCGGTGCCGCCTGGAGCGCATCCAGGCGAGTCTGGGTCTCTTCCAGGCGGCCCTGGAGGACCGCGACCCTCTCCTGACTGGCCTGGAGTTCTGCCAGGAGACGGGCCCTCTCCTCGGGCGAGAATGCCTCGCGCTCGCGCTGGAGTACCTCCAGCTCGCGCATCACGGTTGCGAGCTGCTCGGTCAGCCGCTCGACCTCCCTCACCTTGGCCCGGTACTCGGGATGGTCCGAGATGTCCTCGCGCTCGGACTTGCGAGTGCGGGCCGCCTCCTCGAGTTGCCGGATCCGAGCCAGATATTCCTGCGCCTCGGCACGCGCCGCGCTCGTCTCTGCGGAAAGGGCCGACAGCTGGACCCTGAGGTCCTCCACCTCCCGGCTCTTCTTGTGGAAATCGTCCAGAAGCCGCTGCTTTTCGTGCTCGAGGTCCGCTAGCCCCACCCCGAGCCGAACGGCCCTAAGTTCCCGGTCCTTTTCCTCGATCGCCCTGCGCAACCCCTCGATAAAATTGCGGTTCTCCTCGATGACCGCCTCGAGATTGCGGACCTTGCGCTCGAGCTCCCCTTGTCGCCCGGAGTCGGACGCACAGTACTCCTGGAGGCGCTCGTTCTCCTCCTGGAGCGCCTTGAGGTCGTATTCACGGACGTCGAGTTCGCGTTTGAGCCGCTCGATCTCGCGGTCCTTCTCGGTCATCTTGACCTTGAGGTTCTGGACCTCCTCGCTGGTCTGGCCGCTGCGGCTGCGTGCGACCTCGACCTGCGCCTGGAGCGAGGCCACCTTCTCGCGCAAATCTGCGGCCTCGGCCTCTCGATCCGATGCCTCCTGGCGCGCCTGTTCCAAAAGCCCCTGGAGGTGGGCAACCTGTTCGCGCATGTCCAGGTACTTGGCGTGAATGCTCTCGAGACTCGAGTTGGCGGTCGCGGCACGGGTCTCGGCATCCTTGAGACGCCGCTCCGTGTCGGCCAGGAGCCCGCGGAGGTGGCGGACCTCGTCCTCCCGCTCCGCAAGCGCGGCTCGGGCCTCGGACGCCTGACGCTGAATCTCTGCGAGGTCCAAAACCTCACGCCCCTTCAACTCCCTCTGGAGCGCCATGAGTTCCGCGCGAAGGGCCTCGTTCTCCTTGCGCAGACGCGAGACCTCGACCAGGGACAGGGCGTCCGTTGCGGGAGCGGGGGTGGGTGCCAACGGCGTGGTGGGCCGCCTGGCCGCAACCGAACTTGGTTCCCGAGGGACCGCAGGCTCCGCCTTGACCGCTCGCGACTGCGTGGGGGAGGGCGTGGGCCGCGGTGCATCGCCGATGAATCGCACCACGACCTCCCCGAGGCGGATAACCTCCCCGCCCCGGAGCAAGGTGTCCCCCTGGACACGCTGGTCATTGATGAACGAGCCGTTGACGCTGCCGAGGTCTCGATACACAAAGGCCCCCCCCTGAAACAGGACCTTGCCGTGGTTGCGACCGACGGAGGGGCTCTTGAGCACCACGTGGCACGAGGCGCTCCGCCCGAGCACGATGCCGGCCGGGCTCCTCGGAACCTCGACCTTGCGGACCCTGCCTTCGGCGTCGGTGAATTCGATCCACGCCATGCGACGTATGATAAGCCACCGTGGGAGGCAAGTCCACCAGGCAGGTGTGGGTGGCCGCAGTGGGCGCGAGCGGGCTGCTCCATGTGCTCCTGCTCGGAGGGACGATCCTTCTCGATGGGCGCTCTCAGGCCCCGGTTCCGCGCGGCACCCAGGTGCCGCTGCGGGTCCTGGACGCGAGGCCAAGGGCCACCACCTCCTTGGGCGACTCCCCGGAGGGTTTGCCAGCGCCCTTGGGCGAGGTCTTGGCGCGAGAGGGTCCGAGCCAGGCCCAGGAGACCAGGTCTTTGCGCAGGAAAAGCCCTGGGGCGGCTCGGCGCATCGTCCGCGCCGTTGCTAGACCCGAGAATCCTAGGGCCGACGAGGGGGCAAGCCATGGGGAGGACGCCCTCCTCTCGCCGTCAGGACTCGACAAGGCTTGGGGAGAATCGGGGCTGCCGGTTCAGGGCCTGCCTGCGCCCTCCAGCGAAGGCATCCGCGGGGACGCCCCTGAAAAGACGGCTTCGCCTCGCGAGGACCCGCTCCTTGCGAAGCGGCGCGAATACGCCCTCGCGGTTCGACGCGCCATCGCGGCTGTCCGGACCTACCCACCTGGGGCCCGGCGCGCGCGTGCCGAAGGCGAGGTCGTGATCCGGGTCCGCATCGGGGCCTCGGGTCTCGTGGACTCGGTCGAGGTGGAGGAGTCCTCGGGGCACAAGGACCTAGACAGGGCCGCAGTGCGCTTCGCCTGGTCGGCCCCGCGCCTGCCGCCGCCCCCGGGCGGACCGATGTGGGTGCGCATTCCCATCGAGTTCTCTTTGCAATGACGGGGCCACAAGCCCCGCCAAGCGGCCGTGCTATCCTGCCGTGTATGAAGCGCCTGACTCCGGTTTTGTTGTTTGGGGGCACCGTGGGCCTTTGCCTGGCCTTCCGGCCCAATTACCTGCCGGCCTGGGACGCGATCCAGCTGGCCCTGGGCCTCGAGCGCTTCGATATGGCCCTGCACCAGCCTCACCCCCCAGGGTACCTCGGCCCGATGGCCATCGCTTGGCTTTTTTACGCGCTTGGCCTCCCCCCGGACCAGGCCATGCAGGCCCAATCGGTTTTGTGCACCGCCCTGGCGGCCGTGGCGCTGTGGTGGCTTGGCGGGCGCCTTGGGACCTCGTGGGAAGGGCTCCTTGCAGCGCTCATGTTCGTCATCCACCCGGTCACCCTCTTCTACGCAGTGTCCGGCGAGACCTACCCTGCGGAGGCCCTGACGGCTGTGCTCCTGGTCGGGGCTGGCCTCGGCGTGCGCAAAGGGATGGGGGCGAAGCACGTCGCGGCCTTCTTTGCGCTCTACGGCCTGTCGGGTGGGGTCCGGCAAAGCCTCCCGCTCTTTTTCCTGCCTAATGCCCTGTGGAGACTGACCGAGGTCTGGCGGGGCAGAAGGCGGCTCGTCCTTGTGGCCGGTCTGTCCTCGCTCGCAGGAGCGCTCGCGTGGGCCTTGCCGCTGATGTGGCTTGCCGGGGGACCAGGGCCCCTCGTGGACCACTTTGGCACCCAGTTCTTCCGGCTGTTCGGGGCGCAGACCTCGCCCTTGATGGGTGCCCCTCGGTCGGCGGTTTTGCATAACCTCGACCTTTTGTGGCGCTTCACCATCGAGAACCTTTCCGCCTCGGGGCTCGCGGCTGTCGTCCTCCTCGTGGCGAGCCGGCTGCGCCCCCTGCGCACCGACGCCCTAGGGGGGCTATTGGTCGCGTGGGTCCTCCCGGCCTTCCTCTGGTTCGGGCTGATGTTCGTGTACAAGAGCGGACACCTCTTGGTCCTGGTCCCTGCCTTTGCCCTGGTGTCGGCTCGGGCGGTGACCCGTGGCATCGAGTCCTTTGTCCTGGTTCGGGCCGTGGCAGGGGCGGTCGTCCTCGCCCAGGCCGGCCTGTTCCTGGCACCTCCGGAGGGGTGGATTCGCACGGTCGGAGGGCGGTCCTGGCCCGCACTCCAGCACGGCGAAGTCCTGACCGCCGAGACGATTGAAGCCCTGCGTCGCCTGGCCGGGGGGAGGCCTGAGCGCGTGCTCGTCATCACCAGGGACGCCCGCTTCGATTTCCGCACGGCCATGTTCTATCTGCCGGAGATGCGCGTCGTGTGGTTGCTCGACCACGAATCCACTGGGGCGGCCCGAGCAGGTGTCTTGGCCTGCGAGGCCGTGGCCCACGAGGTCCGCTGTGCCTCCGGGCAGGGGTTCTGGACCGGCGAGGCCTGGCCAAAGGAGGCCCAAGTCCAAGTCGGTCCAGAGGTCCGCTACGTCGTGTGGTTCTGCGACCCAGCCGGCCCGTTCCATCGGGAGGTGCGACGCGCTGTGCTGGTTCGAGACGTGCGCTTCGGGCGGCTTGCGACCCTGGAGGTGACAGACCTCGAGGAGGTCGCGTCGCCACAGTTCCAAATCGGCGCGGTCCGCTTTGTGCGGTCCAGTCCCTGGCCCCAGGACGAGGAGGGAACCCGATGAAGGCGGGATGCGTATTCCTTTCGGCGCTTGCCTTTGGCTGCTCGAGCGCTGGCCACCCCACAGCCGACGATTCTGGAGGCGAGTCGAGCGACCCTCGTCCCTTCGAGCCCGACCTCCCCGAAGCGGTGCGGCCGACCTGTGTCGGGTCCTCGGCTCCAGGTGCTCCGATCCCCATCGCTGACCTGTTCGCCCCGGAGTCCGAGACGCGCCCCTTCCCCAATCTCGCGCTCGCACGCTCCGACCCGACCTCCCCGACCGGAATCCGACTGTCCTTTTCGGAGCACCCCCTGCGGGACCTCCTGAACCACCTGGATGGGTTCGGGGCCACGGCCCCCTTTGTGGTACCTTTCCCGTTCCGGCCGGACCCGGCGTCCGTTGAGGCTGGGGTCCTCTTGGTCCGGACCGCGGACGCCGACGCCCCGGACTTCGACCCGCTGCGGCTTCGTCGCGACCGCGTCCCGATCCGGGTCGGCTACAACCCCGACGCCCAGACCCTGGTGGTGGAGCCACTTCTGCCCCTAGCCGAGCGGGAGCCCTACGCCCTCCTGGTGACGCAGTGCCTTCTGGACGACTCCGGGCTCACCGCGGCCCCAGCGCCTGCGATGCGACGCTTGGACCTCCCGGAAGGTCACCCCCTCACCATCGAACTGGACCGCGCGATGCGCTACGTGCACCGCCCCGACGTCCAGGTCGGGGACCTGGCCCTTGTCCTGCCCACGCTCGTGCGCTCGACGGCATCGCGGCTTCGCGGCCTCCTCGCGGACCCTTCGCCCCCGGACCCGGAGCCTGTCATCGAGTGGGCCATGCCCCCGGCCTTGCCAGACGGGACCCTGGACCCGGCTTTCCTTTCGCGCGTGCCCACTCTGGCCAGCCTGTTGGCCCGCGAGTTCCCACAGGAGCAGATGTCCCTGTATGACTTCGGGGCCATCGGGGTCGCGGCCATGGGGTGGTTCACCGTGAGGCGCTACGTGGACCCCGCGACCTGGGTGGAGCCGGGTGGGTCGTTGCCCATGGAGGACCTGCGCGTGCGCTTCCTCCTGACCCTGCCGGCAGAGGGGGCCTCCGCCCATGGGCCCCCGTTCCCGCTCATCGTGTTCCAGCACGCCTTCGGGGTCTGCAAGGAGACGGCCCTCGCCCTGGCCGGGGCCTTTTCGCGGCAGGGATTGGCCTTGCTCGCGGTGGACGCGGTGGCCCACGGGGACCGCGGGGATGGTCGCTGCCCCTCGGACCCCACTGCGTTCCTCACGCTCGGGGAGCCGGTCAGGCTCTGGTACCACTTCGCGGAGTCCGCCCTCGAGGCCGCGCAGGCTGCGCGGATGGCCCAGACGCTCGATGTGGACCTTTGGCCCTGGCCGGGTGGTGACGGAGAGTCGGATTTGATGCCCGGGCCGGTCGGGCTCGTGGGGCAGTCCATGGGGGCGTTTTTGGGTGCGGTGGTGGCCGGGGTCGAGGAGGGGGTGGGCCCCGTGGTCCTCAATGTCGGCGGGGGACAGGAGGCGCTCTTCTTCGCGTGGAGCATGGCCTCATCGTCGGGCCTGGACCCCTGGAGCCTATCATTCGCGCAGGTGCCCGGGTTCGTGCTTGACATCATGGGCCCCATGCAGGCCGCGATGGACGACGTGGAGCCGCTCGTGTTTGGCCCTGATTTCTTCGCGCCCGGGTCCCGGCATGTCCTGATGCAGCAGGCCATTGAGGACGAGGTGGTCCCCGCGGAGGTGAGCGCGCGCCTGGCCCGGGTCTTGGGTCTTTCGCGCCTGGCCCCAGGGTTTCGTCCCATCGTCGGCCTTGCGGATGTACCTGCGCCCGCGGCGGGCAACCTCCCCACGGGCCGCACCGGGGTCTTGGCCCAGTTCTCGCCCGCGGGGCACGCGTTCTTGCTGATCAATGACGACCCCGATCGAGACCCAGACCTTTTGCTTCGCGTCCAGTCCCAAACCGCGCGCTTCTTTCGTTCCTTTTACGATGGCAAGGCCCCCACGGTCCGGGACCCTTACGCCTCGGAGTCTGTTGGCCTCGCCGCGCCGCGCGCTCCATGATTCATCTCGGCCTGGCTGACGCAGTTTTTGCGGGCGGTCTTCAGTCGCAAAGGGTCAGGTCCAGGTGAACCCTCTGTGCCGGAAGAGGACGATACACGAGCGCGCCACGTCCGGGTCGTACAGGGTCCCGGCCCCAGCCTCGATTTCCGCGAGCGCCGTGTCCACGCCCAAGGCGGGCCGGTAGGGCCGGTGCGAGGCCATGGCCTCGACCACGTCCGCCACCGCGAGGATGCGGGCCTCCATGAGGATGCCGTCCCCGCTGGCGCCGTCTGGGTAGCCTGACCCGTCCATACGCTCGTGGTGCTGGAGGACCATTCGGGCCACCGGCCACGGGAAGTCCACCCCCTTCAGAAGGTTGTGGCCCGCGCGCGCGTGTCCCTGAAGGATGCGGTACTCGAGCTCGGTCAGACGGCCGGGCTTCACCAGGATCTCGGTCGGGACCTGGAGTTTTCCAACGTCGTGGACCATCCCCGCGATCCGCAGCCCTTCTCGTCCGTCCGGAGGCAGCCCCATCTCGTCGTAGATGGCGCAGGCGAGCATCGTCACGCGCCGCTGGTGCCCGGAGGTGTACGGGTCGCGCATCTCCACCGCGGTGGCCAGGACCTCGGCGGTCTCCCGGAGGGCCTTGAGTGTCCGGCCCAAAGCCTTCTCCCGCTCCTCGGTCGCCCGGGTCAGGGCCGTCACGTCCCGCAGCACGATCAGGTGCGCTCGCCGCCGTGCCCAAGGGATCGTCGTCGCACGCACCTCCAGGACCCAGGTCTCCCCTGTGGGGCCCGCCACACGGATTTCCCGGGTCGTCTGGCCATCCATCGTGTCCGGCAGCGGCAATCCAAGCATCTCGTGCACGTGCTTCCCGAGGTACCGCCGGGCCGCCGGGTTCAGGAAGAGGATGCGTCCGCTCCGGTCCGTGACCACGATCCCGTCCACGCTTTCGCCCACGATGCTCGCAAGCCGCGACTCGCTCTCCCGGACCTCGTGGGTCCTCTGGATGAGCAGCCCCTCGATGTGCTCGCGGTAGCGGCGGTTTTCCTCCTTGATCGTCTTGAGCCGGGCCGCATGCTGGACCGCACCGCACAGCCTCTCGGCGGAGAGCGGCTTGACCAGGACATCCCCTGCGCCGCGCCTCATCGCGTCGAGGACCGTCTCCACGTTGGCATGACCGGTGACCAGCACCACCTCCACTTCCGGCGCCTCGTGACGCAAGCGCTCCAGTAGGTCGAGACCCGACCTTCCCGGCATGACAATGTCGCACACCACGACGTCAAAGCGCGTTGCGCCGAGTTTGTCGCTGGCCTCCTCAAACCCCTCGGCGGTCTCGACCTCGAATGCCCCGCGCTCAAGGAACCTCTTCATGGCGGCCCGGGCCGAAGCCTCGTCGTCCACCACAAGGACCCGTACCGGTCTCGCGGCCTCTTCCGGGTCCTTGCCTGGCCCATCGGCGCTTGCCGCAGGCCCCCCAGCATCCGGCTCGTTCCCTTGGGGGCCCCGCGCATCTGCGCCCCACGTCATGGCCACGGGCGCCCACTCGGCCAGGGACAATACGCGCGCACACATGACCTTTTCCCTCGCTGCCGGCCGGTCGCGAAACAGTCACCTTGTCTTTCGGCGCCGACACCGCGTCCCTTTAGATCGCGTGAGGCCCCGGGGGTGGGCTCGGGCTTCGGTCACGCCGGTCCCGGAACCCTGGTCGGTCCCGGGACCGGTCTGAAGGGTCAGGAGGTCGTCCGAAGGAGGGTCATTCTTCCGGCTTGTACCCGGTCACCTTCGCAGGGCCAAGTTCGTACTTGAAGCAGACGCTCATCGCGTCCTTCTTCCCGTCCCCGTCCTGGTCCAGGTCGAAGAGCATGGGCAGGAGCCCCTTCGCCATACCCAGGTACGAGCAGAACGCCGGCCGTTCTTCCTGCACGTTGCACTGCTCCTCGGCGATGGCCAGGGCCTCGTCGATCAGTTGTTTCGTGACGACGCCTGCGAGGATGCCGTTCTGAACGGTGACGCCGTCTGGCCCGCCAGCAATGACATCGCCCGACAACTGCGCATCGCCGACCTTCAGCACAAGCGGCACCTCATCCACGCCTAGGGCCGCGAGGTCCAGAATGAAGATCGAGGGACCCGCGTGGAACGTCCCGCTCGCGAGTTCCGCGTTCTCGAACGCGATCAGGGGCTCGCACGTATCGGGGTCGTAGGCCTTTTTCTCGATCAGGAAGTTCGTGCTCCCCTCGGACTCGGGCTCGCCGACCAGGCCGTTCAGGTCGAAGGCCGGGGTGTTGACGAAGTCCGTGACGCCCTCGAACTCAAACAGGATGCCCATGTCGCCCTGGGCAATGGCCTTCTGGATCTCGGGATTGGCGTAGCTCGCGACCTGCCTCAAGCCGTTGTCGCCCTTGCCGTCGCCCGAGTAGTCGGGGCAAATCTGCCCGACCTCGGCCGCGTCCGCCGGGGTCTCGAGTTTCGTGATGACGCCCACGCCGCCCCAGGTCTCCGGCAGCGTGCACTTCTCGATGCAAATCCCCTCCTTGGAGCACACGGGCTTGTTCGGGTCCGTACAGTCCCCGCAGGAGCCGCCGCACCCGTCGTCCCCGCACTCCTTGCCGTCGCAGTTCGGGGTGCAGGCCTCGCAGATGCCTTGGGCATTGCAAATGGGCTTCGCCGGGTCGTCGCAGGTCCCGCAGGAACCGCCGCACCCGTCGTCCCCGCACTCCTTGCCTGTGCAGTCCGGGGTGCAACCAACGCACTGCCCGTCCTGGCAGACAAACCCGTCCTCGCACGTCCCGCACGAGCCCCCGCACCCGTCATCCCCGCACTCCTTACCCGTGCAGTCCGGGGTGCAGGTCTCTTCGCCCGGTCCGACGTCTTCAACCGTCTCGCCACCTCCCGGCACGTCCGCCGCATCCGGTGGCTGAACCGTGTCCGTACCCGGCCCCGGGTCTTGCGCATCCGGGGTCGTCACCTGGTCCCCGCCGCCGCCACCTCCGCCCCCGCACGCAAGCATGCCCACCAGGGCCGCCGCAAGCGAGATCGAACCCAGAAACTTGAGTGCCTGCCTCATTGTTCACCTCCTGGAAGAATAGCCAACCACCGTCCCAACCCCCAACGGGTTGCCAAAGCCTACGCAAATCTCCTCCACGATGCAAGTGCAATCAGCCGCACGCGCGATCAACTTCCGGAAGGCATTGAAGACCCGAGCAACCTGCTTCGTTCCCTCGCCCAAGAACCGCAACCCATTGATCGTCGTCCGTTCAAGAGTCCGCCATCTCGACGACTTGGTCGCCTTCGAACCCCGACGGGAAATCGAAAATGGTTTGCGCATGATTCTCGCAGCGCAAAATCGTATCATCGGCTTCGCCTTGGTGTGGGAGGACGGCAATGAAGGCTTCCAAAATGGCGTGTTTCGTGGTGGCGGGCCTGTGGGGATGCCCGGGAGCCTCCAGCCCCGGCCTCGGTCCGATGGACCTGCCGCAGGACGGCCTCTCGGCGGGCGAGGTCGCCACGGAGGCCACCCCGATCCCCGATGGAGGCATCTGCGCCCCCGCCTCCACCCAGTGCGTGGGCTCCCATTTCCTTCGATGTAACAGCGAAGGCTCCGACTGGGAGATCGAGACCTGCCTGCCGGGGACCTCGTGCACCCCGAACGGGTGCGTGGCCACGGTCTGCCGCCCCAACCAGGCCGAGTGCAACGACGATGGGCTCGTGGTGGTGTGTCGGCCGGACGGCTCGGGGTACGGGCCGCCCACCCCTTGCGAGTCCACAGAGGTCTGCCTCGCGGGCATGTGCATCGCGAGGACCTGCGTGGAAGGGGAGCAGACCTGCGCCCAGACGAGCATCCTCGCCTGCCAGAACGGAGGTTGGGTCGAGTACCCGTGCCAGCCAGGCCAGATCTGTTTCAAGAACGCGTGCATCGAGTGCTTCTCGGACGCGCAGTGCCAGGAGGGCCTGCGCTGCATCGAGGGGCTGTGCGTGGCCCCGCCCCTGCGCGTCGTCACCACGGACCTCCCGGACGGGCAGAAAGGGAGCCCTTACTCCGCAGTGCTTCAGGCAGAAGGCGGGCAGCCCCCCTACACCTGGTCGGTCACCGCAGGGGACCTGCCGCCAGGGGTTAGCCTGGATGCCGGGGCCGGCACCCTTTCCGGCACCCCGACCGCCCAGGGCTCGTTTCATTTCACCGCGGGGGTCCAGGACCATGCCGGTGCCATCGCCACGGCGGCCTTGGCCATCCTGGTCCACGGAGAGGGCCTCGCCATCGTCTCGAAGTCCCCGCTTCCGGACGCGGAGGAGGGCTCGCCGTACTCCTTCCAGTTCAAGGCCATCGGCGGCGTGCCTCCGTATGGCTGGATGGTCCTCGGCGGTGATGTGCCCGGAGGGCTCTCGCTCGCGTACCACGGCCTCTTGTCCGGAACGCCCTCCGGTCATGGTGCCTATCACTTCACGCTCCGCGTTGTGGACGACGGAGACCCGATCCAGAAGGCGGTCGCGGACTTCGTCCTGAACGTGAAGGTCGCCCCGCTCCAGATCGTCGGGGACCAGATGGTGGACCTTTTCCTGACCAAGGTGGTGATCCTGCCCCTCATCACGGTGGTCGAGGGCATCCCGATCCCCTACAGCACGCAACTTCAGGCCAAGGGAGGGGTGAAGCCCTACCACTGGTCCGAGGTCCAGATCCCCGGATTCATCAAGACTTTCCTGCCCAAGGCCGGCATCCCGCAGGGTCTCACCTTGTCGGACTCGGGAACGCTCTCCGGGGCCGTCACCTCGACGAGCCAGGTGATAGAACTCCAGATCCCCTTCGTGAACTTCACGCTGACGGGCTTCTTCTTCATGGCCCAGGTGAAGGACTCGCAAAGCCCTCCGGACTCGGACCAGGCCCTCTACTTGATCCCAACCGTGCCCGTGAACCTGGGTGGTGGGGGCCTGCCGCTCCCGGTCTAGGGTCCGCGCATCGCGCGTCTGACGAGGACTCCCACGAGGTCCGCAAACGTCATGCCCGCGGCCCGCGCCGCCTTGGGAAACAAGGACACCTCGGTCAGACCAGGGATCGAGTTGGTCTCGAGGGTCCAGACCCCTCGGTCGTCCCACAAGAAGTCCGTACGCGAGAACCCTTTCAACATCAAGGCCTTGTGCGCTCGCACTGCGAGGTCCTGCACCGTGCGTCGGATCGCCTCCGGGACCGGGGCCGGGCACAACTCATCCGCGAGCTCCGGGTCGTACTTGCTCCGATAATCGAAGAAATCGGAACCCCCCTTCACGCGGATCTCAATGACCGGCAGCGCCTCGGGGGTTCCTGTATCCTCCGACTCCAGAACCGGCACGGTCAGTTCCCGACCCGGATGGAACGCCTCGCAGAAGGCCCCGCCATAACCCAAGGCCTCGTGGATGCGCATCCGAAGCCCCTCCCGATCCCGCGCCACCCCGACCCCCACGCTGGACCCGAGCCTGGTCGTCTTGACCACGCAGGGGAGTCCCAGGGTGGAGACGACCTCCTCCAAGACGGCCTCGGGCGAGTCTGCGTACGCCCGCTTGTCCACGAAGACCGCCTCGGGCGTGGGGATGCCCGCCCTTTGATACACGCACTTCGCAATCCACTTGTCCATGGCGATTGCGGACCCCGTCACGTCGGATCCCACGTAGGGCAGGTGCATCAGGTCGCACAAAGCCTGGATGCGCCCGTCCTCGCCGAAGGGGCCGTGCATCGCGATGAAGGCGCAGGCCGGTGCGAGGGCCCGGATATGGTTCACCGCGTCCCCAAGGTCGAGAGTATCGCGAATGTCCCCAAGGTCCGACGCACGCGGGAAGGCATAGCGACCGTCCCTCGTCACCACGACGGGCACCGGCTCGAACCCCGCCAGGGGGAGATGTTGCACGACCGCGGCCCCGGACTTTAGCGAGACCTCGTGCTCTGCGGACTCGCCGCCCATGAAGACCACGACCACAGGGCGCAGCGCGGACCCTGGCACCCTCAATCCCCGTTTGAGAACGAGACCTCGCCGCGGCGGGAGCGTTGCACCACCACCGCGCCCCGCTTGACCACGCGGGAGACGTGGCTCCCCCCATATTCGTAGAAGGGGGTACGCGGGTCATCCCCGTGAAAGACCACCAAATCTCCATCGTAGCCTGGGAGGAGCCTCCCCAGTCGGTGTCCGAGCCCCAGGGCTTGGGCCGCGTTGCAGGTGACCGCGGCCCATGTCTGGGCCACGCTCATGCCCATGTAAGCCATGGCCAGGGTCCCCATCAGATAGAGGTTCTGCGTCATCGAGGACCCTGGGTTGAAGTCCGTCGAGAGGGCGATCCGGACCCCGGCCTGCGCGAGCGACGCCCCGTCCGGGAAGCGGGTCTGGCCGAGGCTCACCGCGCATCCGGGCAACAAAACCCCCACGACCCCTCGCCTGGCCAGAGCTTCGAGGTCTTTGCGGCTCGCGAAGTCAAGGTGGTCCGCGGACACGGCTCCGATTTCGGCGGCAAGCCTCGTCCCCCCCGAGTGGGACAACTGGTCCGCGTGCACCTTGGGCAAGAGCCCGGCCTCGAGCCCCGCGCGCAGGACCTGCTCGGCCTCGGCCCGGGTGAAGGCGACCGTCTCGCAGAAGCAGTCGCAAAACCGCGCGAGCCCCCGCGCGGCCACCTCCGGGATCCACTCCCGCACGATGGCTTGCACGTGTTCCGCCCGCTTGTCCCGCGCCTCGGGTGGGAAGGCGTGGGCCCCGAGGAAGGTGGGGACCAGGTCCACGGGCGTGGCGCAATCCAGGTCGCGAACGACCTCGAGCAGCCGGATTTCTGAGTCCAGGGTCAGACCGTATCCCGACTTGACCTCGATGGTGGTGACCCCAAGCGCGAGCGCCTTCCACACACGCGGGAGTGCGGCCTCGTACAGCTCTTCCCGCGAGGCCGCCCTCGTGGCCTCGACCGTGCGCATGATCCCGCCGCCCCGCCTCGTGATCTCCTCGTAGGAGAGGCCAGCCCCCCGTGCCTCAAACTCGTCCGCCCTCGAGCCGGCGAAGACTAGGTGCGTGTGGCAGTCCACAAGGCCTGGCACCACGAGCCCCCCCTCGGCGTCGAGGATCGGCAGGTCCCGCACCGTGTCCCGGTGAAGGTCCGCCTCGGCCCCAGCGAATGCGACCTTGCCATCGCGTATGACTACGGCCGCATCCCGGATGCCCTCGACGTCATCGGGCCGCTCCATCGTCAGGAGCCTTCCGATGCGCCGCACCAGGAGGGAGCTGCCGCCTCGCCCCACGAAAACACCTCCTCACTGCGCCTGCGTCACCTGGTCCAAAAGCCCCTTCATCCGAGTGCGGACCTCTTCCGGCAGGCCCGAGTCGGCCACTGCCTGCTCCAAGAACCGGCGCATCTCCCCGTTCCCGACTGCGACCGAGGCCATGGCCGAAAGCGCGGCCTCCCACACGGAAGTCTCCCGTGTGACCACCTCCGGCGGCCCGAACCACCTCGCCCGCTCCACCCGGCGGCATCGGTGCAAGAAGGTGCGCGACCGCGCGAGGTCCACGAGGGCCCCGGTCATGGAGGCGTCCGCAATCTCGGGAAACCATTTCAGAAACGCGCACGCGGCCTCCGGTTCCAGGCCCGCCAGATGCTCGCGCACCGCGTCTCGGGCCAGGGCATATTCCGGAACGCGGTGGGCGTCTCGCGGGTCCTTGGCCACGATTGCGGCCATCACAAGCCCCAGGGCCCAGGCCGCGTGGACCGCGGGCTCGCCCCGACGCCCGCTCACCACCTCCACGAGGACCGGCAAGGTGCCGGCCGAGCCGATGTCCGCCAGCGCATGCACCGCGGCCACGACCGCCTCCGGGTCCGCCGAGCGGCACACCCGGTGGAGGACCGGGACAAGAGAGGGATCCCCGAGCGCGCCGGCGGCGTAGATCCACGCCCGCTGCTCCCGCCCCACGCTCCCCTCGACCCGCTCCGAGGGGTCGCCGAGCGCTGCCAGCACGGCCTTGAGCACCCGACCCTCGAACCGCCCGTGGTCCACGCCATCGCGCTGGAGGACCCTCAAGGCCGTCCTCATGCGCCAGGCGAGGTGGCCCAGCGCCGCAATCGCATCCGCCCGCACCTCGGGGTCCTCGTCGCGCGTCAAGCTTGCCAGTCGGGCCACGTGGCCCTCAACGGAGGGGTCAGGACTCTCCGCGACCCTCGCGATGGACCACCTCCGGGTCTCGGGGTCCGAGGACCGGAGCGCTGTGGCCTGGACCCCAGAGCGGGCGTAATGGCTGAACCAGAACTCCCCTGCGAGCAGGTCAGACCACACGAGGTTGGCCAGGAGCGCGAATCCGACGAGGATGGATCGCAGGACCGTGCGCGTCTGAAAGGCGGCCAGGCCAGACCGGTCTTCTTCCCGCGACTTCCTCTCCCCCGGCATCACGACCTGGACCTGAAACCACCCTGCGCCGAAGGCGAGGACCGCCCACAGGGCCAAAATGGCGAAGTCCGCGAGAAGCGACCCAGAGCGGTCCCGCACCCAGGGCAGGGCCCATAAAGCCAGCGCGAGAAGCCCTCCGCTCGTCAGGAGGGCCATCGTGAGGGTTAGCGCCCTCGGCCGACCGCCCATCCCCTTCCCCCTTTAGCGGCTCCGAGCACGCGTGAGCCGGGCCGCGGCCTCCACCCAGGCGCGCACGGTCTCCACGTCCGGCAGTTTCCCTAGGATTTCGTGTTCCTGGTTGACCTCGCGGATTCGGGTCGCCAGGCGTTCTGGGTCCTTCGAGGCCAGGTCCCGCAGGCGTCGCACCCCGGCCAGGCGCAAAACCCTCACGACCTTGGGACCCACGCCCTCGATCTGGAGGACCTCGCAGAAGTCCCCCCAGTCGCGGATGGTCCTGGCCGAAACCTTCAGGGCCCTGGCCAGGCGTCGGACCTGACCGGGGGTCCGGGTGGCCTTCCACAGGTCTTGCGTGGTGACGATGCCGAGCCGGGCGAGGGCCTCGGCCTGGGCGGGCTCCACGAGGTCAATCGAGGAGAGGTCGTAAGGGCTTGCCAGGGCGAAAACCGGGGTCACGACCCAGGTAGCCAACACGGCGTAGCGGATGACCCAAGGCATTGGAGTTCTCCGGGTAAAGAGGCGAAGGGGTCAGTACCCCCTCGCGGGCGCCATCGGCAAAAAGAGCGAGACCCCGACGAGAAAGGCAGGGTTCTGGGTCAGACGCTGTCGGTAGGGGACCACGCCACCGCCTCCCACCGGGAAGACGTAGGCCGCGGTCTCCCCCGGAGCCAGTTTCTTGTTCTCCGGGACGTACTGCGGGACCATGTAATCCAGGACCTCGAGGTTCACGGACAGGTATTCCGTGGGGTAGAGGCGCAGGCCCCCGCCCACTGCGATCGCGTAAGTCGTCCGGTCCTTCAGACCCTCGAACCCCTTCACCAAAGCCATCCCGCCCCCGACCGTCACCTGCATGTCCACGTACCCGAGGTACCTCCCGAGCACGACCAGTTTCCCGCCTAGTGGCACCACGCTCACCTTGGCGATCAGAAGGGTCTGCAATCCGTTTCGAGGGATCTCCGCGGCCTTGCCTGGGAACTCCTGGCGAAACTCCGGGCTGTTCGTGACGCCGGACTCAATGGCGGAGGACAGGGCCGTCTTGAACTGCGCCCCGAACGCGGCCTCGAGACCGACCCCGAACCAATCGAGGAAATGGTATTGGTACGCCCCTCGGATCAGCACGTTCCGGGTGTAGGCGTCGTTCAGGGTCATGCCGAGCCCCAGGGACATCTCGTGCCTCGATTTGCGCAGTTCGAGGCGATGGCGCACCGCGGGGGCGTCGGACACCCCCCCGATCCGCGCCTGAGCCTCCATCGTCCCGAGGACCATCAGGACCACCACGGAGAGCCGCTTCATCATCCGCCTCCGTCACTTCGGGAACTGATAGGAATAGGTGAACGGGACGAAGATTCCGACCCCTGTCGTGAACACCACGTTGTTCACGAACTTCGAGCCTGCCCGGTATTTCTCCATGAACATGAAGTCCCGGACCTCGAAATCGAGGGTCAAAAAGCGCCACAAAAGGAACCGGAACCCCCCGCCGAGGCTCCCGGTCACTCGGTACGCGGAGGCGCCGGTCCTGGTGGCGCCCATGCCGGCGATGAGGTGGAAGTCCCAGTGCACCGGCCCCTTGCCGAAGAACAAGAACTTCGCCTGCACGGGCACCCACGCGCCCTGCGCCCCAAAATAGTGATTCAAAAACCTCGTCTCCTTCGCCACGCCAAAGGCGGAAATCTCGTTCGCGAGCGAGGAGTCGAACCCGAAATACTTGACGTACTCGGCTCCGGCCGACCACTCGTCCGTGATGTGGTAGCGGACCACACCCCCGACCCCGAGGTGGTGGGTGAGGTTTTCATTGAGGGGGAGGTTGAAAGTCGGCATCACCTCTACCCGGTGGTACCGGATGAGCGCCTTCTGCTGAAGCACGCGGATGTTTCGCTCGGTCTCGCCCATGACCTGGGCGTGCGCGGAGCGGGTCACCGCGACCACGCAGGCTGCCGCGAGCAGCATCGCCCCCCCCCGCGAAGCCGTCCACCTGCCTCCCATCGAGCGGCCGTTCATCGTCGGGCCTCCCTGCACAAGCCGGTAACCCCCCGGACCTCGTTCGTTCGCGCCTCGGACCGTCACGCCCCCAATCGGGTAGGTCGAACTCTACCCACGGTCCGCGGAAAGGTCAACTAGGTTTTGAGCAAACCGCGCAAACCGCGATGTGGCGGATTTCCGGCGACAGGTTCACGCGGCGGTGGGCACTCAGCGGCGGCGGGCACGTCGCATCTCCCGCTGCGCGTCCAAAGACCGGCCAGGCTCAAGCAAGCCTTCAAAGATTCACGCGGAACGGATAGGGAACCGCCATGTTGGGACCCCTGAACCGCGGGAAGCGCAGGCCCGACAATACGGACCGGATGCAACCCTCCGCAGCCCCCGCGTTCGACACCGACGCGGACGAGACCCGGCCCGAGCCTTCGATCTCGACCCTGGTGTTGACCGTCACCGTCGTGCCGGGTGCGACCCCTGCCTTCCGGATGCACTCCTCGACCGCCTTCTGCTGCTTGCGCAGCACCGACTGAATCTGACCCGTCGTCAGTTGCTCGGGCAGGGCCTCGCCGGAGTCCCCACCGGCCTGGCCGCCACGCTCCCCGGACCCGGCAGTGGCGCCGCCCTGGCCAGACCTCAGGTTCGCGAGGAGGGCGTTGACATCCTCCGTTCCAGGCTTGGGAGCAGGGGGCGCCGCAGGCTCACGCGCCGGAGCGGTGGCGGGCGGTTCCGAGCGCGGGGGTTTCGGGCCCGCCTTCGTCGCACCCTTGGCCACGGGGGCAGACTCCTTCTTCGGCGGCTCCTTCGGGGTGTCGGCTCGTCGCTCTTCCTGCTGCGCCGGCACGGGGGTGGGCGGTACTGGCGCGGGCTGGACCGCCGGCTCCGGGCCTCGCGGGGCCACGGCCGCGGGCGGCGGCGCGACAGGGGCGGGTCGTGCGGTGTCCTCCCGGACCGGCGCGGGCTCTTCTCCACCCAGATGGGTCACCATCACATACGCCACGACGGCCAAAAGTCCCAGTCCCCCCGCTCCCAGCGCCACGTTGCGGACCAGGAGACGGCGTCTCTGTCGGCGGCTCAGGGCCTCGGCCACGCGCTTGACCTCTGCCTCCTCGAGACGGATCACTTTGGCCCGCGCGGTCTCCTCGCGGGGTGGGGCCTCCTCTGGGCCGCGGGCGATGGGCTCAACCTGCACCGGCGCGGGCACCGGGACGGCCTTCGTCGTCCGCGTCTTCCTTCGGGTCTTGTAGTCGTCCAGCGAGAACAGGACTGAGGTCTCCCGCCTCTGCCAGATCATCTTGGTCTGGCTCTCCTCATCCTGGGAGGATTCAGGGGCACCGACCGCGAGCTGCGCGCCAGGAGAAACGCCCGCGGGCTTCGCCGCCTCGGCCCTTGCCGAAGCAGCCTCGGACTCCGTCTGACGCCGAAACACCCCGCCCGCCGGCAAGGGCTCCATGACCGTGGGCTCCGTCTCGGACGAGGTCTCTCGCTGGTCCTGCTTCGGACCTTCGGGCACGGGGGCTGCTTCGAACGCGAGCGTCCGGGACAGGGAAGCCGCGAGTTCGGGGACATCGCCCAGCCGCACCCACTCCTGAAACCCCTTGCGCCAGACGTACGTCTCCCTCCCGATCTCGCCCGTGCGGACCATGGCAAGGACCTGTTCGCGCGACATCGGGCCCTGCTTGTCGTTTCCCACTGCCACGAACCATCGCTCTTGCGTGGCCGGGGCCCCCGTTGGCCCGGACCCCTGGACATCCATCACGGCTCCGCACTTCTTGCAGCGGACCTTGATGGCCCCACCGCTGGCCGGGACGCGCTCGTCTGGAATCCGGTAGGTCGTGTTGCAGTTCGAGCACTGAACCTTCATGAACCCACCTCCTGGAGGGCCCTCCTCATCCTGTCAACGAGACACCCGATTCGCGCATTTCCGGGACGCCGATGGCGCATCACAACGATAGCGCGAACAAAGGAAGGGATCAATCGCCGCCCGCGAGGTTCTTCCCCATCATGGGGGCGGCGTGGTCGGGTCCGGTTCCCGGCCTGTCACCCAAGGCGGGGACGACGGCGCAAAGCCAGGCCGAGGAGCCCCATCAAGACCAGGCTGGCCGGCCAGGAGGGCTCCCCCTTCGCCGTCGCGCACCCGGAGCCTCCGCTCTTGTTGGCCGTTCCGGAGTCCGCAGAGGGATGGCCACCCCCTCCGACATCGGCAGGCGTCCCGGCATCCGGCAAGGAGTCGGGGGGCGGCAGGGAGAGACACTGTCCCTGGGCGCTGCACTCGAATCCGGAGGGACAGGTCCCGCAAGAGCCACCGCACCCGTCCGGCCCGCACTGGCGACCCGCGCAGTCCGGGGTGCACGAGGCGTCGGGCTGCGAGGTGTCCGGAGTCGCCGTATCTGGCGCCGTGTCCGCAGCAGCCGGCACGCACTGCCCGACCTGACATGTCTCTCCATCCGCGCAGGTCCCGCACGAGCCGCCGCACCCGTCGTTGCCGCACTCCTTGCCCGCGCAGTCCGGGGTGCAGCCCACACACTTCCCGGCCTGGCAGAAGAGCCCACCGGAGCACGTGCCGCACGAGCCGCCGCACCCGTCGTCGCCGCACTCCTTGCCGGAACACTGCGGCAGGCACACGCACTGCCCTTTCTGGCACTCCTGCCCCGTGGGGCACGTGCCGCACGAGCCGCCGCACCCGTCGTCGCCGCACTCCTTGCCCGCGCAGTCCGGGGTGCAACCCACGCACTGGCCGTCCTGGCACGTCTGACCGGCCGGGCACGTGCCGCACGAGCCGCCGCACCCGTCGTCGCCGCACTCCTTGCCCGCGCAGTCCGGGGTGCAACCCACACACTGGCCCGCCTGGCACGCCTGACCTGCCGGGCATGTCCCGCATGACCCTCCGCACCCGTCGTCCCCACAGACCTTGCCCGTGCAGTTCGGGGTGCAGGTCCCGCCACACGCCTTGGGGAACTGCCCCGACGGGTCCGCTCCGCCGTTCGTCCCGCAGTTGTAGAAGCCTTCAGGGTCCCAGCCGCACTGCGGGTACCGGTTCGCGCAGTCAACGCAGTACAACTGGCCGTCTTCGCACCAGATCACACGACCGTAGGCGTCGCAGCAGCCCTCGTACGTTTCGACCGCGGTGCACGACGAGGCGCTCGGCTGGTCCGGGCCCAGGCACTGGTTCGGGTACTCGACGTTCGGCACGCACTGGCCCGCGTGGCATGTCTGGCCCGCGGGGCACGTCCCGCATGACCCTCCGCACCCGTCGTCCCCGCAGACCTTGCCCGTGCAGTTGGGGGTGCAGGCCCCGGGGCAGGACTTGGGGTTCTGGCCCGACGGGTCGGCACCGCCACTCGTCCCGCAGTCGTAGAACCCCTGCGAGGCATTCCAGCCGCAGTGCGGGTCGGACGAGCAGTTCATGGTCACCAACTGGTTGTCCTCGCAGTACTTCAGGACCTCGCCGTCGCAGCACCCTTCCCACGTGATGTTCCCACAGGTCTGGGGGGCCGGCCCACAATCCGGCAACGCACACAGCCACTTGGGGCCCACGCATTGCGCGCTGCTCGTGCAGGACCCATCGTAGCCTCCTTCGGGGGCCTGGCAGGTCCCGCCCGAGCACGTTCCATCCGGAACCCACTTCGTGTACGTCCCGGCCGGCAGAGCCCGCGAGATGCAGTGCATGGCCCCGCCCCAGGTGATGATCGTGTCCGAGTTGATCCCGACATGGTCCCAGCCGGGCAGCGCGGCCTGCCATACGCTCAAGGCCTGGGCCTCGAGGTCCTTGTTGATGCTGTAGATCGGCCACAGGTTCAGCCCGTTCGCGAGCGTCGCGTTGGTGTAGGTCCGCCACACCCCGTCCTTCTGATACGGCATTGGGATGCGGTGGACGGTCAGTTTGGAACCGTCTGCCAAAACCGCCGCGTTGAGAATCGCGTTGTCCTGGTCGAGCGTCTTGATCGTAGTCGTCGTTGCGGTCGAGGGCGTGGCCCTGCCAAGCACGAAGACATTCTTGGCCACCAGTTTGGAGAACATGTCAATGTGCGTGGTGCCATCCTCGAGCGGCGCTAGCACGATGAAGGTTTTGCAGCCCAGGTATTGGGTCAGGATCTCCTTGACCTGGGCCTCGGTCTTGTCCGGGTTCTCCCAGAAGGCCCCCTGCGAGAGGTAGCAGGTCCCGACCTCGTCCATCTGGAAGTTGCCGCCCTCGTAGTCCATCCCGGCGCGGTAGGTGGTGATCCCGAGGGCGCTCCCCACCTTGGTGGGGATCGCGTCGTCGTAAATCCTTTGATGGTAATATCTGAAATCAGCAAAGGCGACCGAGCCATCCGGGGCGACCAGCGTGAACGGTCCGTAGTCGATCATCCAAATCGAGTCCAGACTAAACTTAAGGAAATGGACCTTCGCATCAATCGTCGCCTGCGAGAGACCGTTCGATTTCAAGATATTGACAAACGTTGTCTGGGCAGAGGTACTCGGGACCACTACGTACCAGTCCACGTAGTCCACACCTTGGACCACCATCTGGGCCATCGAGTTGTTCACGCTCGTCCCTTGGCTCCCTGGGAAGCCGAGCAGCACCCCCATCATGTCCTGCCACTCGGTCGCGGTACGAAACCCCTGTTTGGCCGGCGGCACAGTCAGGGCGTACCACTCGGGGTGCTGTGCGCGGTAGGTGTCGTAGGCATCCGCCTTCCCTGGAACCCGGTAGTCTCCAGGCAGTTTCCACTTGGGCAAGATCTTCACCGGGGCTTCGTCCACGACTGCCCCGGGCCCAAGGGTCACCGCCCCTCCTGAATCCGCGCCCTCGCACCCCAGCACGCCTGCCACGAACCCCGCGATGACGACGCTCGCAAACCCGCGACCACGCATGTTCATCCTCCGTACGGACCGGCGCGCTCCCGGCCCGAGAAACAGCGGATCCTAGGAAACCGCGATACAAGTTGCAAGGGTTATGATGCATCATCCCAAAAACTTGCGGTACACGCGCATCCGCCGCTCGGCCTGGTGGCGCAGGAGCGGGACCTGCGAGTCCACGAAGTCCACCACGCGGCCCGCGGTCTTGCCCTCGCAGGGCCTAAGCGCCCTCCCGAGGACCTGCGTGGTCTTCGCGGGGTTTGCGTGCGGGACAGTGACGAAGACCACGTCCAGGGCCGGCAAGTCAAAGCCCTCGCCCACCAAGGCCGTGGTCGCCACCATCCCCTCGATGGCACCCGAGGAGAAGCGACGGACCGTTTCCTCGCGTTCCTCGCGCCCCATCTCCCCCGTGAGGGCCGCGACCCTCAAGCCCCGCCCCTCCAAAATCTTCGCGAGCAGGCGCGCGTGCTCCACCCGCTCGGTCAGGACCAGGGAGCGGCGGCCCCGGTACTTCAAGATCGCCTCGACGATGACCGCGTTGCGTCGTCCGTCTCGGACCAGCCGATTGAGCAGGCGGGCGTAATCCCGTCCGACACGAGCGCGGAAGCCTGTCTCGACCTGGACCACCTCGACCCGCGCGATCGCGCCGGAGCGCAGCAAGGTCTTCGGGGTCACCACGTGGAGGATCGGCCCCATGACATCGAAGAGGACCGGGTGCAGGCGGTCCTTGCGCGTGGGCGTCGCGGACAGACCGACCCGGTAGCGCGCCGCAAACTCCTGGATCACGCTCTTGAACGTCTCGGCAGGGCAGTGGTGGGCCTCGTCGAGGATCACGAGCCCGAACCGCCCGCGCCACGCGGTAAGGTCCCGGCGCATCAGTGTCTGGACCATCGCGATGGTCACGTCCCCTGCCTCCTCGTGGCCCTGGCCCACAAGCCCTGGCTCCACGCCCAAGAACCGCCGGGCTGCCTCCCGGGTCTGCTCGAACAGGACCGATGTGTGCACCACGATCAAGGCCGGCGTGGCGAGACGCGCCACGAGGGCCATCCCGATCACGGTCTTGCCGCTGCCTGTGGGGGCCTGAATGACCCCTTGCCGCGCCCGCAGCACCGCTTGAACTGCCTCCTCCTGGTAGTCGCGAAGCGTCCCGGCGAACGGGATCGGCTGGCGTGTCGGAAACGTGGTTTCGTCGCACACCTGGTCGGCCGCTGCGCCCACGATCCGCAAGACATCGCCGAGCGCGCCGCGCGGACACGTCATGCGCGGACCCTCCCGCTCGGCCAGCACGATCCGGCGCGGGATGTGGCGGCAGGGCCTCCGGTGCCTCCTCGCCTCCCAGTACACGGGGTTGTCGAAGGTGAAGCGGTCGAGCAGGCGGGCGGCGATGGACTGGTGCTCGATGTCCTGCGGGTCCAGCCCCAAGACCTCCAC
>FWWL01003791.1_pt1 | contig 26730 bp, 20 predicted proteins | sample 2228331 | NCBI WGS metagenome assembly FWWL01 (sample SAMEA103939775, study PRJEB20133) | metagenome
CCCCTGACGGCAAAGAGCTCACCCTCTACTTCCGCAAAGGGCTCAAGTGGTCCGATGGCCAGCCGTGGACGGTAAATGACATCATCTTCTGGTGGGAAGACATCGAGCTCAACAAAGACCTGACCTCGGCGCCGCATGCCGAGTGGGTGGTCAACGGCAAGCCGATGACCCTCGAGAAAGTTGATGACTACACCATCAAGATGAAGTTCGACGGCCCGAACGGCCTGGTCGTGCGCATGCTGGCCTTCCACGGCAACCAGTGGCCGCTCAACTTCGAGCGCTTCGGCGCGTTCGCGCCCGCGCACTACCTGAAGCAGTTCCATCCCAAGTACAATAAAGACATCAAGGACTACAAGCTGTTCAACGAGAAGGCCGACGATCTGAACCCTGAGCGACCGGCCATGACCCCATGGACGGTCAAAACCTACAAGCCGGGCGACGCCAAGCTGATCGCCGAACGCAACCCGTTCTACTGGAAGGTGGACGAGAAGGGCCAGCAACTGCCCTACATTGATCGCCTCGAGTTCACCCTGGTCGAGAGCAACGACGCCATCGCGGCCAAGGCGCTGGCGTGCGAGATTGACATGCAATTCCGCAACATCGCACTGAAGCAGTTCCCGCTCCTGAAAGAAAAGGAGAAGCAGTGCGATTACCGCGTCTTCCGCTGGGCCTCGGCCTCTGGCACGCATCTCGCCCTGTGGCCGAACCAGAGCTACGCGGCCGATCCGGAGCTGCGCAAGATCTTCCAGAACAGGGACTTCCGCATCGGCCTCTCCTACGCCATTGACCGGGCCAAGATCAACAAGATCGCGTTCCTCGATCAGGGCGTGCCGCGCACCGAGATCCTGGTGCCCGACTCGGCCTTCTATGTGCCCGAGGTCGAGAACCTGTACGGCGAATATGACCCCAAGAAGGCTGCCGAACATCTGGACAAGGCCGGCCTGAAACTGGGGCCAGACGGCAAGACCCGCCTGCGGCCTGACGGCAAGCCGCTCGAGATCACCATCGAGACGCAGAGCACGGGCACCGACCTGGATGCCGTCCAGCTCGTCGCCGAGAACTGGAACGCCGTGGGCGTGAAGACGGCGGTCAAATCCATGACGCGCGACGTCTACTGGCCGCGTGCCACGAGCAACGAAGTCCAGATCGCCACGTGGGGCACCGACCGCGGCCTGGAGCCATTCGTGGATCCGATCTACGTCTTCCCGTTCGACGAGCGCTCCTGGATGGCGCCGGCGTTCGGCCTCTGGTACAAGACGGGCGGACAGAAAGGTGAAAAGCCAGAAGGCAAGCTGCTCGAGGCCATGGAGCTCTTCGATCAGTTCAAGGCGACAGTTGATCCGGCCAAGCAGCTCGAGATCGGCAAGAAGCTGATCCGCATGGGCGCCGAAGAGGCCTGGACGATCTCCACGGTCGGCATGTCGCCCGCGCCAGTCGTCGTGAAGAACAACTTCCGCAACGTGCCGGAGAAGCACACGCAGGACTGGATCATCATGTCGCCGGGCACGCTCGATCCGAGTCACTTCTTCTTTAAGAAGTGAGTAGACAGAGAAACAGGTAGACAAGGAGACTCTGCTCTGGCCGGTCTCCCTGGCCTGTCGGCCAGGACAGGCTGACCGAGCCAGAGCAGGTCCGAGTCATGACCAACAAAGTTTGACCTCTGAAGCGGAACGCAGCGGCGTCGCGAGATCATCGGACAAGCGAAGCTGTTGCTTCCGCCAGGTCAGGGATTGCTTCGGCCTGAACCGTGGGCCTCGCAATCACGGTCACTGTGGGGAGTCGCCCATGATTACCTTCATTGTGCGTCGCGTGCTGGCGATGATTCCTACGTTGTTTCTGGTGTCGGTGCTCAGTTTCATCATCATCGAGCTGCCGCCCGGCGATTTCATGACCTCGCTGGCCGCCAACGTGGGCACCAGCGGCTCCAGCATGGACGCGGCCACAGTCGAAAACCTGCAGCGCCAATATGGACTGGACAAGCCCGGTTATATCCGCTATTTGACCTGGATCAGCGGGTTCGTGCGCGGCGATTTCGGCTATTCCCTCGACTGGAAACGGCCGGTCAGCGAATTGATCCTCGACCGCCTGGGGCTGACCCTGTTGCTCTCGCTCATCTCCTTGGCCATCATGTGGCTGGTCGCCATCCCCATCGGCATCTATTCCGCCACGCACCAGTACTCGCTGGGCGACAACATCTTGACTCTTCTGGGCTTTCTCGGCCTCTCGATCCCGGAATTCATTCTGGGCCTCTTCTATCTGTTCATCGGCATCTTCGTCTTCGGGATCTCGGTCACCGGCCTGTTTTCGGCCGAGATGGAGAAGGCGCCCTGGTCGCTGGCCAAAGCGCTCGACCTGGCGAATCATCTGTTCTGGCCGGCGCTGATCCTGGGGGCCGGAGGCATGGCGCAGTTGATCCGCATCATGCGCGGCAGCCTGTTGGAGATCCTGGGACAACAATACATCACCACCGCACGCGCCAAGGGGCTCAAGGAAAAAGTCGTCATCAACAAATACGCGGTGCGCGTGGCGATCAACCCCCTGATCAGCGTCATGGGCATGCAGCTGCCCAGCCTGATCAACGGCGCCACGGTGCTGGGCATTGTGCTGACACTGCCGACGACCGGCCCGCTGTTCGTGCGTGCCCTGCTCAGCCAGGATATGTATCTGGCCGGCAGCTTCCTGATCTTTCTCAGCCTGATGCTGATGGTGGGAAATCTTCTGTCCGACATCGCGCTGGCCTGGGCCGATCCACGGATCCGCTACGAGTGAGGGCGTGGCCCCAGCCAACGAGCACAAGAGGGTAGCATGAGAGAGGAGAAACACCCGGCTACTGGGAGCGCCTCGCGTCCCGAGGGCGCAATGACCGCGGCCGATGCCGTAGCCGAACAGCTTCTGGCCGCAGAAGCGCAAATGGCAACCCTGGCGGATGAATCGCGCTATGGCCTTTCGCAGTGGCAGTTGATGTGGCGCAAATTCATCCGCAGCCGCACTGCGATCATCGGCGGCTGCGCGGTCATTCTCTTCTATCTGATCGCGGCCTTCGCCAATTTCCTCGCGCCCTATGGCGGCGACCAGCGCTTCATCGAATACCTTTACGCACCGCCGCACACCCTGCATTGGGACGCGCAGACTGGGCTCTACATTTATGCCCTGGAAACAACCTTCGATCCGGAAACCCTGAAGGCCGTCTATAAAACCAATCCCAGCAAGAAAATACCCGTGCGCTTCTTCGTCCACGATTCGCCGTACAAACTGTTTGGCTTGATCGAAACAGACCTGCATCTGTTCGGCACGACCGAGAAAGACGTAGGCGTTTTCCTGCTGGGCAGCGACCGTCAGGGCCGCGATATGCTCTCGCGCATCCTCATCGGCAGCCAGATGTCGCTGACGATCGGCCTGGTAGGTGTTTTCCTCAGCCTCACGATCGGCTCGATCATGGGGGTCACCTCGGGCTATTTCGGCGGCCGGATAGACGAGCTGATGCAGCGGCTCGTCGAGGTCATCCGCTCTTTTCCCTCGATCCCGCTGTGGATGGCACTGTCGGCTGCGCTCCCGCAGCACTGGCCGCCCGAACGGGTTTACTTTGCCATCACCGTGATCCTCTCGCTCATCGGCTGGACCTGGCTGGCGCGGCAGCTGCGCGGCAAGGTGTTGGCGATTCGCGAGGAGGAATTCATCATGGCCGCCCAGCTTTCGGGCGCCGGCAACGCCTGGGTGATCTTCCGCCACCTGATCCCGGCCGTCTTCGGCCATATCATCGTCATCGCCACCCTGGCCATGCCCGGCATGATCCTGGCCGAGACCACCCTCTCGTTCCTGAATCTCGGCCTGCGGCCCCCGCTCATCAGCTGGGGCGTGCTGCTGCAGGAAGCGCAAAACCTGGAGAGCATGCGACACTATCCCTGGCTGCTGACGCCGGCCATCGCCATCGCACTGGCCGTGTTGTCATTCAATTTCTTCGGAGATGGGTTGCGCGACGCAGCGGATCCGTATTCGCGGTGAAACGTGAGGCGTCACGCGTCAAACGTCAAACGGTTATTGTACTTCATGCGCCACGCGCTATGCGCTTGTTCATGACGTATGACGCCTGACGCATGACGCCAAACCGAGGAGTTTCCAAACGTGAGCTCATCATCGGCAGGCAACCTGCTTGAGATCCAAAACCTCAAGACTTATTTCGACACTGTGGACGGCACGGTGCGCGCGGTGGATGGGGTGTCGTTCAGCATCGCGGCGCAGGAGACGTTGGGGCTGGTGGGCGAATCGGGCTGCGGCAAATCGGTCACAGCCTACTCGGTGTTGCGGCTGCTGCCCCTGCGCTACAGCCGCATCGTCGAAGGCAGCATCCGCTTTCGACGGCGCAACGGCGAGGTGGTGGACCTGGCAAGAGTGGAGCCGCGCGGCGACCTGATCCGCAGCATCCGGGGCAACGAGATCGCCATGATCTTCCAGGAGCCGATGACCTCCCTCTCGCCCGTGCATACGGTGGGTAGCCAGATCGCCGAAGCGGTGGAGCTGCACCAGGGCACCAGCAAAGAGGAGGCCGAGCGGATCACCATCGAAATGCTCAGGCGGGTCGGCATCGCCAACCCGGAGCAGCGCATCCACGAATACCCGCACCAATTCTCCGGCGGCATGCGCCAGCGCGCCATGATCGCCATGGCACTTTCGTGCAACCCCTCGCTCCTCATCGCCGACGAGCCGACCACCGCGCTCGACGTGACGATCCAGGCCCAAATCCTGGAGCTGATGAAGGCGCTCCAGGACCAGTTCAAGATGTCCATCCTGATCATCACCCACAACCTGGGCGTGGTGGCCGACATGGCCGACCGGGTGGCCGTCATGTACATGGGCAAGATCGTCGAGATCGGCCCGGTGCGCGAGATCTTCCACCGGCCCATGCACCCCTACACGATCGGCCTGATGCAGTCGGTGCCGAAGATGGGCCGCCGCGTCAAAGAACGGCTTGTCCCCATCGCCGGCAGCGTGCCCGACCCATTCTCGATCCCGCGCGGCTGCGCCTTCCTGCCGCGCTGCGCCGCGCAGAAGAAGCCCGCCTGCGCCGGGCCGGAAGATGTGGCATTGACCGAAGTGGCTGCGGGACATTCGGTGAGATGTACACTGTATCAGGGGTGAGGCGTCAGACGTCATACGTCAGGCGTTATCCGCGCGAGAATGGGGTGGAGGAGGATATGCCGTCGGTTAAGGCGACATGGACGAGTGATGCGGAGTGGCTGGAGAGTGTGCCTGAGAAGGTTATCCCTGATTCGCTCTGGACACCGGGTGTGGATCGCCTTTCACCCCGAACGCATAACGTAAGACGTTTGACCCCTGACGCCTGACACTCAAGCAAGGCTATGCCATGAACTTGAACACACCCATCCTTCTCGAAGTCAAAGACCTCAAAATGCACTTCCCCATCCAGCGCGGGCTGTTGCGCCGCGTGGTGGGCCATGTGCGGGCCGTGGACGGCGTGAGCTTCGCCATTCGCGAGGGGGAAACGCTGGGGCTGGTCGGCGAATCCGGCTGTGGCAAGACCACGGTCGGCCGGCTGATCCTGCGCGCGCTCAAGCCTACGGCCGGTCGGATCTTCTACCGCTACAACGGCGAGATGGTCGAGCTGACCCATAAATCGCGGCGCGAGATGAAACCGTTCCGTCGCGAGATGCAGATCATCTTTCAGGACCCATTCTCATCGCTGAACCCGCGCATGACGGTCATGGATATCGTCTCCGAACCGTTGCGCATCCACGGCATCGCCAGCGGCGATGAGCTTCGGGCGCGCGTGCGTGAGCTGCTGGAACAGGTCGGGCTGCGCGTGCAGCACATGAACCGCTACCCCTATGCCTTCTCCGGCGGCCAGCGCCAGCGCATCGGCATCGCGCGCGCATTGGCCCTCAAGCCCAAATTCATCGTCTGCGATGAACCGGTCAGCGCGCTGGATGTCTCGATTCAGGCCCAGGTGCTGAATCTGCTGCGTGACCTCCAGGCCAGCCTGGGGCTCACCTATCTGTTCATCTCGCACGACCTGTCGGTCGTCGAGCACATCAGCGACCGGGTCGCCGTGATGTATCTCGGCCACATCGTCGAACTGGCGCCGGCCGAAGAGCTGTATGCCGTGCCCCGCCACCCCTACACGGAGGCGTTGCTGTCGGCCGTGCCCAGCGCCGATCCCGATCTCAAAGTACGGCGCATCATCTTGCCCGGCGACGTGCCCAGCCCCAGCAAGCCACCGCCTGGCTGCAAGTTCCATCCCCGCTGTCGCTACGCCAAAGAGATCTGCAGCCGCGAGCTGCCTCCCTGGCACGAGATCACGCCCGACCACTGGGTCGCCTGTCACCTGGCCGCCGACCTGCGGCTGACCGGCGTCGTCAGCGCATAATCACGAGAGCCTCCGTGCACGAGAGACCCGCAGGGTCTGACACCAACTTTCGAGAAAGAACCGACCATGAAATTGATCGCGCAAGCTGAGAACGAACCTGTCGTCACCATGCCGGACGGTGCCCAGCGCCGCATCCTGAGCTACGGCGGCCACCTGATGCTGGTACAGTTCACCTTCGACGCCGGCATGACATCGTGGCATCACAGTCACCCCCACGAGCAAATCGGTTATGTCGTCTCCGGCGAAATTGACTTCATCATGGATGGCCAGGAGCCGGCACGTCTGACCGCGGGCGGCAGTTACTACGTCCCACCGAACAGGCCCCATCACATCGTCACCCACGCACCGACCGTGCTGCTCGACGCCTTCACTCCGGTACGCGAAGATTTTTTGGGAAAGACATGAACCAACTCAAATCCATCCTTGCCATCAATGCCCCTACCGAAAACCTGGGCGAGTCGGTGCGTCGCTCGGCCGCCACCCCGATCGTGCGCGATCTGCTGCGCCAGGCCGCGCCCGATCTGACCGCCATTCCGCAGACCACCTACACGCTCTACCGCCAGTTCGAGCACACCGGCGAACGGCGCAATTACGAGCGTGTCTACTTCGCCAAACGCACCATGCTCACGCGCGCCGTCTTCGAAATGCTCCTGGGCGACGACTCGATGCGAGGTGTGGTCCACGATCTCCTCTGGAGCATCTGCGAGGAGACCTCATGGGTGCTGCCCGCGCACGAGGAACAGGGGCCGGAGTACTGGGACTTGAAGCCCTCGCCCAGGCAGAAGCCGCTCGGCGCGCACACCGCCCTGACCCGCGAGCCGGACAGCATTGACCTCTTCTGCGCGGAGACGGGCGCGAGCCTGGCCGAGACGGTGCACCTGCTGGGCGAGGGGCTGGCGCCGGAAGTGGTACAACGCGTGCGCCAGGAGGTGGCGAGACGCATCTTCGGACCATACCTGGCCTATGGCCGCAAACACTGGTGGCATCGGGGCGCGCTCAACTGGAACGGCGTCTGCAACGGCGCCGTCGCCCTGGCCTTCCTGCGCCTGGAGCGCGATGAACAGACGCTGGCCGAAGCCATCGAGCAAGCGCTGGAGGGCTTCGAGGCGTACATTGCCACCGGCTTCGAGGCGGACGGAGGCTCCAGCGAAGGGATCGGCTACTGGAACTACGGCCTGCTGTACTACGTGACCGTGGCCGAGCTGCTGCGCGAGCGCACGGCCGGCGCGCTCGACCTGCTGGCGGCCCCGCGGCTGCAGGACATTGCCCGGTATCCGCTGGCCGCCGCGCTCTCGCCGGGCCGCTTCCTCAACTTCGGCGATGCCGAAGAGGCCACCTCCCTCTCTCCGGGCATCGTCCAGCGCCTGGCCACACGCACCGGCGTGACCGACCTGCTGGGCCTGACCAATCCGCCCCAACTGCCGCGGGGCCGCGGCGTCCCGACCGCTAAGCTGGCCATCGTGGTCCGCGATGCCGCGTGGTGGGACGGCCAGCAGCGCCCATTCCCCGGCGCAGCACAACAAGATGCCTGGTTGCCGGCGTGCGGCATTGTGAAGCTGGTGGCGCGCACAGCCAACGGCCGGCCCGTCATTGTGGCCGCCAAAGCCGGCCACAATGACGGCCACCACAGCCACACCGACGTCGCCGTCTTTATCTATCATGTGGACGGCGAGAGCCTGCTGTGCGACCCCGGCCGCGGCAAATACAGCAAAGACTACTTTCGACAAGCGCGTTACGAAAACATCTTCTGCAACTCGTTCGGCCACGGCGTGCCCGTCATCGGCGGCCACCTGCAAGCGCCCGGCCCGGAATTCGGCGGCTGCCAGCAGTATCACGGGACGATTGCCGCGTACGACACCGGGCCGGACGCGAAATCGGTCATCATTGATTTTCAGCGCGCCTACGACCTGGCCGGCCTGCGCCTGGCGCGGCGCGCGTTGCGACTGAATCCTCAAAGCGGCGTCCTCGTGCTGGAGGATCTCTTTGATTTCGCCGACGCTGCACTGCCCATCGAAGAGGCGTTCGTCACCTGGTTCCCCGTGCAGATCGAGGGCGCGACTGCCCGCATCACCGGCGAACGTTCGGCCCTCAGGATGACCATCGAAGAGCCGGCCGACGCGACGTTCGCGGTCGCCAGTCTGGCCGAGGCGTGCCGCGCCAACGAGCGAGACGGTGTACTGACGCGACTGGCGGTGGCGCTGCCGGCCGGCACGCGGCGCTTTCGCCTGTGTCTCAGCCCGCAATGAATCGCCGGCGCCCATCACGGGCCATGTGCCGCGGGATTGTGAAAGTTAAGAATTTATTCCGGTAGTGGGCGAGACGTCTCGTCACTGACGCCCGCACGACCATCAGTGGATCGTGCTACAGAGCAGCGGCCGGTCAACCGGGCTGGACGGCGTCTCACGGGCGCACATGTAGCCCCGTTAAGTGCGAAGCCTCCCTGACGTATGAACCGTTTGAATTCAGCACCAACGACCGGAGGATAACCCCATGAAACTTACTTTCGATGGCCTGGGCATGAACCTGGGCACTCTATCCCGGCTTTCCAACGCGGTCACGCGTTCGATCAGCGCGGAGAACTTCACCGGCGCCAAAGGACAGGGCGGCATGGCAACCGAGGGCACGGGTGCGATCGCCGCGCGCGAACTCGGCCGGGGCTGGAAGATCTCGCCCAGCGTGAACCTGCCGGGCAACAGCACCTTCACGATGGCCGACATCGCCGGGCCAGGCGCCATCCAGCACATCTGGCTCACGGTGCACCCCGACTACTGGCGGCGTCTTGTGTTGCGCATGTACTGGGATGATGAACCGATTCCCTCCGTGGAGACGCCACTGGGCGATTTCTTCTGCATGGGCTGGGGCATACGGGCCAATGTCCAATCACTGGCCGTGTGCGTCAACCCGGCGGGCGGCTTCAACTCCTACTGGGAGATGCCGTTTCGCAAGCACGCCCGGATCACCGTGGAGAACGTCACGCCGGACGAAGTGCGCGGCTTCTACTATCAGGTGACCTACACACTCACCGATGTCCCGGAGGATCGGGCCTACTTCCATGCCCAATGGCGCCGCAACAATCCGCTGCCCTACGGCCAGGTCCACACCCTCCTCGACGGCGTGCGCGGCCAGGGCCACTACGTGGGCACCTACATCGCCTGGGGCGTGAACAACAACGGCTGGTGGGGCGAGGGCGAGATCAAATTCTACATGGACGGGGACACCGAATGGCCCACCATCTGTGGCACCGGCACTGAAGACTACTTTTGCGGCGCGTGGGACTTCGAGCAGCCGAAGGGCGAGTATTGCGTCTTCTGCTCGCCCTACTCGGGCCTGCCCCAGGTGATCAAGGGCGATGGGCTCTATCGGGTGCAACAACGCTTCGGCATGTACCGCTGGCACATCATGGATCCCATCCGCTTTCAGCAAGACCTGCGCGTGACCATCCAGGCGCTCGGCTGGCGTTCGCAGCTGGAGGGGAAATCGCGCTACCTGCCGCTGCAGGACGACATCGCCTCGACCGCGTTCTGGTATCAGACCGAGCCCCATGCACCGTTCCCGGTGCTGCCCGATTATAACGGCCTGGAGGTGATCTAGCGCAGCTCACTGTGCATGCCCATTCAACTGACCAAAAACCGAATTTGCTTTCTCTATTTGACAAGGCTGTCACTCTACGCGATAATCGCGCAACGTGATCCGTAGGGCATTCCCGGCGCGGTCTGATCCATCCACAAAAAATGGCCAGTTATGCTTCCTATGATCGAAGGGAGGTGGTCGCGGCGACACGGCAAGATGTCAACCCTCGGTTGTCTTTCGTCAACCCCTAGGACGCATACTCAACCAACGAAGGAGAGCTAACATGAAGCGTTCACTCACCATCATCGGCATTGTCACCATCCTTTCGTTGCTCCTGACCACCTGCGCCGCGCCTGCGCCGCAAGTGGTGGAAAAGGTGGTGAAGGAGACGGTCGTCGTCGAGAAGCCCGTCGAAAAGATCGTCGAGAAACCGGTCGAAAAGGTCGTCGAAAAGATCGTCGAGCGCAAGGTGGAGGTGACCCCGGCGATCACGCCCGCGCCGACCGAGCTGAGCGGGACCCTGGTTGTGGGCCGCGGGGGTGACACCGTCACCCTGGATGTCGGCCCTGCTACCGACGGCGAGTCGTGGCGCGTCCTCTGCGAGATCAACGAACCCCTGATCCGTCTGGCCGGCATCCAGGGCAAGCCGATCCCCTGGCTGGCCGAGCGCTGGGAGACCACCGACAGCCAGACCTGGACCTTCTTCCTGCGCAAAGGCGTCAAGTTCCACAACGGCAACCCGTTCAACGCCGAAGTAGTCAAATGGAACATGGATCGCTGGCGCGACCCCGACAATAAGTTCCGCTTCGGTCGCAAGTTCGAGTACTACACCAAGGAATTCGGCACCGATTACGCCATCCAGGACGTGAAGGTGATTGACGAGTACACGGTTCAGATCAAGCTCGCAAACCCGTCGGCAGTCTTGCCCAACAAGCTCTCGCTCTGCGGTGTCTTCTCCATGCTTGACCCGAAGGAAGTCGAGAAGCAGGGCGACAAATACGGCACTCCCGCCGGCAAGCCGATCGGCACCGTACCGTTCAAGTTCGTCGAATGGGTCAAAGATGACAAGATCGTGCTCGAGCGCAACGAAGCCTGGTGGGGTGGCCCGCCGCGCCTGGCCAAATTGATCTTCCGCTCCATCCCCGACAACTCGGCTCGCTTTGCGGAGCTCAAGGCCGGGACCGTACAGCAAGCCGATGTGGCGCAGACCGATCTGCCACAGGCAGCCAAAGACCCGAACCTGACAGTCAATGTCCTGCCGCCGCTGAGCACGGGCTACATTGCGTTCCAGCAGTGCACGCCGCCGTTCGACAAGCTGGAGGTACGTCAGGCCATCGCTCATGCCGTGAACTGGGCTGCGCTGATCAAGCCGTTCTACGGCGAGTACGGCGAGCTGGCCGGCTCGTTCCAGCCACCGACCATCCTCGGCCACAACCCGGACGTCAAGCCGCATGAGTACAACCCGACCAAGGCCAAAGAGCTGCTCGTCAAGGCTGGCCTGCCCAATGGCTTCGAGACCGATTTCTGGTACATCCCGGTCATTCGCGGCTACTTCCCCGACTCCAAAGCCATCGGCGAAGCCATCGCGGCAGACCTGGCGAAGGTCGGCATCAAGGTCAATCTGAAGACCAAGGACTGGGGCGCGTACCTGGCAGATCGCCTCGAAGGCAAGTTCCCGATGTGGATGCTCGGCTGGGGTTCCGACAACGGCGATCCCGACAACTATCTGGGCTGGCACTTCTACCACCCGATCGGCAAACCCAACAAGGAAGACTGCTACGCCAACGACAAGGTTGCGGAACTCCTGATCAAGGGCCGCGTGGAAGCGGATCCGGCCAAGCGCGAGCAGTACTACAAAGAGGCCGATAAATTGAGCCATGACGATGTCGCCCGCAGCCCGTTCGTCTGGGCGAAGGGCACTGCCGTCTTCCGCAATGAGGTCAAAGGCTACGTGCCCGTGGTCTTCCGATCCTGGTATGAGAACCTCTGGATCACCAAGAAGTAGCGCGTGGCCGACGGCAAAACGCGCGCACCGGTTGCCGTTCGCCGGATGGCCGACGCCATGGAAGCGGCTGTTTGCCGTCTGACAGATGCACCACACGGCGATCAGGAGCGAGCCTGCTCCTGATCGCCGATTCTCGATGTGCGACTTCTGTCCGTTGTTTCGGAGCTTGACGTGGCGCAATACATCATCCGACGTCTGTTCGCACTGATCCCTGTCCTTATCGGCGTTTCGCTGGTTGTTTTCTTCCTCATTCGCATGATCCCCGGCGACCCAGTTATCGTCATGTTGGGTGAACGAGCCAACCCCCAAGATATCGAGCGCGTTCGTCGGGAAATGGGCCTCGATCGACCGATTTACATTCAATATATCGAGTGGATGGGCCGGGTGTTGCGCGGTGACCTCGGCAAGTCCATTCTGGGCTACACGCCGGTGATGGACGACCTGAAACAACGCCTGCCAGGCACCATCGAGATGGTGATCGCGGGCCTGCTGATCGGCGTCACGTTTGGCGTCGGTATCGGCATCATCTCGGCCATCAAGCAAAACTCCTGGATAGACATCGGCTCCATGTTCGCCGCCCTCATCGGCGTTTCCATGCCGATCTACTGGCTGGCACTCATGCTGATCTACGCTCTCGCAGTCAACCGTAAAATCTTTCCGCCCAGCGCTCGCCTCGACGTCGAATTGACCGTCGTCCGGCACACCGGCTTCATGCTGATAGACACCCTGCTGATGCGCGATCTCAGGCTTTTCGCCAACGCCGTCTGGCACCTGATCTTGCCCTCGGTGGTGCTCAGCACGACCATCATGCCGATCCTGGCCCGGTTGACGCGCTCCAGCATGCTCGAGGTGATGCGCCAGGACTACGTGCGCACGGCGCGCGCCAAAGGGCTGGCCGAACAGCTCGTGATCATCCGCCATGCGCTCAAGAACGCGCTGCTCCCCGTCGTCACCGTAGTCGGCCTGCAATTGGGCGGCCTGTTGGGCGGCGCCATCTTGACGGAGACGATTTTCTCATGGCCAGGCATGGGCCTGTGGACCTACCGCGCCATCCTGGCGCGCGACTATCCCATCGTCCAGGCGGCCGTGCTCGTCAGCGCCACGATCTATGTATTTGTGAACCTGCTCGTGGACATCTCATACGCCTATTTGGACCCACGCATCAGGTATCGGTAGATTGGTAGATTGGTAGATTGGTAGATTGGTAGAAGGGTAGATTGGCAGATTGGTAGAGGGGTAGATTGGTGGATTAGAAACTAGGCGAGTGCAAGATACCAAAGATCCCAGGATATCAAACCAACCCACCAAGTTACCAATCTACCAATCTACCAATCTACCAATCTACCAATCTACCAACCTACCAACCTACCAATCTACCAACCTACCAACTCACCCGGCGCTCAAGGATTCACATGACCACTGATGCATCCACTTTCACCGAAACCGAACTCTTCCCGCGGCGCTCGCGCGGGCTCTTTCGCGATGCGGTACGCCGACTGCTGGCCAGCTGGAACGGCCGGGTGGGCCTGGCTGTCGTCACCTTCATCGTCCTGGTCGCCATCGGCGCACCCATCGTCAGCCCCTATGATCCGACCACCGACTCCAATCTGGCCGAGGCGCGGCAGGGGCCATCGCTCGAACATCCCTTCGGGACCGACCGCCTGGGCCGTGACATGCTGCGTCGCATCGCGCATGGCGCACGCATCTCGCTGGCCGTGGGCCTGGCCGTGGTGAGCGGGGCCAGCATCGTCGGCGTGATCCTGGGGATGCTGGCCGGCTATCTCGGCGGCACGGCCGATTCCATCATCATGCGCATGATGGATGTGCTGCTGGCCTTTCCCGGCATTTTACTGGCCATCGCCATCGTGGCCGTGCGCGGCCCGGGGCTGGTGAACACGATGCTCGCCGTGGCGGTCGTCGGCATCCCCGGCTACGCGCGCGTCATGCGCTCGATGGTGCTCTCCCTGCGCGAGCGCGAGTTCGTCGTGGCCGCACGCATGGTGGGCACGCGCGATCGGCGCATCATGCTCCGCCATATCTTCCCGAACAGCATGTCTCCCTTGATCGTGCAGGCCACCCTGGGCATCGGCGGCGCGATCCTCTTCGCGGCCGCGCTGGGGTTTCTGGGCCTGGGCGCGCAACCACCTACGCCCGAATGGGGGGCCATGATCAGCGACGGCATTCCTTTCCTGCGCACCGATCCACACATGGTCTTCTTCCCCGGTTTTGCCATCATGATCACCGTGCTGGGCTTCAACCTGCTCGGCGATGGCCTGCGCGACGCGCTCGATCCGCAGCAAACGATCCGCTAGGCTTGCTGCGACCATGCCCGCGAAAGGGAACGACCCATGAACCCGAACGACCTCTCGGCATCCGACCGCGCCATTTGCGGCGAGATCTGGGCCAGCAGTGCCGCCGCGCGGTGCCTGGAGCAATTGTGCCAGGAATGCAACGGCCGCTTCGCCGGCAGCGACGATTACCGCCGCGCGGCAGACATGGTGGCCGCGTGGTGGCGCGGCGCTGGCCTGTCCGATGTGCGGCTGGAACCATTCCCCTTCACCGCGTGGGCGCGCGACAGCGCCAGCCTGACCCTGACCATGCCGGCCACGCGCAGCTATCCGTGCCTGGCGCTGCCCTACGCGCCGTCATGCGACCTCGAAGCCGAGGTAATTGACCTGGGCTGCGGCACCGAGGCCGAGGTGGCGCGCGCCGGCGAGGCGCTCCACGGCAAGATCGCGCTGGTGCAGAGTGGCAGCCCGCCCGGCGGCCGGCCAGAGCATCGGCTGCAAAAATACGCCCGCGTGAAAGCGGCCGGCGCGGCCGCATTTCTCTTCGCCGACGACCAGCCGGGCATGTTGCCTCCCACCGGCAGCCTGGTCTTCGTGCCGACGGAGCCGCTCGACCAGGCTCTGCCGGCCGTCGGCATCCCCCATGAAGTCGGGATCGAACTGGCGCGTTGGATCAGGTCGGCCACAGCCGTCCGCCTTCACCTGCGCCTGGAAAACCGGCTGTGGCACAGCACATCGTGGAATGTGGTCGGGGAGCTGGCTCCATCGGCCGGGCCCACCCGCCAGGCCGGGGAGGCCGACACCAATCAGGTGCACGGGCCGGAGTTCATCGTTGCCGGCCATCTGGACGGCCACGACATCGCCCAGGGCGCCATTGACAACGCTTCGGGCATCGTGGCGATCACCGAAATCGCTCGCGTCCTGGCGCCGCTAAGCCTGAACACCCCACAGTTGTCCCGACCGATCCGTTTCGTCGCCTTCGGCGCCGAGGAGCTGGGAATGCTCGGCTCCTATGCTTATGTCGAGCAACATCGCGCGGAACTGGATGCCCTGCGCTTCGTCTTCAATCTGGACTGCGTGGGCTCCGGCCAGCGCGTGGCACTGGCGCTGCAGGATTGCGGCGAGCTGGCGCCGCTCTTCCGGCAATTTGCTGCTGACCTGACGGCCGATCTGGAGATCGGCGAAACGCTCGTGCCGTTCTCCGATCAGTTTCCCTTCACCATGCAGGGCATCCCTGCGGCGTTCATCCACACGATCGGTGATCGGGGGCCGCGTGGCTGGGCGCACACCGCAGCCGACACGCTCGACAAGGTCAGCGTGCAAGCGATTCGCCTGGCAGCCGCGGCCGTGGCGCGCCTGGTGATTCGAGTGGCCGGCGCCGATGGAGCCTGGCCGGCGCGTCGGCGCACGCCGGACGAGGTGAAGGCGACGCTGATCGCGCAGGGCACAGAGCCGCTCCTGCGCGCGGAGGGGCGGTGGCCGTTTGCGTGAGACCACTAGCCCGGTCTTGAGAATCGGACGCGGACTACGCAGACGACGCGGATGACGCGGACAAGAACTTGAGATATCCGCGTTGTCTGCGCTATGTGCGTCGTCCGCGTTCCGGTCTTCCCCCTGCCTTGCATAGACAATGAAGAGCGCGAGTATGAATCATCGTGAACGCGTCCTGGCGGCCATCCGGCACGAGCCGACCCGTGGCACCCTGCCACAACCTCCAGGCCGTCTCGCCGGTGGAGAATATCACCGCCCTGTACGAAGCAGCACGCGAGTACTGAATTATAAGAGACCCTGCGGATGACGAAGATCTGCAGGCGCTATCCACTCAGGAGTGCACGATGTCTCAACTATCTTCGGCAGACATTCTTACCAATGGCATCCGCATCCATTACTATCGCACCCAGCGGACACCGCAAACCCGCTCCTGGCCGGCGCTGGTTCTGCTGCACGGCATCACCGACAGCGGCCTCTGCTGGCCGCGCGTGGTGAAGGCCCTGGCCGGCGAGTACGACATGATCCTGCCCGACGCGCGCGGCCATGGCCTCTCGGAGAAGCCGGAGACCGGCTATGCGCCGCAGGACCACGCAGCCGACGTGGCCGGGTTGATCCGTGGCCTGGGCCTGAACCGGCCGGTCTTGATCGGCCACTCGATGGGCGCGGGCGTGGCTGCTACGGTCGCCGCGCTCTATCCCGATCTGGTGAGCGGCGTGATCCTCGAAGATCCGCCCTGGCGGCCGGAGCACGACGAAGGCACCGCCGAAGAGCGGGCCGCACGCGCGGCCGAATGGCGCAAAGAGATCATCGAGCGCAAGGCCATGGCGCCGGCCGCGCTGATCGCGCAGCGGAAACGCGAACAGCCGAAGTGGGCCGATGAAGAGTTCGCCGACTGGATCGTCGCCAAGCAACAGGTCAGCCCAGAGGTGACGCAGTACATCACCGCAGCGCGGCGGCCCTGGCGCGAAATCACGGCAGCCATCGCCTGCCCGGTGTTGCTCATCACTGCCGACGTGGCCGAGGGCGCCATCGTCACGCCCGAAGTCGCCGCCGAAGCCGTCCGGCTGATGCCCAGGGGCCGCACCGTGCACATCGCCGGCGCCGGCCACAACATCCGCCGCGACCAGTTCGAGGCATACATGACGGCGGTCAGAGAGTTTCTGGCAGAATTGGGATAAAGTGCCCTGAAGGAGGATACGATGTCTGAATCATTGTTGGTTACCGACACGGTCGTGCAGGTCGCCATCGTGACCGGCGACATCGAAGCGAAGGCGCGAGCGTGGGCCGAACTGCTGGGCGTGCCCGTGCCGGAAATCCGCGAGACAGGGCCGGAATGTGAGACCCAGATCCGCTACCGCGGCCAGCCGACGCCGGCGCGCGCCAAACTGGCCTTCTTCCGCCTGGGCCAGGTCTCCCTGGAGCTGATCGAACCGATCGAGCGGCCCAGCACCTGGGGCGACCAGCTTGACCAGCACGGCGACAGCCTGCACCACATTGCCTTCCGCATCCAGGGCATGCGAGAGAAGCTGGCGCTGCTCGAAAGCCTGGGCATCCCGCTCATCCAAAAGGGCGAATACAAAGGCGGTCGCTATGCCTACGTGGACGGCACAGCAAAACTGGGCGCCACGCTCGAGCTGCTCGAAAACGACGCCTAGCGTTCGAACATTTCACGTCTGACACCTGACGTTTGACGCCCGACGCCTGACGTTTCACGTCTCACACCATGACCGAACACGACATCTACCGTCCCGTCTACCACTTCACGCCGCCGGCCAATTTCATCAACGACCCGAACGGCCTGGTGTTTTATCGGGGCGAATACCACCTGTTTTACCAGCACAATCCGCTCGGCAACACCTGGGGCCACATGAGCTGGGGCCATGCAGTGAGCCGTGACCTGGTGCACTGGGAGCATCTGCCCGTGGCATTGGCCGAAGAGGACGGCGTGATGATCTTCTCCGGCAGCGCGGCGGTGGATTGGCACAACACGAGCGGTTTCGGCCGGGGCGGCGAGCCGCCACTGATCGCCGCCTACACCGGCCACAGCCAGACCGAACAGACGCAATGCCTGGCCTACAGCCTCGACGCCGGCCGTACCTGGACGAAGTATGCTGGCAACCCGGTGATTGCCATCGGCTCGCGCGAGTTCCGCGATCCGAAGCTCTTCTGGCACGCGGCAACCGGCCGCTGGATCATGGCGACCGTGCTGGCCGACCAGCATCGCGTTCGCTTCTACGGCTCATCGGACCTGCGGCGGTGGGAACTGCTGAGCGAGTTCGGCCCGGCCGGCGCCCAGGAAGGGGTCTGGGAGTGTCCGGAGCTCTTCCCGTTGGCCGTCGAAGGCACGGCCGGAGAAAGCCGCTGGGTGCTGAAGGTGGACATCGGTTATCACCCACAACGGGGTGGCGGCTACGGCCAATACTTCGTGGGCGATTTCGATGGCGTGCGCTTCGTCGCCGAGCAGCCGGCCGACCTCGTCCTGCGCATGGACGCCGGCGCGGACTTCTATGCGGCGCAGGCGTGGAACGACCTTCCCCCGGCCGACGGTCGGCGCCTGTGGCTGGCGTGGATGAGCAACTGGCGCTACGCCAACCAGACGCCCACCGCGGCGTGGCGCGGGGCCATGACCCTGCCGCGCGCGCTGGCGCTGCGCCGCTTCGACGACGGGATCCGCCTGATTCAGCGTCCCGCGACCGAGCTGCGTAGCCTGCGGCGGGCGCATTTCGGCCGCGCCGGGCTGAAAACCGGCGAGGCCGACCGCCAGCTTCAAGCCGCAGGACTGCGCGGCGACGCGCTGGAGATCATCGCCGATTTCCGGCTGGCGGCCGCAACCGCCGAGGCCGGCCTGCGCGTGCGCGTGGGACGCGATGAGGCCACCGTCGTCGGCTACGACTCCGCCGGGCAACAGATGTTCGTGGACCGCACGCGCTCCGGCCGGTGCGACTTCGCGGTCGGCTTCGGAGCACGCCACACCGCACCGCTCCCCGCGGCCAACCGCCGTGTCCGGCTGCACGTGTACGTGGATCGCTGCTCCGTCGAAGCATTCGGGAGCGGCGGCCGTGCTGTCATCACCGATCTGATCTTCCCCGCGTCGGATAGCACGGGGCTGGAGGTCTACAGCAGGGGCAGCGAAGCGATCGTGGAACGACTTGACATCTGGCAGCTGGAGGCGCGATGACCACCCCTCGCGAGCTCGTGCAAAGAACGTTGACTTTCCGCTCGCCCGAGCGCGTGCCACGACAGCTATGGACCCTGCCGTGGGCCAGGATCTACCACAGCGCCGCGCTGGACGAGATCCAACGCCGCTTCCCGGACGACATTGTCACTGCGCCCCGTTGCCTGCGCCAGGAGCCGGTCGTCCAGGGCGATCCGTATGAAATCGGCACGCATGTGGATGAGTGGGGTTGCATCTTCGAGAACATCCAGGCCGGCGTCCACGGCGAGGTGAAGACGCCTGCGATCCCCGACTGGAGCATGGCCGAGACGACCCGTTTCCCGGACGAGTTGCTCACCGTGGACATAGATCAGGTCAACGCATTCTGCCGCAGCACCGACCGCTTTGTCCTCGCGGGCGCATGTCCGCGGCCGTTCGAGCGGCTGCAATTCTATCGCACCTCGGCCAATGTCTATCTCGATCTAGGCGAAGGCCGCAAAGAGATGTTCGCCTTCCTCGATCGGCTACACCAATTCTTCATCAAACAGATGGAGCTATGGGCCCGCACCGAGGTAGATGCGCTGAACTTCATGGATGATTGGGGCGCGCAGCACAGCCTGCTCATCTCGCCGGCCATGTGGCGCAAGGTCTTCAAGCCGCTCTACAAGGACTACATTGACATCGCTCACCAGCACGGCAAGGCCATCTTCATGCACTCCGACGGCTACATCGCACCGATCATCGGCGACCTGGTGGAGTTGGGCCTCGACGCGCTGAATTGCCAGCTCTTCACGATGGACATCGAGGACCTGGGTCGCAAATACGCCGGAAGGATCACGTTCTGGGGCGAGATAGACAGGCAATATCTCCTCCCGTCAGGCACGCCGGCCGAAGTTGATGTGGCCGTCCGACGCGTGAAACAGGCGCTCTGGCGTGCCGGCGGCTGCATCGCCCAATGCGAGTTTGGCCCCGGCTGCCGGCCGGAGAACGTATATCAGGTATTCCAGACCTGGGAGGAGATCGGAGGGCTGGACGCTTGACGCTTTACGTTTCACGTTGGCGCGTGTCACGTTTGACACCTCACATTTTCACCTCAAGGAGCACCACATGACCGCATTTCCGCGCACCGTGGTGGGCGGGGTGAGCCTGCCTCGCCTGCTCATCGGAACCAACTGGTTCTTGGGCTATTCGCACACGAGCCTGGCGAAGGATCGTTTCATTAAAGAATTGCAGGATCGGCGCCGCATCGCCGATGTTATCTCGGCTTTCCTGCAATATGGTGTGGACGCCGTCATGGGGCCGCCGTCACAACACCTGGAAGATGCCATCCAGGAGGCAGAAAACCGCACGGGGCAGCGCGTGATTCGCATCATCACGCCCAGCTTCAACATCGTGCCTGGCGGCCCGAAGGAACGTGAGCCGGAGGTCGCCTTCGACGAATGCGTGCGGCTCAACGCCACCTTCTGCCTGCCGCATCAATGCGTCACCGACGCGTTGCTCGATCGCATGCACGGTGAAATTCGCGATATCGGCAAATACAGCCGCATGATCCGCGAGCGCGGCATGATCCCCGGCCTCTCGACGCACATGCCTGAGGCGGTCGTCTATGCTGATAAGACCAATGCCGATGTCGAAACCTACATCCAGATCTACAACGCGGCCGGCTTCTTGATGCAGGTCGAGGCGGACTGGGTGATGCGTATCATCCAGAAGGCCAGGAAACCGGTCATGACCATCAAACCGTTGGCCGCCGGCCGGCTGCTGCCGGTCGTCGGGCTGGCGTTCGTCTGGAACACGATCCGCGATCAAGATATGGTGACCATCGGCTGCACCACGCCAGACGAAGCGCGCGAGGTAGTCGAGATATCGCTGGATCTGCTGAATCGGCGCATCCCGGAAAACGCGCTGCAGAAGACCAGAAGCAAAAATACTCTGGAGTAAACCAATGGTCGAGAAAGTCCCTGTTGGCATCATCGGCTGCGGCAACATCAGCCCGGCTTACATCAAGGGCTGCCGCATGTTCGAGATTCTGGAGCTGATTGCCGTCTCCGACATTGACATGCAACGGGCGCGCCATCGCGCCGCGGAGTTCGACATCCCGATCGCATGCACGGTGGAAGAGCTGTTGGCCAACCCCGACATCAAGATCGTCGTCAATCTCACCACGCCGAAGGCGCATACTGCCGTCAACCTGGCGGCCATCGCCGCGGGCAAGAATGTGCACTGCGAGAAGCCATTGGCGGTGGACCGTGCCGATGGCGCGCGGGTGATTGCGGCGGCCAGAGAGAAAGGCGTCCTCGTCGGCTGCGCGCCCGACACCTTCTTCGGCGCCGGCATCCAGACCTGCCGCAAACTGATTGACGACGGCTGGATCGGCGAACCGGTGGCGGCCACCGCGTTCATGACCTGCCACGGCCATGAGAGCTGGCATCCCGACCCGGAGTTTTATTATGAGATCGGCGGCGGGCCGATGCTCGACATGGGCCCGTACTACCTGACCGCGCTCGTCAACCTGATGGGGCCGATCGGCCGCGTCACCGGCTCCGCGCGCATCACCTTCCCCGAACGGATCATCGGCAGCCAGCCGAAACGCGGCAAGCGCATCGTTGTCGAGACACCCACCCACGTTGCCGGGGTGATGGATTTCGCCTCCGGAGCCATCGGCACGATCATCACGACGTTCGACGTCTGGTTCGCCAATTTGCCGCGCATCGAGATCTACGGCAGCGAAGGCTCTCTGGCTGTGCCCGACCCGAACACCTTCGGCGGGCCGGTGCGGGTGCGTCGAGCCGGCGCGCAGGAATGGAGCGACATTCCGTTGATGTTCCCCTACGCGGAAAACAGTCGCGGCATCGGCGTGGCCGACATGGCCTACGCGCTCACCACCGGCCGGCCGCTGCGCGCCAGCGGTGCGCTCGCCTATCACGTCCTCGACGTGATGCAGGCTTTCGGCGAGGCATCACAGGCCAGCCGACACATCGAGATCAGCAGCGGCGTCCCCAGGCCGGCCGCGTTGCCGCTGGGGCTGCGGCATGGAACGCTGGATGAGTGAGAGAAAGGAATACCATGAAAAAAGCACTGATCGTCTGGGGCGGCTGGAGCGGCCATGAGCCCAAACAATGCGCCGATCTCTTCGCGCCCATTCTGCAATCCAAAGGCTTCGCTGTCGAGGTTGCGGACACGCTCGACGTGTATCTCGACAAAGACAAGATGGCTTCGCTGAGCCTGATCGTCCCCATCTGGACCATGGGTACGATCACGCGCGAGCAGGAACGCGGCCTGCTGGAGGCCGTGCGCAGCGGTGTCGGCATCGCCGGCTGGCACGGCGGCATGGGCGATTCGTTCCGCAACAACACCGAATATCAGTTCATGGTCGGCGGCCAGTGGGTGTCCCATCCCGACGGCATCACCGACTACGTGGTCAACATCATCAATCACACCGACCCGATCACGGCCGGCATCCCCGACTTCAAGATGCACTCCGAGCAGTACTACATGCACGTGGATCCGTCCAACGAAGTGCTGGCCACCACGACCTTCAACACCCCGCGCTATCCGTGGGTGAACGGCACCGTGATGCCGGTCGTCTGGAAGCGGGTCTGGGGCGCAGGCCGCGTCTTCTATTCGTCGCTGGGCCACGTCGCCAAAGACTTCGAGGTGCCGGAGGCGCTGGAAATCCAGGTTCGCGGCTTCCTCTGGGCCGCCCGATGAGACGAAGCACGTTGGAACGTTGAACGTTCCAACGTTGAACGTTTTCCACGAGGTCATCGCCATGTCGCCTGCTCTGGACGCCATCACCCAGGCCATTCAGGCCAAAATCGCGGCCCTGCGCGGCCCGCTGACGCTGCGCGTGTGGCGCTTCAAAATCGGCGCGGGGCGCCGCGCGGCCAGCCCGCGCTACGATGACAGCCGCTGGCCCACGATCAACTTGATGCACAGCTGGTCGTCTCTCGACGGCGAGGCATGGTTTCGTACGACCGCCGACCTGCCTGCCGCAGTCGAGGGGATCGCGCTGGCCGGCGCGCGCCTCGAACTGGACATCTTCCTGACGATCGGCGCCGGGGTCTACGTGAACGGCGTCGAGCGCTATCGGGAGCCATCGTGGGCCGACACGCGCGCCGTGCCGCTGCTGTTGGCCGAACAGTGGCAGCCCGGGCAGCCGCTGGCGCTGGCCGTGCGCTGCAACGCCGGCGACGGCTTCGGGCTGTTCCTGTTCGCCAACCTGCGCGCCAGCGCCGTGGATCAGGTTATCTTCGACCTCGATGCCGTGGCCGGCCAGATGACCTTCACGCAGGCGCTGGCGGCAGCCGGATCCGACGCCGACATGGCCGCCTGGGAACGCGCGGCTGCCGGCCTCGATCTGGCGGCGCTGGCGGCAAACGATTGGCCGGCCTGGTGGGCAAGCGTCGCCGCCGCGCGGTCGCATCTGGCGCCCTTCGCCGATCGCGCCAAAGCATACACCGCCCATCTGATCGCGCACAGCCACATTGACATGAACTGGCTCTGGCCGATGGCCGAGACGGTGGCAGTGTGCCGGCGCGACTTCGCGGCCATGGACGGCCTCATGGCGCGCTATCCGGAATTTCACTTCTCGCAGAGCCAGGCCGCCACCTATCGCGCCATCGAGCAAGACCAACTCGAGCTGTTCGAGCGCATGACCGCGCGCATCGCCGCCGGCCAGTGGGAAGTGACCGCCAACACGTGGGTCGAAGGGGATCTCAACATGGCGTGCGGCGAGGCGCTCGTGCGCCAATTGCTCCACGCCCGGCGCTACATCGGCGAGAAGTTCGGCGTCGCGCCCCTCATCTGCTGGGAGCCGGACACCTTCGGCCATCCGGCCACCCTGCCGCAGATTCTCGTGAAGAGCGGCATCCGCTACTACTATTTCTGTCGGGCAGGCAAACGCCACCCGCTCTTCTGGTGGGAAGGGCTGGACGGTTCGCGCGTGCTGGCGATGCAGGACCTGCGCGGCTACGGCGGCGTCGTCATGCCCTCGGACGTGGTGGGCAGCGTGCTCGACTGCGCGCGGCCCTACGGCCTGCGCCGCGGCATGTTCGTTTACGGCGTCGGCGACCATGGCGGCAGCGGCACGGCCCGCGATATCGAGGCCGCGCGCGCCATCAACGCCATGCCCTTCCTGCCGCGCGCTCAGCCCAGCGGCGCCACGCCGTTCTACCAGGCCGTCCAGGCCGAGGTCGCCGACGATCCGGCCCGGCTGCCCGTCGTGGCCGGCGAGCTGAACACCGTCTTCGAGGGGTGCTACACCAGCCATGCCGACATCAAACGGCTGAACCGGCGCTGGGAAAACGGCCTGCTGACGGCCGAGGCCACGGCCACGCTGGCGCATCTGCTGGCCGGCGCGGCCTATCCGCTGGCCGGGCTGGCCGAAGCCTGGCGCACCGGCTGCTTCCACCAGTTCCACGATATCCTGTGCGGTTGCGCTATCGGCGTCACCTATCGCGAGGCGACCGAACGGCTGAACGAAGTGCTGACGTGCGCCGAAAATACCACCGCGGCTGCGCTGACAGCCATCGCCGCAGCCACGGACACGGGCGAAGGCCCCGGCCAACGCATCGTCGTCTTCAACCCGCTGGGCTGGTCGCGCGACGACGTCGTGCGCGTGCCGCTCTCGCAATGGAGCGGCGCGCCTCCGGCCTGGCTGGCCGACGACGCCGGACAGCTTGCGCCGGCCCAGGTGTCTGGCGATGCGCTAGTCTTCGTGGCCCGTGGCGTGCCCGCGTTCGGTGTGCGCGTCTACCGTCCCGCCGACGCGCCGGCGGCCGATCCGGCCACGCCGGTCACCGCCGACGCTGCCGATCATGTGCTCGACAACGGCCTGCTGCGCATACGCGTACATCCCGCATCGGGTGCGCTCGATCACCTGCTGGACCGCACCACCGGCCGCGACCTGGCCGGGCCGTGGGCCGGCTGGGGGCCAGAGGCAAAGGTCAATGCCGGCATGCTCAACCGGCTGCAGATCCTGTGGGAGCAGCCGCATCCCATGTCGGCCTGGAACATCGGCGACATCACGCGCGTGGACAACCTGATCGCCGGCGCGGAGGTCCGTGTGGTCGAATCCGGGCCGGTGCGTGCGGCAATCGAGGTCAGGCGGCGGTTCCTCAAATCGGCGCTGACACAACGGATCGTGCTCTGGCGCGGGCTGCCCCGCGTGGACTTCGAGACCGAAGTGGACTGGCACGAACGCGGCAGCGCCCATGCCGATGCGCCGATGCTGCGTGCGACCTTTGCGCCCTACCTCGGCCCGACCGAGGCCACGTTCGAGATCCCATTCGCCGGGCTGCAGCGCGTCGCCGACGGCCGCGAGGTCCCGGCGCTCCGCTGGGCCGATCTGTCGGAACGGGGCGATCGCCGGGTCGGATGGCATCCGCCCACGACAGGCGGCCGGACATCCGCCCCGACGGCAGGACTTTCGCTGCTCAACGACTGCAAATACGGCCACCAGGCGCAGGGCAACACCCTGGGCCTGACCCTGGTGCGCGCGTCCTATGAACCGGACGTGAATCCGGACGAGGGGCTGCACCGTTTCACCTATGCCCTCTACCCGCATGGCGGCGACTGGCGAGATGCCGGCACGCCGCAGCAGGCGGCCGGGCTGAATCAGCCGCTGCTGGCACTCGTAACCGACGCGCATCGCGGCGCCCTCGCGCCGGGGCAGGCGTGGCTCTCGTGCAGCGCGCCGGCCGCGCTCATTGCCGCGCTGAAAATGGCCGAAGACGGCGACGAACGGGTCATCGTGCGCGTTTACGAGGCGTACGGCCAGCCGGTCGAAACCGATCTCCGGCCGGCATGGCCTGCAGCGCGTGCAGCAGAAACGGACCTGATGGAACAACCGACCGGCGAGCTGCCGCTGGCCGATGGCGCGGCGCATCTGACCCTGGCGCCGCACGAAATCAAAACGATCGCATTGGCAATGTAGGGGCGGGCCTCCGTGCCCACCCCATGGAGGGGGCAGGCGCGGAGGCCTGCCCCTACGCTGGCGCCGATGGAATGCTGGATCTCACACTAGCCGCAGCCGATGACAGCCCGGTCCTGGTCGTGCTGGTCAACGACCCGGCCGACCTGGCGCGCGTTCGCGAGGCGCACTGGTATCGCATCCCGTTCGACCGCGCGCCGCGACGCATCGCCGCCGACTACCTGGCCTTCTACCTGTCGGGCGCCTTCCCGCCAGAGGAGCGCTGGCAGGTCATCTGGTACGCGAGTGTGCGCGGCTATCGGATCGCCACGCGCCGCGAGCTGATTCCGACAGAGCCGGAGCATCCGCGCGCCGACCATCGCTATTATCAGGTGCTGCTCGGCGCGCTGGAACGGCTGCCGCGCCCCGTGCCCAGCCGGCGGCTGCGCCGCATCACCTTCATCCCGACGACGCTGGCCAGGCTGCTGCACGCAGAGGAGATCAACGACCTGTGGATCAAGAGCAGCGCACAGGAACGGCTGTGGGCCGCGCTGAAACAGGCCGATGTCGAGGCGGAGCGGCAATATCCGCTGCACGAGGAACTGCCCCAGTACGTGGCCGATTTCGCGCTCTTCGGCCCAGAGAGGCGTCTTGCAGTGCTCGTCACCGATGAGCCGCGCGCGGCCGATGAACTGCACGAAGCCATACCGGCCGACTACCTGTTGGCGGCCGGCGCGTGGACCGTCGTGCGCGTGACCATGGCCGACATCGCGGCCGACCCGGAAGGTTGGGCGCGCCGCCTGGCCGATCAAGCCGGCGCCCTAACCCGAAAACAGGACGCGGACGACGCCGACGACGCGGATGAAATCTGAGCCTGTCCGTGTCGTCCGCGGTATCCGCGCTGCCGGCGTTCCGGTTTTCATCTCT